>Ga0326761_1000076_pt1 | contig 23581 bp, 12 predicted proteins | sample GCREP_P_FD_207739 | JGI IMG/M metagenome (GOLD analysis project Ga0326761, IMG submission 207739) | Hot spring water microbial communities from Geyser Creek Basin, Yellowstone National Park, WY, United States - GCR.EP_P | ecosystem: Environmental > Aquatic > Thermal springs > Unclassified... | reverse complement strand
GCCGCGAACCAAACCAGCGCCAGCGCAAACACCCCCAGAGCCAAAGCCCCGACGCCCAAGAACCTCCCCACCTCCTCAGGTCTTGTAATCTGCACCTCTCCAGGCATAACTGCGGGAAAAAGAGACGTGAGCTGGAGCCAGAGAAACGCAGAGAGCAACTGCGAGCCTATCCCCGACAGCACGAAGAGCCAGATGGCGGCCGTGTACTCCGCGCCGAGCCAGACGCCGGCAAGCCGGTCCCAATAGGCGTTTTTCAGATCTTCCAACTCCCGGTGCGTACGGGTAAGCACGACGCCAATAAGCGCTACGGAGGCTACGCCAGCCGCCGCGGAGGCCGTTGTTTGCCCGGCGACGCTAAGCCCCAGAGAGGCGGCGTAGAGGATCAACGCGGCGTACATATACGGGGTCATGCATATTAACGCAGGAGGTGGTATATAAGAGTGACGAGGATGAACCCCACCGACTAGTGACGACGACGTCAGGCCTGAGCTAGCCCCGACGCCCAAGAACCTCCCCACCTCCTCAGGTCTTGTAATCTGCACCTCTCCAGGCATAACTGCGGGAAAAAGAGACGAGAGTTAGAGGTAGCAATATTTCGTCTCTCGCCTAGAGCATCCTCATGTATTCCTTCGCCGCCGCGGCATATGCCAGTAGTCCCTTGGGTCTGTACACCTCTCTTGTCCTGTCTTCGTATGTCTCGTATCGGCTGAACGTCAGCTCCAGCTTGACCTACTTCGCCACGCCGTCTCGTGTGCAGGAAGCCCTGGGCGGGTTTAGGGAGAGGCAAGCCTCAGAGCCGTCCTTTGCCACATACACCTCCACCGTGTAGGGGTTGAGGATGCTCATGGGTCTCTGCCTCACCACCTCAGCCATCCACGGGAATTTGCGCATAACCTTACGCACGGGGATATACGCTAAAAAGTTTGGAGTCAAGGAGAGAAGGCAAGAGCTACACTAGGTTCTGATAGAGGATTTCAGAGGCTTCATGGATTTCCTAGCGCCATTCATCCAGGACGCTACAGCTCCTGGTGGTAGGTTTAGGAATGATATTGTTAGTTGTTGAAGAGCGCTCTAGGAGGACTGGCTATACCCCGACACCCGAAGGGCTAGCTAGGGAGATGGCGTACGTGTTGTTGAAAAAGATCGTGTCCTACAAGGTCCTTGAGCGCTACTACAAGCTACCCAGGCTGGAGCCCCTATACGAGAGAGGAATAGCTCAGACGTGCCACCCCTGCCTAACCAAAGGCATTTAGTGCCATTTAGTCCATTTTTGGCATGAGGCTGGCGGCGTGTTGCCGCGGGGGTCAGGAATGCTTCAAGGCGCAACTGACGTCTTCTTAGGGCATAGATTTTCGCGTAGCATGACCAGAGATACTTGCGCCGTGTTGACGGTCGTCGGCGGATCGACTTGCACGAACCGCATTTCTCATGACTCTCAAGCAACCTGGATTGTGGCGTTTCATAATCCTCGAAATCTGCATAGCTGAGGGTCTCATCTCAACGTCTAGCCGCCCGTGGTCGAACAGCTCGTTAAGCCCGACGGCTGGAGCCGAGCCAGCCCCCCGCCAGCTCGACGACCTCCTTAGGGTTATCAACGACGTGGCTCCCCTTCGAAGAAGGCGCCCAGACGTCCCTTTGGTCTGTCGAGGTCTACGGCTGTGCGTCGCGCCTCTGCGCCGAACAGGACTCGACACTTCGCGTCTCAGCCTCGCTGGCGGCATCTGCCGGGATCATCACGACGTAGGATGTGTCGGCAAATGTGCAGTACCTTACAGCGAGACATCAACTAGCCGCGGCGGGATCCCTCAAGAACACCCACCCCGGTTCCGCCGTCTTAGCGGCAACCACCGCGGCTTTTCTGCCTAGGCCATGTTGCACTAATTAGTGATTAACCGGCAATATTTAAGAACCTTATTTTATCAATAAATCATGAAAACAAACACTGGATTGATCGCCGGGCTGGTTGTGAGTGCTCTGCTGGCGGCGGTCTTCGCTGTGCTGTGGTTCGGCGCCCAAGAGGACAACAAGCTACTAACAAGACAAGTGATCTACCTCACCCAGCAACTGCAGGGCAACTTATCACTACTTCAGAAAACATCGCAACAACTAGCCGAGACCCAGAAACAACTACAGGACACCCAGAAACAGCTACAAGATACTCAGAATCAACTAAGAGATGCTCAGACTCGGCTAGCTGAGACCCAGAGACAGCTACAAGACGCGCAGAACCAGCTGGAGCAGACTCAAAAACAGCTAAGAGATGCCCAGGCTCAGTTAAGCCAAGCAAGATCCCAGCTTGCGCTACTTGAGGCCCAGAAGAACCAGCTGATTAACCAGCTGACGCAACTAAACGCCACTTACCAACAGCTGAGAAAGAAGGTGTACGCCGGCTATGACTTGGTACAGCAAGCAAAAGCCCTCCTAAACAAAATCACACTAAACGCGCCACAAGTCAACGACGTGTGGACATTCACACGGACATACACCTACAACAGTTCCTTACGTTCCGGCGACTTCGATTACGTTATCCTTTCACTGTATAGTTACCAAACAGTAGAGGTGTCGACCTCTGAACCTCTTCACATCGCTTTCTTCGCATACGAGGAGTTGGTCAAAGGGTCCATGACTCCGCTGGCGTCTGGCCGCGGATACGTTAAATTTACGCCGCCAAGCAATGGGACATACGTGTCAGCTATCTTTAACAATCTTGGATACGATGTTGGTAAGTTTCAAATCACGCGTCGATACTTAGAGACCTGGCGCTACTACGACATAGTCCCTCCGAAACCTATGACGCCCTACGTCGTGGGGACTCCTGGCACGCCTTCTCGCGACTTCTTCCGTCTTTTTGCCATATATAACTATTGGCTTGAAAACCGGCGGCAACTTGCCGATGCGGTTATGCGCCAGCTCCGCGTAACGGCCTTCTCTCCACAACAACAGTTGCAGTTAGATACACAGACGCTCTACGCCCTCTCGCTAGCCGCCCTACTTAAAAACGCAGGCTTCGACGTCTCCTTCGCCGCAATATGTACGAGTTGGGATGATCCATTCGATGCTAGCTCGATCATACCCGTGGTGCGGTTAAACTCCCTCAGAGATCCCAACGCCACCTTCTACGACATGTTCAATAAGATCAAAATGGGCTGGATGCACGTCATGTCGTTATCAAGGTCTTCTTATGTTGGCTACAATTTCTACGTCGTTATCAATACCTATAATGTGGTTGAGGCGGTCGACCGGCGGCTAGACACGACGACTCCGTTTAACGTGATCTACGTAGACGGCTTAACCAAGCTTTCATAACGTGAGTAAGCTTAAGTGCGAGCGGCGGAGCGGCTACCTCGTCTGCTACCCGTACAGGAGGGGGACGAAAAGAGCTATACGCAGAACTCTGGAGACCTTGGGGGCCGTCGGTTTTTTTATTCTGCTGATTTTTCTGCTCGTGTGGAGTTACCTTCCGGAGGTTTTTATATGGCTCTTTCCCCAAGCGGTGTTTGAGACAGAGAACGACGCCTCTAAACTACAGGCGGTGGAGTATTTGAACCGCATCAGAGGCGAAGAGGGGATTCCTCCTGTGCAACTCATCAACCTCAGCGTGGCCAAGTACAGGGCGGAGTACCTTGCCCACACGAACTTGTATAGCCACTACGACGCAGAGGGGAGACACCCGGGCTACTGGTACACCCGGCTCGACGGCGGGCTCTACGGAGTGGAGGAGAACTTAATGATGATACACATGATAGTCGGCAGGCGCCCCACCATGCACATCGCGAAGGTCAACTATACCTATGCCATACGCAACCTGGTGTTCAACGATGTCCTCTCCATGTGGGGCCACAGAGACTCTCTGCTCGACCCCTGCCACAACTACGTGGCTATGGCGACGTCTTACTTCTGGAACACCACATATGTTGCCAGGTACTACGTGGTGTATATAGTGGCTAAGTGGGTGGAGTGGATCTCCCCGCCCCGCTACGAAGGCGGGAGGTTCACAGCGGAGGGCTACGCCGCGCCGGAGATGAAGCCGGAGGTCTTCGCTGTCTACTACGCCAGGTATGAAAGCAACCCGGCGAGCCGCCACAGCTACGACGTCGGCGACCTCTACCTCTGCAAATACTTGGATCCCCCTCTCACCTGCAAAGGTGTACAAGCGCCCGCGGGCGTGTTTACCGTAGAGAGAACACAAGATGGCAGGCGGCGCATTAAGATAGATGTGTCAGTGGCCCTGGACAGGCCCGGTCTCTACACCTTCATGATAATAGCCGAAGACCTCAGGGGGATAAAGTGGAAACCCATGTCGCCGTGGGGAGATGCGAGGGTTGGGAAATGCAGAATAATGGAGTACACCGTGGCGAAATAACGACGGATAGGATCCATAGCCAGCTACACCGCCCTTGCGTAGCGTCTTATTGCATCTATTGTTTTGGCTATCGCAAGTACCATATAGCCCACTCCGATTATGCCGGCCAACGTTGCGTAGAACCGTCCCGAACCCTACTCCTCTAGGTTATGCCTGCATGGATATGATTGCCGAGATGCTAAGCCATAATATTACAAAGGTGAAGAGATCAGCCAAGTCGACACTTGATACTTTCCACATAATGGCAAAAAGCGGAATAATGCCCAAAATGCCTATCAAAGCAGAAGCCCAAGCTCTTCGATCCGCAAAAGTGAACACAATAGGCGAAATAAGGGCGGATACGATGTAGCCTACGGACGATATGAATATGGGCATGTTAAACCCTACGGCGTCGTAGTTGGTGGCCACATAGATAAACGATATGAACAACATTAAGAAGCCAAACGCCCTGAACAAATCCGCGGTTCCAAGCAACAGTTCTTTGCCTGCAGACAGTTCTCTGCTAGGCAAGCTGATGGCGGATGGTTTGGAATAGCCCCCAGAAGAGGACGTCCTCTCTACGCCTTTGATGATTACGTCGGTGTCTATCGAGACGTAGGCCGCGGGTTCTGGCTCTACCTGCACCACCACGAACCTCATGGCGCCTCCGTAGAAAGACACCTCTATTGTTTGTCCTCTTGCGACGGGCTTGCCGATGAGTAGATACTCCTTTAGGTATTTGGGATCTACTCTGACGGGCTCGGTGGGTGCGAGGACTACTCTTTGGGCTGGCTTTAGAGCCGCCTTCTTTATCTTCACAGTGTCGCCTATGCCCACGCCGGCGTTTTGTCTAATTGCGTCGTCCATCTGCACTATGTCCTTATCCTCGTCTTCGGGAAAGACAGGCCATGCCTGGGCATACGTGATATTCCTCCCCACAATCTCCACGTAGTCGCCAGGCTCAATGCCGAGTTTCTTCATAATGTGGAAGGGGATTCTAGCAATGATGCGGCCTACGTCGCGTGATCTAGCCTCGGCGACTTTTAATAGCACATATGGCGCCGGTGATGTGCCTACCTCTGGCTGTTGATGTTCGCTGTACGTATCACGCTGTATTTCTATCTTGGTGGATAGCTGAACGTAGGCGGCTGGGGCCGGGACTACGTCCTCCACTCTGAGTGTTATAGTTTTGTCTTGTTGGGGCACAGCAGTAATGTTTCCTCTCGCAAGTGGTTTGAAGAGGAGGTATCTCTTGACGTATTCGGCGTCTACGGGTTGATTTGCCCTGAGAACGATTTTCTCGGCTGGCGGCAACACCGCCTTCTTTATGCGCACATAATCGCCCAATTCGGCGCCGGCGTTAGACCTAGTGACTTCGTCCATCTTCACTACGTCTTCCTCCTCAGTAGGCTGGGCCACGGCATACGTCGAAGTGGCGCCTATTATCTCGACGAAGTCACCCGGCTTTAGGACTAGCCTCTCCATCACCGAGAGGGGAAGTCTGACCACTCCGAGATGCGTCTCGTACTCGGCCAATCCGCCCACACGTAGGACGACCTCGCCTGGCCCGGCCACAAGCGGTTCTTTGAGGCCACCTCTCGGCGCATCCCTAGCCTCTGCCGTGGCGGCGGATGGCGGCGTTATCTCTGTGGTTGCTGGAGGCGGCTCCGTTGTAGGGATGATGATCGGCGCGTAGACACCTATGCGCGGCGCTATGTTTGGGAATATGAGGTAGAGCGCCTCGACAACGTTTGGGCTTAGGCCATGGATGTATGCATTATACACCGCATATCTGTCTATGCCGCTGGCGTCCAGCGCGGTGGATATGTACTCAATGACTTTGTCCATCTCGCATTTCTTGATCGCCAATGCGACGACGCCGGCTATGCGCGATGCTATTTGCCAATCCTCAAAACCTCTAGGAGTCCTCCTATAGGCCGCTATGAAGTCGTTAAGCTCATACACGGCCTCGGCAGGCATACACGAGGGAGGAGGCGGCGCAGGCCCACCTTTGGCGATGGAAACACACCTCTCGATGCACCTGCGCCTTTCCGTCTCATCCTTCACAGATGAGCATATGTCTACACAAGTCAACATAACTACCGCCCTACCTTAGGCGCTACGCTTTTCACATCTACAGCTGTTCCCCTCGTCTGAGAGACAGAAATCTCAGCAACAAGGATATGTGACTTGTACTGTAGTGGTAGTATAACTACAGCGGGATAATCCATAGCAAGCTCTGTGTATTTTATTTAAAGAATACCTTTCTGTTAGGCGCCTTAGCTGACTAGGCGCCGAAAAACTGTTTAAACCTTCTCATGGCTGATTAAGTAGCGATAGCAAAACATCCATCTATTAGGAGTTCTGCGCTGGGTTGATCATCGAGAACTTTGCGAGTTCCGCCGTCCCGTGCTGGCATCGTAGCCGAGCCGTCTGACGTGTCTGGTCGGTCTCTTGGAGAAGCCGGACACGGCGTACACGAGCCTTAGGGAGGTCTCTCTGACGAACTCCACGAGGCTCGGGAAGTCGCTGTAGTCGCTGAGCGGGATGCCGTAGATGCCCTCCCCCTAAGCCCCTCATCTACATACCACCTGCCCACTTCTATCTTGAAGCGGCGCCGACCTGAGGCTCTAGTTTTGGGGGTTTGTGTACTGTGAATAGCTTGGGTGTGCCGCTTTTCAAAGTCTTTTTGGCGTGCTTTTAGAAACGGCACGTCGCTGTGCAAAAACGGCGCCGTGAATTGATATGGTAGAAGAGAATAGTGCCCCGGCCGGGATTTGAACCCGGGTCACGGGCTCTTGGGGCTTGAGACGGCGAAGAGCTTCTAGAAGCTGTGGGAAGAGATAGAGAGACGCGTCAAACCGACCGTCGGGTATTTAGAAACGGCCGTCTCGCACTCAGCCAGTGTCTGGTCTACTTAGCGGCCTCCGGCGACAAGGAGGAGTCAGTGAAGTTGATGAAAGGGCGGCGGTGGTAGCTGGACTACGACCCGAGGGTCTCCGTCTACTCGGCTTATGCTTGGGCTTTTCAGCGTGGGGGAGGGGCAAAGCTGAAGGAGGTTGTGGAGACATTTAAGCCGCAACTTTTACCGGAGTTTCGGCCGGCTTTATTGATGCTGGCCGGCCGCATGCAGAAAGAGGAGGCCCTTGAAGAATGCGCCCGATCGCCCTCCGAAGTCTGCGTCGACGCCGTGGCGGCTACCGTAGGTAATCATAAAGCCGTAGAAAGGTTGAGATCTGAAATAGAGAGGGAGGCGCCAGAGGCGCATCACCTGCTGGGTAAGGCGGAAGGGAGGACCCTAGTGGAAGCCCCGGCACCTGAATACTCTTGGGCACAGCTCGCCTTCATGTCGCCGGCGGCTAAGGAGGGTAGGGCCGACGCAGTTAGGCTACACGGCTTATGGGGCTTCGCAAGGTCTAAGAGGCGACTTTTCCTCGCCGTCTACGAGAACTGCGGCAACTTAAACGGCGAGATGCGTTTTACCAGAACGCGTCTCTGCCGCAGTCTATACGCCGCAGCGTCTAGCGCGGGGAGAGGGCGGCTAACGTAGCCGTGCCGGCGTTGGAAGCCCCTCGCTTCTGCATCTACGCCGCGGCCCCACCGCGGGACACTTCATAAAAACTTCCAAGCCTCATGCAATACATTTCTATGTTGTGTTTTGAGGAAGTTTTGGGGAGGTGTGTCTTGTCTGTGTTTGGTATAACTAGTGTATTTTTTAGAGAGTATCTATGCGTTGTGTATGTTGTGCGCTTCGGCGCTGGAGGCGGCGGAGTCGGCCGCGTCGCCGTCCGGCGTTGTCAAGACACGCGGGGCTGTGGCCTGTCGGCCTGATGTAGACCCCGTGCATATCCACCACGGCCCCCACGCCTGGGTTGGACACGCAGCCGCCTCGGCGGCCGCGTCTCTTCAACCACGCAGAGACACACCTATTGCCGATTGAGATGTACGACCTAGGCATAATCGCGTTGATCGTCGTTGCCGCCCTCGTAATGTTGATTCGTGGAGACCCCAAGTGGACTCTACCGGCGTTGATAGGCGCCTTTGTGCTGTTTCTAGTGCCGGCGGTGGTCATGTACACCATAGCCTTCTTCACCCCCAAGGGATCCCCCATACCGCCCATGTTTGAAATTAGGCAGGGGGAATTCTTCCCCTACCCATACCCGACCGGGTCGTTGCAGGAGACGCTTGAGAGGAACTACAGAGCAATACACGAGACCTACGAGGCGCTTCTGACGGCTCAGCGGGTTTCTGCGGGTGCCGTCTTCACCGTGGCGTATACAGAAACTCTGCTCCACATAATCTCGACGGCGGCGGGCGGCGCCCCCGGAGTCCTCATCCAGCTTTCTAAATACGCCGCATACTTCTCCAAGGTGGGGGATCCAGTTCTGCAGATCTCCCTGACGACGTACAACGCCGTCACCGCCTTCGTCATGATATTCCACTTCCTGGAGTTCATGGCCGGGGCGGCGGTGAAGATGGCTGTGCCGCTTCTGGCCCTTTCATTGTTGGCGGTCATCTTCGGCCCTACGAGGGCGCTGGGTGGCGCCCTCCTCTTCTTCGCGTTGATTATGGTTGTGCCGTCGTACATCGGCTACTACCTGGCGCCTGTGGGGAAGGAATTCGCCGCGTGGGGTGTCGAAACTGCAAAATGGCTCAACGCCACGGCGGCAAACGCCACCGGCATCGCTCCGGTGCCGCTCGTGGCCGTGGAGGGGGCGCCGCACACCCTCTTCCTCGGTGGGTACAACAACACGTTTGTGCTGAAGAGCCCGGCTGAGATCTCCGCCAAGATAAACCAGACGCTTGGCATCTACAACTTAACCGTGTCGAAAGACGTCGTAGCCGCCGCCCTAGAGGTGGCCGCAAAATACAAAGTCTTCGAAAAGGCGGCCTTCAACGGGACAGACTGGGTGGCGGCTGGGTCCATAGCGCCCATCGCATATGGCAACAAGACGTGGCTCTCCACAACCGCCATAAACACCTGGCTAGACTTCCCGGCACCGGCGCCCCAAGAGGGCGGGTGCGTCCTACACGGAGACTTCCGCGAATTTATAGACTACTTGATGCCGCCGGAGGAGGCAAAAAGGCTCAAGGAGCGGGTGGATAACCTCACCCGCGCCATCTGCAAATTCCACGAATGGCTGGGCTACAGAAGCTACTTCCTTCGGGTGGACGTCCCGGCACACTGGCGGCTCCTCGCCGTTACAATAAACTACACCGCCAAGGATAGACACGGGGTGGTGGACAGAGGCGTCGCGTATGCGCACAACGGGGTGTGGGGTTGGATAAAGCCGCCGGACAACGAGACGTGTTTCAACGCCATGGGCAGAAACGCGTCTTGTGCCGTCCTAGACACGACGGTTAGGAGGGGCATTTACAACTTCTCCCTCTGGTCGGGGGAGAAGCGGGCTGTGGACCCGGTTACTCGTGAGGTTCGTTCAGTGTTTAACTTCACGGTGAGGAACGCTTCTCAGCCTGTCTTCAGCAGGTCTATCAGCCTCCATAGCTGGGTGGAGACGTGCGAGTGGTGTTGCGAGTACGAAAACGGCACATGTGTACAGTGGTGCTCTTCGTCAAGAGACGTCTGGCAGAGGGCAAATGTAACCAAGAGGCTGGGCGACGGCCGCTATCAATACAACACGACAATCTACGCACGGCCTTGGGTGCCTGAAGGCGTGCAGAACTACACCGGCAGGATACCCGTCGACACGCGGACGTGGGACGTGCACATCCGGCTTAAATACGGGGAGTGGAGGGGCGACGGCGAGCCCCCCAGCGGCGCCTACTGCTACACCCACGACAACAGGACGTACATGGTGCTGTCTTTCTTCAGGGCCGTGCCGGGGCCGCCGCGCGTCTTATACGCCTTTACGTGGATGGACAGCGTAGGCGTTTTGTTTCATAGCCGGCGCGGAGGAAGCCTGCCGGACATACTGGCCAACTACACGGATACGGACGGGGTGAGGGTCGTGGAGTACTTAGAGGGCGTGGAGCATCAACACTACTGCTACGCCGACTTCGTGCCGACGGCGGAGCCGCGTTGGCGCCCCGTCGTAGATGCTGAACGCAACTTGACTAAACTGCTGAGAGACAACTACCTAACCCTGGTAGTTATCCGGAACGTCTCCCTTGCGTATTTCGCCCGTGTTGGGCCGTATCTGGAGGCGGCTGAGGCCAGCAACTCCTCCCTAGCCAAGGCGGCTGTTGCGTCCGTCAGGGAGTATCTGGCGTTGGTGAACAAGACGCCCGGCGCCGTCCCGCTTTTCTACACGTCGCCGGACAGCTACAGGGGGCGGAACGTCCTCATCGCATGCGTCATGTATGACTGGCGAGCTCCGGTGAACCTCACCGCAGAGCTCCGCCTCCATCCGGCTAGGGAGTGGTGGGCCGCGGCGTATCCCATGGGCGACTCGCGGGTGGCTAGACACGTGGCTGAGGCCAAGGCCGACATGTTCAGATACGTCTTCGGAACGCCTCCGCCTCCGCCGCCGGCGAATTTAAGCGGCTTCGTGAAGCAGTGGCGCATACCCTGGAGCAACCGCACCCTTCCCTACAAGCCGTATTACGACGTTCAAATGAAGATGCCGCCTAGAGACAACGCCACTGGGATCCCGCTTTGGAACATACAAAACCTTGAGGATGTGCAGATGACGCAGAGCAACGTGCTGGCTTGGCTCTTCACCGTCCTCTTCGTCACGATTCTGTCTATAGTTGCGGTGTTTGAGTTCTTAGGCGCCCTCTTCGACTTCCCCACGCCTATGAGGGCGGTTTTCGGCTTCGTCATAGGCGTAATACAAGACTGGACTTACTGGCTCCCCTTCCGCGTTGCCGTTAGGGGTAGGCTTCTGCTGAGGATTTGGCTGGCGGTGAAGAGGCCGGTGATGAGGTCGACGGTCCGCACGGCGGCGAGGGTGCATTCCTTCTTCGCAGTGCGGATACCAGGCCTTAGGTACCTCCGCAGTCCAGACCTAAAGGAGTACTACAGGCGGTACGTCCTCTGGAGGAGAGAAATCGCCGTAAGAGACCCAGCCGAGCAGATTAGGGAGGAGATTAGAGTGAAGTGGAGGAGGGAGGCCCTTGAGCGCGTTTTACGCGCCGCGGAGGAGAGGGCAGACGCGGAGTGGTTGCGGAATCTTGAGCGTAGGCGCGAAGAGGAGAGGCGGGCTCGCATAGAGGCGGCTAGGCGCATATGGAACGCCCTTAGGGCAGACAACATCATCGAAGCGGCGAGGGAGCTTTCGCCGAGGTTCGACATGTGGGTGCAGGAGCGGGTGGAGGCGAGCAGAGGCTCCCTCGCATACCACCTCTTCTGGTGGCGTCTCGACCGCCTCCCGTATATGTGGCGCGTACTGCTCAACCTCGACCCACACGTAGTGGCTAGGCTTGCGGCTGAGGGCAAAATTAAGCCGGAAGACGCCGCGTTGTACCTAAACCTCCGCGCCGCGGTACAAGGCTACATGCGGGAGATGAGGCGGAACTGGAGCTGGCTCCACCCACTTTCGCTATATGTGGAACAGGCGAGAGAAGAGTTTGAAAAGGCTAGGCAGAAGATGGCGCACGAGGCGGAGAAGGGACTCGCCGACTTCCGCCGCTTCATAACAGAGTTCCAAAGGCGGTACGAGGCGCTGAGGAGGTACTTTACGGAGGACCTTTCTAAGCTGGGCAAGGAGGAGAGGGCGAAGTTGGCTGAGGAGGCGGTGAAAAGCGTTACGGAGCGCCTAAGCGAGGCGCTTAGGCACTTCGCCGTTATCGACAAGGCGCCTAGGGCCCGCATAGTTGCGGCGCTTAACGAGGCTCTTCAGAGGCTGGCGGAGGGCAAGGCGCCGCAGATACCGCGGGACGCCTCTGTCGAGGACGTAGTCAAACACCTAGCGCTGATGGACTTCGACACCGCCGTAAAGGTGTTGAGGAGCGCGGAGAAGTTCCTAGAGGCTCACTACGCCGTTGCGCCCGCGAGGTACGACACTAGGCAGATTGCGGCTGAAATCGTGAAGTGGAAGATTGAGGAGCAACTACCGACGCTTAAGCTGGCGGGAGCCGCCCGCGGCATTGTGCTGGGCGGCAGAAGCGCAGAGGAGGGCGAGGCCTTGCTTAAGGCCTGGAAGCCTAGAGACCCCCACGGCTTGAGGTTGGCTTTAGTGGCCGGCCGTACTACGGTAGTAGACGTCTACGAGGGGAGGCCTTGGGAGGCGGTTGTAGGCAGATTCTCATACATCCACGAGCGGCCGCTGGAGGTGGGTGAAGCCGTCAGGATCAAGTCTGATGTTGTTCTTACCGCGGAGTACGCCAAATATCTGGCCGGGTTTAGGGCTGAGGAGAAGGCTCTTGAAATTCTGAGGAAGGCCGTCGAGTACAGCCGCATCATGCACATGCTGGAGAGGGCGGAGGAGCTGAGGCTGACGCCTCTCGCCGTGGAGAGGCTTACGGCCGACGCCGAGAGGCTGAAGCAAGAAGTCCTACAAGAAACTTCAGAAATCTTTAGGAAGTTTAGAGAAGAGTTCTTCTTTGTTAAAGACCTTCTGGAAGGCCACAGGGTCATTAGAAGGGAGGTGCCTGAGGTGCGCGAAGTGGTTAAGGCCTTCGAAGACGCCGCGGCGGAGGCTCTGAAGGCGCCTCAGCGCAGGAAGCGTGTGTTCCGCGAGGTGTTTGTGGAGAGAGTGGAGAGGCTGGTGGCGGAGCATGCAAAGCGTGGAGACGTGGAGGCTGTGGAGAGGATTAGGCGCGCCGCGGCTGAGCTGGCCAAGATCTCTGAGACAGTGGGCTGGAGGGCGGTGGAGGACGTCGCCCTTGTACTGCCCGCAGTGGGAAGGGCCTTTGAGGAGGCTGTTAAGGCCGTTGGTGAGGCGAGGGACGCGTCTCGCCTCGCCGAGGCCTTTAAGGCGAGGGCTGAGGAGGCGGCTAAACAGCTGGAGCAGAAAGGCATGCAAGACGCCGCGGAGCGGGTGAGGAGGGCGGCCGAGAAAATCGCGGAAGAGGTCTACGCCGGCGGGTGGTGGGCTGTGGAGAGGCTTAGGCCGCTTCTCTCGCCGGAGCGCGCGGGCGAGGTGGTGGGCAGGCTGGAGTTTCTACATACGCTTTTCTCTACCGAGGCGCTTAACGTGTATAGAGAGCTGAGGCATCTCCAGAATGTTGAGGAGCTGGCGAGGGAGGTTAAGGGCCTGGCTTCTACGGTTGCGGAGGTGTTGACGGCGGAGGCGGCTGAGGGGGTGAGGAGGGCGGCCGCCGTCGGGCGCGAGGCTGAGGCGGTGGGCAGAAAGATTTCCGAGCTTTCTTCGCGGGCTGAGGCCTTAAATGCAGACGTAGTTAAGGCGGCGCTTGAGGCGGCGGTTAATAGGGACTACAGCCGCGCCTTCTCTCTCATAGACGCCGCCGAGAGGGCTGTCAAGGAGCGTCTGGCCGCCTCGGGGGATGTGGAGTCTCTGGCAAGGACGCTGGAGCGCCTCGGCCTTGAACCCAGACGCCTCAGCTCTCCGGAGTACAGGGGGCAAGCCGTTAAGGAGCTAGAAAAGGCGGCCGAAAGCTTGAGGACTTTGGCCGACATGCCCACAGCCGTGCAACGCGATGCGGAGAAGGCCGCCAAGTCGGCGGAGGCCTTCGGACTGGCCGAGACAGCTTCGCTGTTTAGGGCAGTGGAGAGGGTTAGGGCTGAGGCCGGAAACGTCTATCCCGTGTTTATAAAAGCGCTTACGGAGGCGCTGAGGGCTCCTCCCGAGGAGAGGGCTGAGACGTTTAGACGCGTCTTTACGGCTGAGACGGAGAAGATGGCTAAGGCTTTTGAGGAGCGTGGGCTGAAGACGGAGGCGGAGAGCCTGCGGAGGGCGGCTGAAACTGCGCTTAAGGCGGTTGAGTCCATTGCCTGGAAGGCGCCTGAGGAGGTCGCGCAGAGACTTCACCCCGCCGTGGAGGAGGCTGAGAAGTCAATCGTAAAGCTGAGGGATGAGGCCGTCGTGAGGCAGGTGGCTGAATACGGCTACTACTCCGCGTTGACATCCCTAGCGAGAGAGGCTAGAGAGGTTGTTACTGCTAAACGCGACGTGGAGGAGCGTCTCGTCAAGCTCATCGACGACGTCAAGCCGGCAGTGGAGCGCGTGGCGCCGCATCTGGCGCCGCTTCTAGAGAGGGTTAAGGCAGGCGACTACTCCGTCTTGTCTATCATCGAGACCGAGCTTCCGAAGCTGGCGGAGCAACACAGACAGCTACAGAGGCTGGTGGATGAGCTGGGGAAGGCGAAAGAAAAGCTGGAAAAGGTTATACAAATCGACAAAGAGGTAAAACAGCTGGAGAAGGCGCTTAGGAAGGCTCCTGAGGACGTCAAGGCAGTTTTCAACGAGACCTTTAAGGCTCTGGAGAGGAGGGACTTCGAGAGGGCGGATAGGGAGCTCGACAAGATTCTGAAGATTATTGAGGAGAAGAGGGCGAGGCTTGAGCCGCTGGAGAGAGAGGTTAGGGAGGCCAGGGCTCTGGCAGAACAACTCGGACTAGAGAAGGTTGTCAAGGCCCTTGAGAGGCCGACGGAGAAAAACGCGGCTAAGGCATGGGGAGAGCTGGAGCGGGAGCTGGCCAGGCTCTACGGGGCTCTTGAGCTTGTGGAGTACGTTAAAAGGCCTAGGGCAGACGCCGAATTCGGATGGGCTTGGGCTGTGGCGCGTGTTCTAGGTCTTGAGGAGGCGGATAAGCTGTTTAAGGCGCTTTCCGAGGCATCGCTGTACCTGCTTAGGGAGGGCCGTGAGGTGTTTAGAAATCCGCTCTACGACGAGGTGAAGTATTTGGTGGATCAGGAGTGGGTTAGGTCTTTGGTTAAGGCTCCGATGTACAGCTACATCGTGGATAGGCTTGGCCCCGACGTCCTCCAGCCCGTGTACGCAAAGTGGTACGGGTTCTTTACTGACTACGGCTCTTATCTTAACGCGGCTTACGAACACGCCAAGACCAGCGCGGTGAAGGCCGGGGCGCCGCTGGGATTAACCGGCGGCTTCAGCTACGCCAGCAAGATGATGAAATGGCTAGGCGACTTCAGCCAGGAGTCGGTGGCGAGGGGGTTGAAGGCGTACTACAAGGGCGAGGGCCGCGGCTTTAGAGAGCTTTCTGAGATGACTGTTAGGGGCGCCAAGATTCAGCTTTACGACAAGGCGGCGTCGCTCCTAACGGCTAAGGCCGCGCAGATGCTTTCTGAGGCCAAGGCCTCATCCAGCGAAGCCGCCAAGCGTCTTGAGGCTGAGGCGTATGAGCTGAAGCTTTTGGCTTCTGTGTTGAGGGCTAAGGCGGCGTATGAAGAGGTGCGCCTGGTGAAGGCGTATCTGAAAGGCGCGCAGCGGAGGGCTGAGGCGCTCCTCCGCGAGGCTGAGCGGGAGAGGGATGTGGATAGGAAGCTGGCGCTGGAGGCGAAGGCTAGGGAAGTTCTGGAGGCGGCCCAGAGGAAGGCGGAGAAGCATCTAGCCGACGCCCGCGCCCGGTACATGGCGCATCTGGGCGAGATTAAAGACTTCGTCGTGGGGCACGACGTCCGGGAGGTGGGGATGAAGTATTTCGGCTTGACGGCGCGTGCCTTCGCCGGAGACCCGGAGACTGTGGCGGAGAGGATGATGCGCGCGGTGGACGTTAGGCGCGTCATAAGCTGGGTAGATGAGCTAAAGCTCCCCAGGGAGCTGGGCGAAATTGCGGTCAGAATCACAGACGCCGAGAGGATACACGCCAAGTTTGAGAAGATACTGAGAGCTAAGGCCGAGCCCATCCCGCCGGTGTACGACCTGGAGAAGGCGGGCCGCTTCTTCTCAGACGCAAGGCCGCAGCCGCCGCCTCTGAGGAACAAGCTGGAGGAGGCGGTGCCGAGAGTTGTTAAGGACGTCTTGACGGCCTACTACGCCAAGTTGAAGAGCGCCGCCGAAAAGGCGGCTGTATATCTGGCGTTGGTTAAAGGCGACACGCGTCACGCCTCTAAGGAGGCGAGGAGGGCGTACCAGGCGCTTCAGAAGGCGCTGAAGGCTAGAGATAAGGAGCAAGCCCTTAAGGCGCTTGAGGAGCTGAAGGCCGCCCTCAAGGCACTGGGCATAGAGGCAGAGGGCGAAGACGTTAAGACGGTGTTGAAGGCTGTGGAGGAGAGGCTGAAGCCGGCCTATGAGGAGTATGTAAACGCCAGGAGAGAATACATATCTGCCGTGGAGGCCGTTGCCAAGTTTTCGCCTGAGGCGGCCCTCGCCTTAAGTGAAATGACGAGAGAGGGCGGGCTAGACTCGATAGGGAGGTGGATGTCTCATGTTGCTTATGAAGCTGGGAGGAGGGCGTTGGAGGAGTATGCGCGGTTTTGGGCTAGGCCGGTGGAAGAAAGGTGGAACGCTCTGCCTCAGGCGGTGAGGGAGTTGATCGCGAGGAGGGAGGAGGAGGCTGTTTACGAGGTTGTCCGCAACACGCTGAAGAACGCCGGCATCGGGGTGAGGAGGGGCGTGGAGATGAATTTGGAGGGCTTCGAGAAGGCGCTTGAGCGGGTCTTCACAGCCAACGGCGAGTGGGACGAGCTGAGGGATTACGTCAAGCAGGTTGTAGAGGCGGCGAGGAGGGTGCAGAGGGGAGAGGCCTCTACGGAGGAGCTTGAGAAGGCTGTGGACGAGTTGTTTAGGGCGTACGGTGCCAAGGCGGCTGAGCGGTTTGTTAGAAGCGACAGGCTGGAGGACGCCGTCGCAGAGATGCACGAGGGGATGCGGCATTTCGCGAGGGATACGGGTCTGAGAGTTGGGAGGGAGGCGGCTGAGAGGGCCCTCCTCCTCGGCCTCTCGACGATGCCTGAGGAGGTGGTTCAGTGGTATGCCAGAGACGGCTGGCGCGGCCGGCTTGAGCCGTATGTAGCGTATTGGACCGAGGACGAGAAGCTGGCGAGGAGGGTTGGCGAGGCTGGTTGGGAGGTGCGGCGGATCCAAAGGCCTGTCTCCTTCGAGGAGGGGGTGCCTAAGGAGTGGCGCGCTGCCTACGTCGTCGCGCCTTTTGGCTTTGACTTGTCGGCGGTGGAGAGGGCGGTTGTGGAGCTGGTGGATGGAGCTGAGTCTGGCGTTGCGTGGGTGCGCGTGGTGGGGTGGCCTGTGCCTGAGGCCCTCCTCTGGTTTGTGTTGAAAGACAGACAGCCGGTTAAAGACGGCGAGTGGATTACGGCCTACTCCATCGATAGGCTTTCTATCGAGGAGCCTTTGGCGAAGTTTAGAGAGACTCTCAAGGCTAGGAATTTCGACGAGTTGAGGAAGATAGTGCGCGAGCTCTACGAGGCCCGGCTCAACAGGACGTTGTGGCAGATTGTGTACGAGTTCGACAGGGAGCGCGCCGAGGCGGCGCTTGAGCATCTGCGCGGGAAGTACGGCGAGTCTGAGGCCCGTCTGTGGGAGCGCCACGACGAGTTGTATTTGACGTGGCTGGCGTTTAGGCTTGCGGACGAATACGCCGAGTATCTGAAGAGCGGGGTGGGGAGGGGGTTCAAGACTAAGGAGGAGGTGGCCGGCGCCGTCTATATGCCGTGGCTTCCGCACGAGCTTACGCCGGTCTTTATGCGCCGCCTGGTGGGTGATGAGGAGGGGTGGGGCGAGTTTAGAGCCGCGTGGATAACCGCAGTCAACATGTGGTTTGAGCGGATGGCAGAGCCTTACACGCCGAAGAAGCCGGACGTGGCGAGGAGGGCGGTAGAATTGTTCAACGCCTTTGTAGGCGCCGGCTTTAAGTACGAAGAGCTGTTCCCGCCGCCTCCGAAGCCGGAGACCGTCAAGCCGGCCGGGGCGGTTAAGCCCGAGGCGGCTAAGCCCGAGATTAAGCCGTCCGAGGCCAAGAGGCCGGAGGCCGTCAAGCCGGCTGAGGCGGCTCAGAAGCCGGCTGTGGAGGTTCAGCGGCCTGTCGTTGAGGAACGTGGTTTAAGACGTGAGGCTGAAAGGCAGGCCGCCAAGCTTGAGGCGGCTAAGCTTGAGGCTGTTAAGCCGGAGGTTGGGCCTCAAGCTGTTAAGCCAGAAGCTCCAGGGCCCGAGGCTGCTAAGCCTGCCGCTCTTGAGCCGGCTGTGGAGGGTGGCCGCGGTTTAAGACAGCTTGGCGTGAGGCCGAAGGCGCCTGTGGCCGACGTGATGAGGTTGGAGTCTGTGGACTACCTGCTGGAGCGCTTCGGCTTCGCTCTGGACAGAGAGGCGGCTTTCAAGGCGGAGGGCTTCGTCAAGGCGAAGATAAAGGCCCGGCTGGAGAAGGTGGCCGTAAAAGAGCCCGAGTTCGCCCATGTGCTGGCCGAAGTTGCGGAGCACGTGATGAGCTCCTTCGGCAGGCTTATGGCCTCTCCAGACGCCGCTAGGCATGTGTACAATGCGTTGTTCTACTTCTTCGAGGGGTACCAGACGAGAGACGGAGAGCTGTTGTTTGCGCGTATCGAGCGTACAGTAAGAGAAGCTGTGAGGAGGGCGGAGGAGGCGGGTATCCCAGACGCGGAGTACCGCATCAAGCAGTTTGTGCTTGAGGTAATCGACGTACTGGCGAGGGCCGGCGAGCGGTATGGGAGAGACGCGCTGAAGGGCATCTACACGGTGGAGAAGGCACTGAGGGCCACCGCCTTCGCCGGGCTTTCCGCCACAGCGCTGTATTCTGTATACAGCGGCCTCTACTCAGAGGCCGTTGTTTCCTCTGTCGCCTCCGCCGTGGCGCTTGTGGACGTTGGCCGGTTTAGGGAGGCTGTTGAGTATGTGCAGAGGGCCGCCAAGGCGCTTTACGAGGCAGCTAGAGACGTCTTTGAGCAGGTGAAGGTGACGGTTCAGCGCCTCGTGGAGCTGTTTGTGGAGGCGGTGGCGAGAGTGCTGGCTTGGATCGACGAGCACAAAGCATATCTCTTCTTGATGGCGGCCGCCGCGGCTGGGGTGGTTGCGCTGTCGGTTGCGTTGAACCTGTGGGGCTTGGTGGAGATGGAGAAGTTGGCATATGCCGCCGTGGGCGCGCCGTTTGTGGCTGGGCTGGTGGATACGGGCGGGAGGGCGGCTGAGAGGTTTAGGGCGGTGGCTGAGAGGTGGAAGGTGGACGATAAAGAAGAGGAGAAGATAGAAAATATCATCAAGGAGATTATCAACGCCCCTCTGAGGGGCGAAACCTCTCAGAATAGCAGGAGGCCGTATGAGGCGCTTCGGAAGCTGTCCGAGTCGGGGAATCTGCCTCCGCCCCTCGTGGAGTTGGGGAATGCACTTGCTGGTGTGGACGAGGTGGTGCAAGACGCCGCTGTGGTTGCGGTGCTTGTTTTGTATAAGACGCTTGTGAAGAACGCCGAGGCGTATAGGGAGTGGGCTGAGCTGTACAGATGGGCGAGGGGTCTGGTCGAGAAACAAGCGTTCGCTGTGGCGGCTGGCGATATCGAGAGGCTCCGCGGGTCGCAGAGGAGGCTGGAGGAGGTGGCTGAGGAGGTGAGGAGGGAGCTGAACGCCGTGTTGGCGCTGTACGACGCGCCGCACAGCCGCGACCTGTACGAAAAACTCAGGCCCCACCTGGAGGTGGACGTAAAGAAGGCTGTGGGGCTGGCGGAGGCAAGGCATGGCGAGTTGAGCAAGTATTCAAACGCCAACATGGGGACTAAGGTCTACGCCGCCCTCCTCTCCATAACCAAAGGCGGGATATACGGACACGTAGCGATGTTGCTTATGGGCGAGGGGGCTCTGGCAGATTTAGTGATGTTGGCGCCCGTGACCGCCTACGACAAGGCCGATAGGGTCGCCAAGAGGCGCGGCGAGGCTGTGGATCCGTCGCGTGTGGGTGCGGCTGGCTGGAAGGATAGGGCCGCCTCTGTGCTTCTGCGGTATCTACTGGGCAAAGCCGTTAGTGAGGACCTCGTGTTTAGACGCGTCAAGGGAGGTTTTGAAGTGTTTAGGGCGTACGGCGGCGTTGATGCACGTGTAGATGTGCTGAGGATATGGGAGACGGCGGCCAGCTCTAAGGCTAGTGAGGAGGTGCTGAGGCGTTTTGTGGAGGAGGCGAAAAGAATGGTGCCAGACCTCTCGGGGATTAGGAAGATATGGCATGTATTGCCGTGGTTTGCCACAGACGCGTCGTTCGCCGGAAGGTGGATAGAGGCCGGCACCGCCCATACTTGGCAAGCGGCTTGGTACATAGCCCTCTTCGGCGAACCGAAGTCGATCAGAGGCAGAGCCAACATCACTGAGGAGGGCGTCAAGCCCAACGTCACAATGTACTGGCCTAGGGAGGTCTTAGACCACATCATCGCCGAGGAGGGAGAAGAACTCAAACCCCTCCTCGGCTCCATCTCTAAACAAGGAGGTGGCTCTAGAGAGGCTGAAGAACCCGCTGTCAAGAGCTGGCGGGAGCTGGTAGACGCAATAGACTGGAGCTGGGTTTTGAAGAGGGTCGAGGAGCTGGCCGACGAGTTGGAGCCCTGGATTGGCCGCAAGGATGCAAGCGACGAGGAGAGGGAGGGGCTGGCGAGGAGGATGCTGGGCGAGCTGGCACTCCTAGTCCACTTCGCCGAGGCCAGGAGGGGTAAGAACGACAGCGAGTGGAGGGAGGAGAGGGTCAAGAGGCTGGCGAAGGCTGTGGAGGCGCTGAGCGGTGGAAGAATAGCCGGCGACTACGCAGAAAGGCTGGCCCAGGCGATTATCTACTACGCCGAGGGGCGGAAGAAAAAGGCAGAGGGGCGCATCGAAAGCCTAGCCAGAGAGGCTGGCGTCTCTTGGGAGGAGGTGTGGGGCGTCGTTAAGCGCGTCCTCAGCGGCGAGGATCCCTATGTGTATTGCCTAGCTAGGGACTGTGCTAGGGATGAGGTGGTGAGGAAGTTCATCGCACCAGCCCTTGAGCTGATTATGCTGGATAAGGCACTTAGAGACGAGTTCAACAGAGAGGAGGCGTTGATACGCTTTGGTGAAATATACACCACGGCGTTGGCGGGAGACGGCCACGTGAGGCGGAGGAGTGTCATGCTGACCGTGGGTGGGGAGCTTGGCGGAGGCGCCGCGCTCCTACACCTAGCCGCGTTGCACCTGCTCAACCAGCTTCTCTTAGACGAGCTGAAGTTTAACGCGCGGCTACGCGTGGGCCAGAGCGTTTATAGAATAGCAACACTCGGCGAAGATGCGGCGAGGTTTATGCGTCTCCTCGCCGTATCTGCACCCTCAGCCAGCGGAGAGTATTTAAGCGAAAAGTTCAATGGGTTCGTGGAGGTGGCCAAGGTGGAGGTGCAACTCGACAAGAACAGCATAAGGCTGACCAAGAACCGTGTCGCCGCCGACTTGACCATATTGGAAGCTGGCATCGCCGTGAAGTACAACGTATATCTACGCGAGAACGCGATCGAACTCCAGTTCCAATCGACGCATCGGAGCCGCGCCGAGCTCGCGGCGATCTTGTTAAGGCATGCGGGCGTCAACGCAGAGGTGAGGAAGCTGGAGGTGGGCGGCAGAGACGTCTGGTACGTCTACGCTACTACCAACAAGCTGGCAGCTGGGCGCGAGGGGCTCAGAAAAGCCCTCGCCGAATTCGTCAGGGAGGCGGTCACGAGGGGCTGGGTAAACGCCAGCAAGGCTGAGGGCTGGCTTAAGAAGCTGGAGAAGGGCCTCACGCTGGAGGAGGGATGGCCGATGTATAGCATACAGCTGACCAAAGGCGGACTGATGGTTAGATTCAGCTCCACCAACTCCGGCAACATAGAGCAGGTGGCGCAACGGCTTTGGGAGATGGGGCTTGAGGAGGGCAAACACTTCTCAGTAAAGAAGCCAGAGAAGGACGGCGAGGAGGGCTACGTGTATATCCGTAGGAAGGGTCTTGAGCACGCCGCTTGGCTGTCTGAACACGGCTCTAAGACGCAACGGGAGCTGGCGGCAGAGTTCGTGAAGCATATACTCCAAAGGGCGGAGAAGGAGGGCGGCGCCGTCTATGAAAAGGTCAAAGAGATCGTGAAGGAGGGCAAGGAGAGAGGCTCCCTGACGCTGGAGGGCTTCGAAAAGAAGGTCGAGGTGGGTGGCAAGGAGCACATGGTGAAGGTTGTAGGCTGGAGTACCGAGCTTAAGGAGAGTCAGAGCGGCAAACTCCTCCTGAAGATCAAAATAGCGGCGGAGATAGACGGCGTAAAGAGCGAATACACAACTACCTACGGCAGGTACGGGGAAGACAACGAGGTCAAGGGACGCGCCTACGGCAGGGGGGCCGACGCCGAGAGGTACTCGGCGCTGATTAAGGCCCTCACGGGAAGGGAGCCGAGGATAATTGAGAAGAACGACGGCTCCATAGAGGCCGTGTGCGGCAGTGCGCATCTGAAGGGCTTCAAACGCTTCGCCGAGCTTGCAGGCGCCATCGCGAGATGGCTGGAGGAGACGGGCAGACGATAGATGCGACCAAGCGGTTGGCCTATCGGCATATATAGAGTTTCTGTACTCACTTCTTTCTTCATTTGCCGACTATCCTCACCCTCCTAGGCACGGCGACGTCTGGCCTGAGCTCCAGGACCTTGTCGCCGTAGCCGCACACAGGCCTTTCATTCAGCGGCTGTCCTTGGGCCCACCCCATCACAGCTTCGCCGCTTATCCACACGATGGTCAGAGGGATCTTTGTATTTTTCATCCAGAAGCAGTACGTCCCGTTTCTGGGGAAGAAAAATACCATGCCGACTGAGCCGACACCTCTGGGGTCGTATGACGACACGTTCATGTAGCCCAGCGTCCACCTGACCTCGTTGTCTGCCACATACACCGGGTGGGTCATGCCGTCTAGAGAGGCAATGGCGACGGAGGAAAAAGGGGATATTAAGAGGAGAAGAGGGGGTAGTATCAGCTGTAGAGCCATTTCTCTATTCAGGCAGTTATCAGTTGCTCCATCTCGTCCGTCTGCAACACCAGCTTGTCTCTCTTCTTAACGGCGTCTACGGAGGTGTGACAGGCTTGTTGGGTAGTGGTGGTTTGTTGTTGCGTGGCGGCGGATTGCTGGGGGGCGAAAAGAGCCATCAGCAAGGCGCCGATGGCTACTCCGACGAGGAGACCTACCACAAATTTATAATCCATGGCAGATGTTCAACAGGTAATTAAATGTTGAGGCTCGGTCGGCTCGACCGGTGAAGAGGCTAGACGACACTGAAACTTCTAGTAACCGGCGGCGACTGGATTTTAACTAAAGGTATTATTAGGTCACTGTGTGGGAAACAACGTGAAGGCATGACTAGAGGACCGTCAAAATGGCCTGGGGATGTAAAAGTGCTTTACGTCCCGTTTATTGATGAAGACGTGTCGTATCTCTTTGACGAGAAGAGGG
>Ga0326761_1000072_pt1 | contig 24601 bp, 26 predicted proteins | sample GCREP_P_FD_207739 | JGI IMG/M metagenome (GOLD analysis project Ga0326761, IMG submission 207739) | Hot spring water microbial communities from Geyser Creek Basin, Yellowstone National Park, WY, United States - GCR.EP_P | ecosystem: Environmental > Aquatic > Thermal springs > Unclassified... | reverse complement strand
TTGAAGACGCAAAAAAGAAGTTGAAGAAGGGGGATATCCTCGTCACTAAGATGACAGACCCCGACTGGGTGCCGTATATGCGGCTGGCGGCCGCCATAGTAACCGACGAGGGCGGGCGGACAAGCCATGCAGCTATTGTAAGTAGAGAATTAGGCATACCTGCAGTAGTGGGCACAGGCAACGCCACCTCTGTGCTGAAGGACGGCGAAGTCTACACCGTAGACGGCGGAAAAGGCGTAGTGATGGCGGGCGCCGTGGTGGAGCCTAAAGAGGAAAAGGTTGTTGAGGCAGCGGCCCCACCTCGGGAGATCATTCTGCATATATACCGCGCCGTGCCGACGGGCACCAAGGTGTATATGAATCTAGGCGAGCCTGATAAGATCGACGAGTATAAAGATCTGCCATTTGACGGCATCGGCTTGATGAGAATCGAGTTCGTCATATCGAGTTGGGTTGGTCAACACCCGCTTTATCTCCTATCTGTGGGACAGGAACATAAGTTCGTCTCGAAAATGGCAGAGGGCATCGCCAAGGTGGCCTCTGCCATCTACCCGAGGCCCGTCGTGGTTAGGTTCAGCGACTTTAAGAGCAACGAATACAGAGGCTTGGAGGGCGGCGAGAAGTTCGAGCCGGAGGAACGCAACCCGATGCTGGGGTGGCGCGGCGTGTCTCGTTATATCTCGCCTCAATACGAGAAGGCGTTTAGGCTGGAACTAAAGGCGATTAAGAAAGTGAGGGAGGAGATGGGCCTCACCAACGTCTGGGTCATGGCGCCTTTTGTGAGGACTGTGTGGGAGGCCGAGCGATTTGCTAAGCTCCTCGAGGAGGAGAGGCTCCACAGAGATAGGGACTTCAAGGTGTGGGCGATGGCTGAGGTGCCCTCCATAGCCTTTATGGTGGAGGAGTTTTCGCAGCATTTCGACGGCTTCTCTGTGGGCTCCAATGACTTGACTCAACTTGTGCTTGGCGTCGACAGAGACAACGACTTTCTTGTGAGGATCAACCCTAAGTATTTCGACGAGCGGGAGGCGCCCGTTTTGAAGGCCATATACGAGATAATTAAAAGAGCCCATAAGCTTGGGCGTACGGTGTCTATATGCGGCCAGGGTCCGTCGGTGTATCCACAGTTGGTGGAGTTCTTGGTGCGGGCGGGCATCGACAGCATTTCCGTGAACCCCGACGCAGTGTTGCAGACAAGGGTTTTGGTGGCGTCGGTAGAACTTAAGCTCCTTAGGGAGAGACTTGACGCTATCTACAACGCCCTTTATAAGACCGACGAAGCCGCGGAGTTCTACGACATCTTGAAGAAGGTTTTCGGCGGGGTTAAGTACTGAAATTATTAAGGGTTTTAATTTTTCTATGGATTTCAGCTCAGTTATATTTGGCGGAGTCGTCGCTGCAGTGGTGTTCTTTTTGGCTATGTACTCCGTGAAAAAGTTTTTCTCGAAAATCCTTACAAGAGAGGAGAGATACCTAGTGGAGTTTTTGGTCTTGCTTTTTTCTATTTCGCTCTTTTTGGCAGTGGCGTCGCCGGCAACTCAGCTACATTACCTCTTCTTTCTTGTGCTTGCCGTGTTTGTGATAGCTATGGGCATCCTTCTCTTGGGGACTCGGCGCGTGTTAGAGCAATATCTTACGGGGCTTTTTGTAACTAAGGTGTTGGATCTCCACGTGGGGGATTATATAGAGTTCAACAACATGCGTGGTTACATCACCGCGTTGGAGGACACGTATATAGTCTTGAGGGACCCGCGGCGCGAATATGTGTATATTCCCTACACGACGTTGTTACAAAGTCCCTTTAGGCGGGTGAAGACGCCTGAGGGCCACGAGGTTAGGATTAGGCTTTTCGTGCCGCGTGGGCAGGAGCTTAAGGAGGTAAGGGAGGCGGTGGAGCAGGTGGCTAAGGAGTATGGATTGGAGAGGCTTAGCGTAGATGTGGAGAAGATTGGAGTGAGGGGGGTTGTTGTGGTTGTGAGAGGCATGTTGAAGGACCCGCGGCAAGAAGATGAAGTGAAGTATGCCGTTCTTGACCGTGTGTATGCAACGTTTCAATCTATACGGCAGACTACTGACTAATCGGTGAGTGTTTGTAAGTCTTCTTGTGGACCCACGGCAATTAGGTAATCGCCTTCTTGAATCTCTGCGTCTTCTGCAGTTATGAAGCCGTCGTGTCTAACTATGGCGATTTTTGCGCCTGTCTCTCTTTCTAAGTCGCCTATGGAGCGGCCAAGTACTTTGGAGTCTGAAGTTACTAACATCTCAAGAAGGGCGACCTCGTCCTTAATTAACATGATTCTAGTGAATCTAAGGTTAAGTAGTCTCAGTAGTCTAGAAGCTACGCAGTGGTAGGTGATTATGGCTGTTATGCCTTCGTCCTCTGCTTGTTTGGCGATAGAGGCGCTTCTGGCGGTGATTACGACCACTGGGACGCCTTGGGATTTAGCTACCCGGGCCAGTGAGAGGTTTAACATATCGTTGGGCGAGGGGAATACTGCAATTTCTACATGAGAGAAATCGATCTCTTTTACGACTTTTTCGTAGTTCTCAGTAAGCGTGTGGATGTATACGGGTTCTTTTTCAAATATCTTTGCTCTTTCTCGGGTGGCAAGAACTCTTACGACGTAGCCGTTGTCTGAAAGTACCCTAGCCAACTGGGGGGCTAAGTCGTCGTTGCTGTCTAACACAAGGGCTTCTCTAGCCACGTAGGTTTTGGTTTACAAGTTTTTAAATAAAGAGACGGCAAAAACTCGCAAAGGCTTTAATCCTCTTCTCTATAGGAAGGAAATTATTTGCTCTTTTGTATTCTACTAGTTGACTTATTAATATTTATATATCCATGTTAATAATATAGGGCTGCAAAGATTTATATAGGAAGCTGAAATGAGGTCTATGCGTAGGGCTACAGTGGCCGTAAGGGGTTATGGGAACAAGGACCCCTACGGCTCGCTTATTCCCCCCATTTACCAGACAGCCATCTTTAGGATGGAGGGAGAGGCCCTAAAGTCGGATCGGGGGTTCGATCTTAAATATAGCCGGGAGGAGAACCCCACTTTGCGGCCTCTGGAGGAGGTGGTGGCAAAGCTCGAGGGGGGGCTTGACGCCGTCGCCTTTAACAGCGGCATGGCGGCTCTTTCGGCGGTTTTCCTCTCGTCTTTAGACGCCGACGCCTCTGTGGTGACCACGGCCGAGGCCTACGGCGCGACGCTACGGCTTCTGGACTCTCTTGGCAAGTTCGGCATAAGGCTTCGAAAGGGGTTCCCAGAGACCGAGGTAGTTGTGGAGTTGATTAAAGAGGTGAGACCGCGGCTTGTTTTTGTAGAGACCATCACCAACCCCATGTTGAGAGTTCTGGATTTGCCGGAGGTTGTCAAAGCGGCGAAAGACGTGGGGGCTTTGGCGGTTGTGGACAACACTTTCGCCACCCCCGTCTTGACGGCGCCTCTGTCCTACGGCGCCGACGTTGTTGTACACTCCACCACTAAGTACCTAGCCGGCCACAACGACGTGGTCGGCGGAGTCGCCGTCGTGGCCGCCAGAGAGCGACTAGAGGATTTGTGGATCTGGAGGGCTATGTTGGGTAATATCATGCAACCCTTCGAGGCCTTTCTGACGCTTAGAGGCGTCAAGACTCTTTTTGTGAGGTTTGAGAGGCAGTGTAGAAGCGCAATGGCCGTCGCCGAGTTTTTGTCGGAGCACAGCAAGGTGAAGGAGGTTATCTACCCAGGATTGTCGAGTCATCCGCATCACGGCGTTGCGAAGAAGCTCTTTGGCGATAAGTTCGGGGCTGTGGTTTCTTTTAAGTTGAAAGGTGGAAGAGAGGCGGCGGTTAAGTTCTTCAAGTCGTTGAGGCTCATCACGCCGGGCCCAAGTCTAGGCGGGGTGGAGAGCATAGCCACGTATCCCATAGCCAGCGCCGCCTCCCCTATACCTGAAGAAAACAGGAAGATGCTCGGCATAACTGAGGATCTTGTTAGGCTTTCCGTGGGTCTTGAGGACCCGGCGGATCTGATTGAGGACTTGGATCAAGCTTTGAGAAGCTAATTCTTTTTTATAGAGAGGGTATATACTGTGAGTATCTGCGTCAAGTGCCAAGGACGTAAGCTGTTGTGTGGATTGCCGAAGTGCCCCATAAGGGATAGGATTTCAGTCTTTAGACTGGCGCTTAGCAAAGTCTCTGGGGCCGAGGTCTTTGGGTCTTCTCCGCCTGCCGCTGTGGTGGGGGAGCGCGGCTGGCCACAGGTTGCTGTTTATTTCGGCGAGCCGCCCGACGTGTTCGGCGATGAGGCCCGGCGCTACGACGACCCGAGGCTTCTGTGGGGGCTTCCGCTTGAGGAGATTGCCAAGCTTCGGAGCTACGTCACTTTTGGCGTCAGGCGTGCGAAGACGCCGTGGGAGCTGGGGGAATTGCCCTACGTCGCGGTTTCGGCGAGACCTGTGGATTTGGAGATGAAGTTCGCCAAGCCGCCTTCCCCGCAGATATTGTTTGATCTACGTGAGAAGCCCATGGGTCCGAGGGCCCCCTTGGAGAGGGCTAGGGTGGTGGAGAACCCGGCCGTCCCCCAGCAACTGGACCGCCTAGCCGCCGAGGACCTGGCGGCTGGGGAGGCGGCTGTTGAGCTGTACGCCAGAGGGGTCGACCTCTACATTGTCCAACGGGCCTTCGCGCTGGGCCTTCTGGGGGCTAGACACAGGAGGAGACTCGTCCCTTCTCGGTGGGCCATAACGGCAGTGGATGTGGCTGTCGGGAACTGGCTGGCGATGAGGGTGAGGGATTTGCCTGAGGTGTCGGACACGTTGTATGGCTACGGCGAATATCTCGACAACAGATATCTTGTCGTGGTGAGACCAGGCCCCCTAAGGTTTGTCTATCTGGAGAGGTGGCAATCCGGCGGGGGGATGGCTGAGGTGCTGGTGAAGGAGAATGTGCAGGGCGTCCGCACCACTTTGGATGGTGGATTTGAGGCGGCGCGGCTGGCCGTTCTGGAGAAGCTGTTGGCGTTGGGTAGAAGGGGGTCTGTGGCTGTGGTGAGATGGATTGGAGAGGGGTACTACGTCTCTGTGGGGAACTGGCAAATCAGAGAAACCATCAGGAGGATTAGCTTGAAAAGACTCGACGAAGAATATAGGCGCTACGTTGAGAAGGTAGGGACGGATCCCCTAGCTCTCCTTGGCAAATCAGCCAAATCTTTGACAGAATTCTTTTAATTCTCTATATTAATTTTTATGTTTTCGTGACATGAAATAACTCATACTACTTAGTAGGCCTACGTTCTCTAAACACTCTATAGTAGTCGGCATATCGCTGATGTCGTCACTTCTTCGGTGGAGAAGAAGGAAAGGGGCGAGGTCTATATATCGCCTAGGCGACCTCCGTGCTGGTCCGTCACAGCCCCACCTTGTTTATTTCCTCAGCTGATGTCTTGCCATAGGCTACATCAAGTGTCAAAGGCAAGAGGACAAAGCCAGCTACCGTAACGCTTGGCCCACAGAGGTGACAAATGTTCCGCGAGACAACGCGTCGATTCCTCCTCTACGCCTTCAGAATGTAGAGTCAGAGATACTTACGCGCTCGCTTTATCACATCATAGTCTCTGTCGTTTTAAGCCTGGTCACAAGAAAAATAACCCCCTTCCCCTACAGCGGAGGACTTGGGCAGACAGCCGATGTGAAAAAGAGGAGCTCGTCAACCTCGCCCACGGCTTGTGTTATTTCTTCAGTATCAGGAGAGCCACCTTGAGATAAGGGTCGTCTCTACGCTTGAGTAACGCCATCAGCAACACTTCTCGGTCTATGCACGTCGCCAGCTTCTGCGCCACGTCATCAGGCGCCTTGGCCAAGGCTTGTATCAAATGTTCCTCCCACCCGATCTGATCGCCCACATGCCGAGGCGCGGAGGCCGGGGGCTGGGCAGCCTGCGTCTGTATGTGTTGCGGGGTTTGAGACGGCTGAGGAAGCGTCTCCTCCGGCTCGTTGTTGTTGTTTTCGAGGATGTTTGCCAGTCCTTTTTTTGATTTTGAGCATATGGCCCCCGGTGGGGGGCCGGAAAAACCCTACCTCTCTATTTGATGTACAGTAGGCCGTCGGCTGTGGAGCCGATCCTCAACAGCCCCTCCGTCTTTTCTATGCGGACGGAAGAACGCGGAACAGCCAGCCCGCATGATAGGTAGACGTATTGTGAGTCGGCGCTGTATCTAAACCTGCCCCACACCACAAGCTCGCTCCACGGGTTCTGCAGTACGGCCTCAGCGGCTTTACACACCACCGGCGACGAGACGTACGACAAGCCGAAGAAGGCCGCGAGCACAACGACAGCCATAGCCAGCACCGCCACTAGGTCTAGATACTCCTCAATCACGGCCTAAACCGGCAGTAGAGGCTCAGCACCTTATAGGCCAGGCCCGGGTAGGCGTTTATTACGCCAGAGCTGGCGCACGCCACGAGCCCTGTCACGCGGTATACGGCGGAGGGGTCTCCCGCCTCTGCGTATCTATAGGCCTCCGGCCAGTAGAGAAACACCGCCGACAGGTCGGTCTTGCGGATTTCGACGGGTTTGACGACCACCATAGCCGCCACCGCCAGAGCGAACATCACCGGTATAAACGCAAGTTCAAGCCTCATGACGGCTTGAGCGCGGACCGGGGAAAAACCTTAGGGTTTTAAAAATCAGCAGTTTACAACCACCAGCCTCACCCTAACCCCAGACGCCTCTACCTCGGCGGTTTCGGGTCTGAAGTCTGTGCCGGAGCGGCAGGTGGCGGCGTAGTGGGTGATGGTGTTACTCTGCACCCACGGCATGACCAGCACGCAGCTGGTCAAGACCACCGTGGCGTTTCTCGCAGTGTAGGTCTTGTTGAGCATGTCTTGAATCGACTGGGGGCACTGGCCCAGCCCCAGTATGTAGATTGGCACAGCTACCGTTGCCATGATGTTGGTGGTGTTGACGAGGAGCCACCTGTTAGCTATGTAGCTATAGTAGGCGAGGTACTGTCTCACAGCCACTGGCGTGTCTAGGTGGGCCGCCTTCTCCGCCGCTATGGACGCCGCCGCAGACACGAGCGGCGCCTGGCTGGAACTAAACATGCCCAACACTGCCGCCGCTACCGCGGCCGTGGCGGCGACAGCCGCCGCCAAGGTAAGGAGGTATCTAAAGGTCAGCATATCCTTACCACTTCTAAAACGCTTCTGGCGCCTTTGGGGTAGCCCACCAGGTCGGCCCAGGTCTTGAACAGAAGCGCAGTCTCTGGGCGCCATATCGCCACTGTGCTCCCCGGCGTGGCGTCTAGCTCCTGCTCCACAAGCGGCAGGACGAGGATGGGGTCCCAGGGGAATATCTTGGAGGCGTTGACCAAGACACAGCCTCTGTATTCGTTGCCCACCTTGGTCGACACTTCGCCTATCTTGACCCACGTCCCGCCGCGCTGGACGTGGAAGGCGAAGCCGGCCACTGGGCCGTCTGCCTTGACCTTCACAAGGCCTCTCCACGGGTCGGCCAGCTCAATTCTTGGTTTGGCGAAGCTGTTCATAAAGTTGAGCCTTGCCCACAGCTCAGCCTCACCCCAGTAGTCCATAGTGGCTGAAAGTTGCGACACGTAGTCCGCCTCCCCCAACAGCGACCTCGCCTTCACGGACGCAGACACACACGAGAACTGCGTCTGTCTTCCCCCCTCGCCGAAGGCGTTCACCCCGTGGAAATACGGAACGCCGCCGAGGTAGAAGAACAGTGTAATGTCGAGGCGTGGTGCGTTAAAGAGCGGCGGCGCCTCCGTCACGGTCTTAATTCTGTACGAGACGTCGTTAGACACAAAGAAGACGAAGTGGTGACGTCCCTCGTCGTCTTCCACGACGACACGTATAGGCCCGGTCCAGTTCGCCGGCGTGACGTAAACCGCGTCGGCGTCTACGTAAAGCGGCTGACAAGGCGGAAGCGGCGTGTAGCTGCGGTGCCAGCCGGGCCCTATGTAGACTGCGTCGAGGAAGTCCCACCTCTTCGTAACTTCGTGGAGCTTGTAGTTCCGAACCCATCTATACTCCACGCCGCCTCTGCCTCTGCTCACTATGTATCCCATCTCCACGTATATCCTAACCGTTAACTGCTTGGGCTCGCCTAGGTACACCAAGAGGAACGAGTAGCCTGCGCCCGGCAACGCTAAATCGGCGACAGGGCCCGGCGCCGGGCCCCAAAGCGCCGGCCTAACGTCGACACATATCAACGAGTTGCACGCCGTAGTCGGCACTATGTACAAAGCCCAACGAGTCGTGGAGTTAGGCACCATGGAAGCCACGCCGAGAGGCAGGGCGTCGGTAAAGCCAGGCGGCCTGCTGTCACCCTCCACCACTTCAAACACGTAGTTGTAGAAGTCTCCCTGCGCGGTTTGGTGGTAAAGCCGCCCGTAACTCGTAGAGGTGTCTCTGTATTCCGGATCTCTGTATACAGACCCCAGCATAGACACGTAATGAGGCACCTCCGTACGGCAACTATCTTCTATATCCCAGTCGCCTGTCTGGGGGTTAAATGCCCAGGTCCTGAGGTGGTATTGATACCAGTAATAGAGCACCGGGTCGCTGACGACGACGTTCATGAAGTCTTTAAAGCCTTGGCACGGATCGTAATGACTCACTACCATCCAGTCCACCAGCGGTATTCTGTTTATAGGCCACTGACTGCCCGGCCTGCCTATGCGTGAGCAGCCTACCCACGTTCCGTTTACCTTGGTAAAGACGTGTTGTGAGTAGGTGCAGTGAAGGAGCTGGCTTGGCCACTGTCTGCAGGGGTCTGGCGGCGCGTACCAAGCCGTCGTTACAGTTCTAAATCCCTCATCTACGGCGACGGCGAAGCCCGCCCACTTGATGCCCGCTATAGGCCTATCGATTCTCTGTGCACTGTACCTCAGCTTAACTTCTCTGCCGGCCTCTTCGTAGTGATCTGCTAGAAGCCTCCCCTGTTGGTCTACGGCGCGTAGGTACGTACCTGGGTAGGAGTTTATCCAGACGCCGCGTGCGTCGAGGCGCCACAACACGGCGGCGTGGAGATGCGCAACAGAGCCCAGAGGCATATGGACTTCAACGGGCGTTCTGCCTATCAGCGCGACTCCGCCGCCCCCCAGCGACGCGGGCGGGTCCACCGCCAACGCCACGTACGGCGTTAGGATGAACGGCGTCTTGTAGGCGACTGCCAAAAGCGTTCCGTTAAACACCCACCTATCGCCGACCCACGTGGCGTTGCCCTCCCGGCTTATGATAAACCCCTCGGGAGGCCTCACGTTGGTGCTGGAAACTCCGACAACACGAGATATGTACAGCGGCACCGACTTCGGCGGTCTAGCTTCTACATACCCCCACCTGGCGGGGACGGCAGTCACTTCAACCTTAATCCGCGTCCCAAACCACAAACCTTCAGATGGTATGTCGTATATGCTCCACAAGCCCGCCTCGTCTGTAGACACGGCGGCAGTGTCTGCGGGGTAGTCTCCATAGAGCCGCCTGTCTGTGTAATACAGCGGAGAGGGTATCGCGGCCTCTACTCCATATCCCGCGATCTTGTCGCCTGGCCTCTTCCCGTTTATCATAAGAGCTCTCCAAAGTTCTGGAGACGATGCCTGCGTCACCTTGTTCCCGCCCTCGAACGGCGTGCAACTTGGCCACGTAGATGTGGTCGGCAGTTGTGTACAGAGCGGCGAATAGCTGGAGCTGAATTTATCTGGCCTCAGGGAGACGTATAGAGTTTTGGTTTCTGAGTGTGAGACCGCGTTGGAGGGTACTGTGAAGGTGATGGTGGAGGTCTCGCGGGGCGGCGTGGCGTTGACAAGCCAGAAATATCCTATACTAGTCCACGTCCAATCTCCGTATCTAAGCGTGGCGGTGCACATGTACTGCGTCAGTGTCCACGGCTCCGGCTTCCAGTACTCCACCGTGACACTGTAGCTTAGGCTTCTGTCCCACTCTCCGCTAAACACGTGCTGTGCCATGTATATCCGCGTGGCGTTGTAAAACGGCGTACCCCAGACCGCGACCTTCGGGGTGTCTGTAAAGAAGGCGTAGAATCGGCCGCCGTCTCCCATTACGGGGCCGACTGCGTTGAAGCTGAACGAAATAGGAACGCCTTGGGTTGTGTCCACGTTGCCTCCCCATATCTTTGTGCACTGCACGTTTTCGACGGTGATCTGCGCCCACACAAGCGCCGTTAATGCCAAGACTAGGATTAGGCGCCGCATGGAAGAGACAGGCCGCCTATGGAAAAACCTTAACGAGGTGAAGGAAAGTCTATTGTGGACGTGTCGCTTCTTTGTGACTCGGATGATGTAGAAGCGATCTGCTCTGGACAGGTGAGGGGTAGTTTTAATGGGTAGTCCACGAGCAGGACGTAAAGCGCCGCCGCCGGCGCGGCGGCGTAAAGCTTGGTGGTGTCGCTGGTGGCGTTGTAGACGGAGGCCCACTCTGCCTTAACCAGCTCCACAAGCCCCACGTCTACATCTGCCTCTACTCTGGGGGTTAAACCCACAGCGGGTGGCCTGCGCCACGCCGTGTAGAGGCTGTAGAGGTCGTTGTAGTACTGGGTGAGGTTGTGCGGCACCGCGGCGTAGACTTCGAGCCACGGCAGTTGGTCGAGGGAATGTCTAAGTTCGATCTCGTAGAGCATGGCCGGCTCGCCCCGAGGAAGCGCGGTGTTTCTGCACCTCGTCACGTTTATGTAGATTTGGTAAACTACGTTCTCCCCGGCTCTCTCAAGTCTGTACCCCACCGGCAGGTACACCGGGAACGTTACCCACTGCCTCGTGCGGTAGTCGTAGGCGGTGGCGTTGGCCTTTACCACCCTCACCACGTTGACGAAGACGCTGAAACGCGACTTAACCTCCACCTTGGGGAATGAGGGGAGGTTGCCGGCCAGCCACCCCTTGGCGCCGTAGAGCTGGTCTGCCAGGTTCATAGTCTTGATGCTCGGCGCATGCGCCGCGGCGTAAAGCACCACAAAGGCAACGACGGCCAACGCAATTAGGCCGTACGCCAGCGACCACATACTAGCACTCCCTCACGAAGGTCGCCCTAGCGTTCATGGCGGAATCCTGCGATTCAAACCACACGGTGGTTACAAACCAGGGCACCGTGTAGCTGTCGTGCTTCGGCCCCTCCTTATTCCACGTCCAGATCAACGTCTTGGCGCCAGGTATGTTGATAGCATACTGATAGTGCACATACACCTCGTGCCAGTAGCCTCCCTGCGAGTAGACGCGGGTAAGGACTATGTTCGTCTGGGTAATGGTGAGGCGCCAGACCTCATCCACATACAGAGCGCCGTGTGTAGAGTCGCAGTTGTGGCAGTCCTCCCAGGCCAGGAGGAAGTCTGCAAAGAAGTCTGCAGGCGCCGTGAGGGTGAAGGACGCGCCGGCTGGGTTTACCTGCACAGTTACGCTGGCGTAGCCCTTCTTCCAGTAGTTGGTGAGGTCGAAGATCTTGAGCGATGTGGAGGGGCGGAGGTCTTGCGTGTTGTTCGACGTAAGCACCTGAGCCCTGATGAGGTCTGATATGCGGACTTGAGCTATCAAGGTGTACCACTCGTCGAGGAGCGGCGGCACGGATATACGCATGCGGTATACCCCCGCCACCGGGATGGTGAAAGACACAGAGCCAGGTATTGTGCTTGTACCCGAAAACACCAGTCGCCCCTCCTCGTCGTACACCTCTACAGTCGCCAAGTAACTCTCCGTGAGGTTTGCCTCAAACGTGATAGTGTGTGTGCAACCTCTTATCCAATTTCCGCTGAAGCTGATGTTGATGAAAGGCAGTCTTGGCCCTAAAACGTCGCGGCCGACTCTCGGCGGCGTGCCGTCGCACGACACGTACGCCACCCCGCCAACCACCCAGAGGTACATAGCTGTGCCGCATGTGGCGTTCTCCCCTATCCTCAGCGGTCTTCCCTCGGTGATGTTATAGGCCCATCCGTACCTCGCCACCTCCCTTGTGCCTAAGTAAAGCGAGGCGTAGTTGCCGTACTGCCGTATCCAGTACCCGCCCGTAAGCTTGAAGGCGCAGTCTGAACACGCCGGCACCGGCGAGGCCCCCTCCCCCGCGGGAAACAGCGACGCAATTACGGCGGCGGCGAGGGCCGCAAGCCCAGCAAATATAAGGACATCTCTGAAGGCGATCATGGCATCCCCGGACAGCTGTATTGGACGAGGAGCCACCTGCCTCTGGAGGTAAGCCCCACGGGGACGCAAGTTTTGTTGACATTGTCAGTCTTTACATCAAACGGCGCTGGGCACCAGAGACCTGTGTAGGGGTCCGGCCCAATCCTCACGGGGGCGCGTGCGTATCTGGTGCAACTGTAGCCGCCGGGGTAGACCGTGAAGACGGCTACAAGGGTTCCTGGCACCCCCACCGTCCTTCTGAAGGTCTCTGGGTCGCTCCCTGCGTACTCCACCGCGTAGAGTCTGCCCGTGTGGTTGTAGACGTAGACTTTTATAGTCGGCGCGTCTTTTCCGGGCGTCGCTGGCACCTCGACTATTTTCGACGGGAGGAACGGCTTGAGCGTTGCCACTGCCATTACAAACAGCGCCGCGAGGGCGGTTACGAAGACCGTAGCCGCTACGAAGTCCTCCACGGGGGAAGGAGAGGGGGGAAGGAAAAAACCTTACTTTGTTTTTCTAAATGCCGATGAATGTTACTTTCTCCTTCTAAACGCCAAAGCCGTGGCGGCGGCTCCGGCGGTTGCGCCTAAAGCGGCGCCTATCCAGGCGGCGCGCGTCCAGGCCTCAAGCTGAGACTGTAGCTTAGAGGCGTATGTCTTGTTTAGCTCGGCCAGCGTCTTGTTCATAGAGGCTATCTGAGCCTTCAGTGCTTGGTTTTCTGCTGTGAGCTGGGCGAGCTGGGCCGCCATGGAGGCGCGGAGGGCCTCCAGCTGAGACTTGTAGGTGTTGACCTCCGCCTCTAGCCGGGCACGCGCGTAGTTGAGCGCCTCCAGCTGGGCCTTCAGCCTCTGGTTCTCGGCCGCGAGTGGCGCGCTTCTCGCCTCGGCCAGGGCCACGGTGAGCTGGGCGATGGTTGAGTTGAGCTGTATTAAGGTGGCGTTCAGCTGGGCCAGCCTGGCGGTCTTATTCGCCAGCTCCGCCTCCAGCTCGGATGCCCTCATCCTGAGCCTCTGGAGCTCCGCCATTACGGCCGCGTCGTTGCTCGGAATTCTGAAGACCCTCTTCGTCGCCGGGTCTAGATACCAGCCTGCGGGGATGATGTAGTTCCCGGGGGGCTTTGCCGGTACCCTTACATACACTCTCGTGTCTGTGAAGTTGACGGTCTCCACCCCCTCGACGGTTAAATCGTCGAATATGTACGGCAGTAGTCTCAGCCAGAACCAGTTGTTGCCGTATAGGCAGTAGACGTCGGAGATCCATATCTGGGTGGTGGGGTTCAATACAATTATCTTGTTGGGGGCCACCATGGCTATGCCCTGCGCACAGTATCGGTTCTGGATGTGCCACCCGATGAAGTTGGCGATGACTTGCGGCCGCTGAACCTTGAAGAGGTTCATCCTCACGCCGTCCTGGACGACGTAGATGGTGGCTGGCACGTAGTTGCACGCGCCGATGCAGGCATGCACGTAGTACGTGCCTTTGAACCATATGGCCTCGGGCTTCCACCACGTCACATTGAGAAACGTCAAGTTCATAGGCACGGCATGAGGCGGAAACCACAGCAGATAATACTGAAAGCTAGTGCCCGGTCTGACGTCGTAGGGGCCTGTGCTGAGCAACGAAGCCGCCACAGCGATGGCGGCTAGCAGTAGCGGCGCCACAGCCAGGACTTTTGGAACTGTCATGCCTATAGAGTTTGTGAAGTTAAAAAAGAATTGAATTGGTTTTCCCTACTCTTCTGCCTTCTTCTTTCTGTATATGACGAAGGCGGCGGCTACTCCGGCCAGCGCAATTGGTAGCGCGTACATCAGCGGATTGGCCCCCTCTTCGCCGCCCGGCGGCTGAGCCGCCAGCTGTGCCTTCAGCGACGTCAGCTGGTCGTTCAGCCTGGCCAGGGTTTGGTTCATGAAGGCGAGCTTGGCCTTTAGCTGGTCGTTTTCGGCCTTGAGCTGTGCCAGCTGTGACCTGAGCCGCTCGTTTTCGGCCTGGGCGGCGCGCAGGTTGGCCTGCAACGCCGTCACCTCGGACTCCCTCTGCCGCAGGGCCTCCTCCAAAGCCCGCCTCTGCGCCCCCAGCCGCGCTACTTGGGCTTCCAGCCCGGCGATGAGCGAGGCGGCTTGGCTCGCGTTGGCCTTGCTCTTGTCCAGCTCGGCCTTGAGGGCCTTGAGCTGTGCCGAGAGGCTGTCGACGTATGTCAAGAGGGTTAGGTTGGCTTCTGGCACCCTGAAGACGGCCTTAGTGGCGGGGTCTAGGTACCACCCGGCTGGGATGTAATTCACGAACGTCCCCACGGGCGTCACTGCTGTGGCGTTGGTGGCGTTGGCGAACTCCACGTAGCCGCTGTAGGCGGTGAAGCGGAGCGGGAGCCACCTCAGCCAGAGCCACATGGAGCCGTCTGCCGTGCAGTACACGTCGGCGATCCAGAGCTGTTCAGTCTCGGAGATCTGCGTGGCGTTGAGCACGTCTACGGCCATGTACCTGCACTGGGAGTAGAGGTACTGCATGACCGCCTGCGCCTCAGAGGGGAAGCCGTGGAAGGACAGGTTCGCCTGCACAATGTAGACCGTCGTGTAGTTTACATAGGCAGTGAAGTGGGTGGCGTTCATGGGATACGCCTGCACCAGCATTACATGCGGCGGAACCCAGCTGACATACGCCAGCGCGTAGGCCGCCAGCAACAGAGGAGTTAACCAGACCCACTTCGCTTTCGACATGCCCCTCCCGCAAATGTACAAGGAAAAACCTTACCGAGGAGGGGCTGAGGAGAGAGAGGATACGAAGAAGAGAAGAAAGAGGGGGAGGGGAAAAAGTGGCGTTTTTCTTACGATATGCCTGCCGTAACTACCCCCTTGGCGATTTGCACCACCTTGCCGCTTGAGGCATCTATGGCGTATATGATGTAGGTGTACTGCGTGCCAGATGTTAGAGTTGCACTGAATCTACAGGTGATTGACTGGCCAGCTGTAACTGGCGGGTTTATGTTGTCGGACTGGACGTTGGTCTGAACGCTTCCGCCCCGTGCCACTACGCATGTGCCAGTGATGGGGCTACCCGGGTTGGAGCCGGACTGGGCGTAGGCCAGTCTCACGCCGCTTAGACGTCCGTTGAGCACCTCTACGGTGACGTCGAAGCCTGCCCGGTCCGCGGTGGCTATGGCGTTGGCTCTGAGGCTCTCAGCCGCGGACTTGCCCATGCCTTGGAACGTGAGCAGGCCTATCACGCCCACTATTATGAACGCCGCGGCTATCAGCAACGCCTCCACCGTGGTTAGACCTCTCATTTTGGTTTTATTCTTAGGCATTGACCCCATGAACAACCGACCGGATAAACCCTGCGTCCGCCGTCACAGCAGAGACAGCAAGACCTGCTGTAGGGCGACGCCGGCGGCGCCTCCCAGTAGGGCGGACTTGTGTATGCCTTCGGGGGCCATGAAGATGGTGATGTAGCTGGCGGCTATTAAGGCCATGGCTGTGGCGATGATGGCCCTAACCTCCTCATACGGCGGCGGAGCGAGGAGGGGCATGTAGCCCAGCTCGGCGGAGGACAGCTGTTTCGCGGCTGAGGAGATGGCGAAGGCCACCACCACCACCGCAACCGTAAACAAGGTGAAGTAGGCCGCGGCTTGCCTAACCATCTTCTTGATCACAGACGTCTCTATGTCGATTATGGTCTGTATGTACTCCACGGCCTTGACGGCGGCGGCGCCTCCGGCCTCCACTATGGCGCGGTACATGGCCTTGGCCAGGACGAAGTATTTAGAGGGTATGAAGTAGCCGTATGCGATTTTGGCCGCCACTCTGTACCGCCCAATGAGGCGGCCGATGATGAGCTCAGGCGGGGCGCCCTCCTTAAGCATGGCGGCGGTTGACCGGAGCATAGGCGGAACCTCCCGCCTAATGCCGAACCACCACAGCCTGTCTTTGAAGTACAGCCAGAGGTAGGCGACAGCGCCGAAGGCGGTGAAGGCCGCCGGGGCGTTTAACAGGCCGACTACAGCACTGGCGGCGAGGCCCAGCGGGATAGACCACTCGTACGTCCTCCACAAATTCACGTCGAAGGGGGAGGCCACCAGCGCCACCGCCGCCAGGGCGGCTGTCATGCCGAAGACCATGCCCAAGAGGATGGCGGGGTCTACGTCGAAGATGCCGATGGCCCATAGGAAGAGGAGGAACAGGGGTAGCAGGAAGACGGCGCCCAGCGATGAGTTGATGGATTCGTACATCCTCGCCTTGCTCTCCACCTTGGCCACGGCGGCGGCCTTCATGCTCTCCAGGAAGGAGTGGACGAGGATTTGCCTCTCCACGCCCGCCTCCTCCTGGGCGAGGGCGAAGCCGAACTGCCTAGCCGTCTCGTCCTTGTCTTCGATGAATTGGGTGGATGGCGTGGGCATGAGCGACGCCACGAAGAGCCTCCTGGACTCGGCCTCGTCCAGCTCAGCCGTGTTGAAGGAGGTGTGTTTAAGCGCCTCGTTGCCCGACGTCACGCCGATATACGTGGCGAATATAGGCGCCGCCGATATGTAGAAATCCTCCCTCCTCATGCCGGAGGAAAGGAGACGAGGGGAAAAACCTGTCTGCGGCGTTCAACAGAGGAAACGTCATCTTAAACCGCGGCTGACCTTCTCAACCGCGTCCAGCCAGCCGCCGCCTCGGCGGCTGAAGACGCCGTTTTAAACTGCGTATCCGGCCTTAGATCAAGTTGCCTAAGACATCTCTTATGTGGGCCAGCTTCCCGGCTTTTTCGACTGCGGCAGGGAGCTCCCTCACGGCCTCGGCCGGAGAAATGCCGGAGGCCGCGCGGCGGATGACGTAGTCCACGGCCATGTCTAGATGCCGCGAAAGGTCGATGTGCCGCGCCACGTAGCGCCAATCTTCGGCCTCTAGCCATATTCCGTGTTTCGCCAGCTTCACCACAGCCTTGAGGAGTCTCTTCTCGCCTATCCCCAGCTCCTTAGCCAGCTCCTCTATCCACCTAGCCGTGGATAGAGTGAAGCCGTGCCTAAGGGCCAGCCTCTCCAGCCTGCTCATGGGCTCAGCCCGAGGAGCTTCAAGGCAAGTTTCACGTAGGGGTCATCTCGGCTTTGAAGCGCCTTTACCAAAACCTCCCTAGGAAGCGACGGAATCACTTTTTCCGCCACTTCAGACGGCATCTCCACAAGCGCCTTGACGAGACAGTCCTGCCAGCTCTCCCGCCCAGCGTCGGGTCTCCCCCCGCCGCCTACCTCTCCGTCTTGTTCTAACACCTCGGCAAGCGACTTCCTCTTCAACATAGACTGCGATGTATACCACCCGAAAAAACCTTAAATGTACCCAAAGCGCCTGGCCTCTTCATAGAGGTACTCTCTAAAGTCCAGCCGACTCTGCCAGACTGTCTCTACGACCGTCCTCCTGGCGGCCGCCGGGTCCTCCACCTCCGAGGCCTTTATCAACGCCTCCATCCTCAGAGAAAGTTCTTTCTTCAAGTCGTTGTCGTACATGTCTCTCACATAAGACGCAACTCTAGCCGCAAGCTCGGAAGGCTCGGCCACGTCGACCTCTCTGCCTTTGGCCACCACCGCCTTCACCTCCTTGACGAAGCGTGTCCCTCCCACGGCGGAGAGTTGAATTACGAGAGTCCCGTCCAGCCCCTCCGGCGGCGCCTCGGCCTCTTTAATGCGCAGAACAGCGTCGCCGACGGTGTCGGCATGCATAGTAGTGAGGGCGCCGTGTCCAGTCAGTTTGTAGTTCACCAACGTCTTCAGCTCCTGCGGCGTCCTGGCCTCCGCCAGCGCCACCAAGGTGTGCATAGTGCCGTAGCGCAGGGCTTGGTCCAGAGCAATCCACAGCTTGTCCTCAGAGGGGACGGAGAGGTGGAGCATCTGCCCCTCAAGGGGGGCCCAGATCTCCCGGGCGCCCCGCTCCACCACTACCACTTGAAACCAAGGCGGGGTGAGATAAAGCAACTGACTCAGTTGCGTGGTCTTGCCTGTGCCCATGCCGCCGGAAAACACCACAGAGCCCCGCGTCTCGAGGACGAGAGAGGCGAAGGCAAGGACTTCAAGCCCCTCTGGGCTGTACGGCTCAGCCTTAGCCTCGCCGACGTGTTTAGGCTTTGTCAAATACGGCCTCAGCAACGACCTAGAGGGCTTGGGGTACGCCGACGCCTTTCTTATGTTCACATTGAACTCGAGAAGGTCCGCGGCTATTCTAGCCTTGTAGATCTGGTCCTCTCGCGTAAGCATCGGCCTGTCCATGGTCAACGACGGCAACAATTGCTTAACCACCACGTACATGAGAGGCTCTGGGATGACGATGTTTGTGGGCAGGCGGAGTTCGTTCCTCACCGCCACGACGCGTCTGTACCGTCCCAGCTCCACCATCTGGAACTTGATGTAGTCCAGCTGCTCCTTTAGGTTCTTCGGTATGTAGGTGTATTTGGCGGCGGGGGCCACGGGCTGTGGTATTACGATCTCCGTGAGCATGGGGTCTCTCATCAACGCCTCAAGCGCCCCGTAGCCCATGTACTCCCTAGCCCCTGACCACCTATCCAGCAGATAATGGACCACGTCGCGGTAGTCCTTATAGAGGGACCAGATGGCTCTGTCTCTGAGGCCTTCGGCCACCGACTTCACTAGCTTGGGGTATTCCCGCTCGTCTGGGGGAACTGCCCCCCGGAACATAATCAGCAGTAGGGCTGTCTGTAGGTCGTCTGGGAGCTCTGGGTCTATGACGACGTACATGAGGTCTTCTGTTATGCATACATCCGTCCTCACGCCTCTGTCCACTATGACGCCCTCTTTCCTAAGGACACAACGCGACTTGAGGACGGCGTCTGCGTGGGCGTAGATCATGCCACCTTCAGGCGGTATACAAGCTGGTCTACAGCCTTCCTGTTTTCGCGGTCTCTCAACACGCTGTCGGCCACAGACTCGCCGTAGTAGTCCTTGATGGTGACGCGTTTAAGCACAACAGGCGCTATCTTCCTAGCCATCTTCACCTCGTCTTTCTCCACGAGGTTTACCACCACCAGGCTGGCGTAGGCCATGTATCTTCTGTACTGCTCAGCCTTGACGTCGGATATGCGGGAGATGAGGCGGCGGTCTGTCATAAATATGTTATAAACGCCGTGTTTCTGCAACCTGGAAAGAAGCTCCGTCCTCAAGGCGGCCGTCGTGTCTATAATCACTGTGTCCGCCGGCATCCTCAGCCGCTGGACGAACTTCGGCAGGTACTCAACCCACTCCATCAACGCCTCAGCGAAGTCCCCCGCCACGTCCTCCCCTATCCTTTGATAAAGCTCGAAGGCCTCGTACCCCGGCACGAGATATAACATGGGGGTGATCTTGTGGACGTAAGGCGCGTCGCCCTTGAGAAAAGGCGCCAGCCAGCCCGGCTTCCGAGGCGCTCTAAAGAGTTGCGAGAGGTCCGCCTTCTCCCAGTCCATGTCGATAAGAAGCGTGTAGCCCTTGGCGACGCCCAACACGCTCGCCAGAGTCGTCTTCCCAACCCCCCCGTCGAGGGAGGTCACTAACGCGATCTTCAGCGGCCGCATAACGCCTCGGCGATTCTCTTGTATACATACTCCGCGGCGGCCCTCCTAAGGCCTTCGCCGTCCGCCACAGGCCCCACAAGCCTCTTAAGCTCGGCAAGGACGTTGGAGGCGGTCTTTATGTCTGAAAGGTCGGCAAGACGCAGAAGAGACGGCCTGACCTTGACCCCCCGTCCTCTTATGTTCATAAGCGCAAGCCTCGCCGCTATGCACACGTCCTTATGGGACCGGTAGAACTTGACGTCTCTACACGCCCTCTCCACCTCCCTCAGCAGAGCCTCAGTTGAGGCGTCAAACATAACACCCCCTAAGCCGCTCCGGGTCTTCGACAATTTTCTTCACTATCTCGACGAAGCCGGCGTCCAGCTCAATCTTCTCTCTTAGAATCCTCACAAGCTCTTCCAAAAGCCACGTCTGCGGCCTCGGCGGCGGCTCTGCCTCCCTCTGCCTCTGCCGCCTGGCTGATGCGGCTACCAGCTTGCTTACGACGACAACGGGGTCTTCACAGACCACGGGGTATTCGTCGCAGAGACCTGCGAATCTGATCAGCTCGGGGTTTATTTGAAAGAGGGGCACTTTGTCCACCCCCGTGGCGAAGTCGATAAGCGTCTTCACCGCTTGCCTCGCCTCAGACCTGGCGAATCTCCGCATGAAGGTGGCCACTGGACACTTGGACAAACCGGGCTTCACCCTGCCGTATACCACGTTCAGTCCGCCCTCCAGCGCCGCGACGATGTAGACAACCACGAGGTCACCCTCTCTGCAGTAAGCAGACGCCTCCTCAGGATCCGCCATATATACCTCCTTCAAGAGATATACTCCGCGGGGGGGCGGCCCCCACTGCATTCTCCAGCCCTCGCCGAGCCGCGCCTCCACCTCTTTGAGCACCGATGCCATGGCCCTACGACGGTACGTACAAGACTTCGGCGGCTGACTTTTTTGTACGGAGCGCTGTTTCGTACATACGGCCGAGGGCCGCGTCTATGTGGGGCATCCTTCCCGTGTCGAGCCAGTAGAGCCACTCCGCCAATGCCCTGTTTCGCCTATCTCTCCACCTAGTCCAAGCCACCCATGCGTAGCCGCGGCTTTGCGCCACCTCTCTAAGCCACGCCGGAAACGCCTCTCTAAACACCTCAAGAGGCTTGCTCCGCGGCACCGCAGACACCCACTTGAAGAGAGAGGAAGCCCTGTTCCTCCACACGTAGTTAACCTCTCTGCTCAACGAAGCCAGGAGGAAGCAGGGCGAGACTTGGATGCGGAGGCCTAGCTGTTCTTCGTTGGGCACGTAGGGCCACCTAGCCCTGGCGCCAGGATCCACGTAGCCACCTTCCGCAAAGAGCCTCCACTCATCGCGGAAAGGTCCGCCAAAGACGAGACCTCTAACCGCTATACCAGCCACGCCAGGGTTGTCGAGAATGTACCGCACCACCTGGTCTAAGTCGCCGGCGACGTGTTTTAGACGTCGTATCAACTCTTTTACGAAGTCTTCTCCCAGGAGGAGCCGCCAGTCCTCAGGCTCGCCGTGGAGAAATATACAGGGATCCGTCTTAGGCTTCAACACGTATGTATAGGGTCCTTTTAAGCAGATTAAAGCGAGTGTCTCCGGCCGAGATTTGAACCCGGGACACGGGTTGATCTATCTGTGTCGAAGATCAACGTTGAGCGAAAGATGAAGAAATGGTAGCCCGGCCGGGATTCGAACCCGGGCCACGGGGTTTCTCCCCTCCCGGTCCAAAGTTACGGGTCCCAACGGACTCCCCGCATCCCAAGCCGGGTTTTTCCTTTGGCCGCTAGACGACCGGGCTCGTACTTGTTTTTCCACCGGGATTTAAGTCTTTTTTGGCCTCACTAACGGCACAGCCGGGAGAAGATTTATATATCAGGTACTTAAAGGTATATATGGAACCTCTGATCTCTATAACCGTATCTACGCAACAAGTGGCTGAGCATCTCTACCGACGGATCGTCGGCGAGATGAAAGCCAGCGGCCGACATGTCGCCGTCTATATAGAAGGCAACACGATCCGCATCCCCTACGTAGCTGGCATGGAGGAGGTTATATGGCGCGTTGTCAAGAGCTCTCCTCTTGTGGCGTTTTCCAGCATAGATTTAAAGTAATCAAGGAACAGTTTTGTGCCTGTTGTAAGCAAGCCCTGCATTTTCGCCGGGTCTTGCCCAGGGGATCTGGGGGATACCGAGGTCTTGTGGTTCGGCAGACAGCTCTGCGTCTCAAAAGCATCAAATATAATCAAGGTATTCGGCGCCTTGGAGACCGCATTAAGTTACATAAATACTGCAGCTATTGGGTGCAAGAGACAGAAAAAATGCTTAACAAGAGCATACTGGGTCCTTTTTAATCTTGGTTTCTACCTCTCCACGGGACAAGACAGCTACTACAGCACAAGTCTTCACCTCCTGCGGAAGGCCCTGAAGTGTCTCTACCCTCTTCTCGCCGATGCTCCGCTGGGGTGGGTAATCTGCCTCGACAGATGTTGCGCCTTAATAAACACCGCACGGGTGTGGGTCAGATGGGCGGAAAGAAGACTGGCGGCAGTTGAGGAAGGTAGAGAGGTTATCTTAATACTTAACCACCTCGGAAACTTGTTGTTTGAACTCATGAGAACTAATAAACACGGGGTAAAAACACGAGAAAAATACATAGTAACGTCTCCGCGGCCGCTTAACCCCAGCATACCGAGTTGGTGGGATGAAAAGATTTAAAAGCCATGAGGAACATGTGACGGGCCGGTAGTCTAGCGGAAGGATAGAAGCCAATTCCCTCAAGCCCGCCTTGCATGGACTCAGCCCAAGAACGCGGGTGATCCCGGGTTCGAATCCCGGCCGGTCCACCATTTTCTTTAATACATACGTGGCGAGATATGCTCTTTTGAGAGATTAAGTTTTTCCCATCATCTATAATTTCCGAAATGTTTATTTATGCGAAAATAGATTGACTCATGAAGGCGGAGGTTATCGCAAGAAAGCCTCCCATTACGGCGACGCCGGAGACAAGAATCAAAGACGTTGCTAGGGTGATGGTGGAGAAGAGGGTAGGTCTTGTAGTTATCGTTGAGAAGACTCAGCCCGATGTGGTAGTCGGCGTAGTGTCTGAACGCGACATAGTGAGGGCGGTGGCCAACAACGTAGATGTAAATCTTCCAGTCAAAGAGATCATGACCTCTCCCGTAATCACCGTGGAGGGGGATGAACCAATATGGAACGTGGCGAAAATAATGCGTCAACACAACATCCGTCACGTAGTGGTGACCAGAGGGGGCAGACTCTTCGGGGTTGTCTCAGTACGTGACCTCGTGTCTGAAGAGTCTGTGCTGAAGAGTTTGGTAGAATACGGAGTGCCAGAGGAGCACAGACCTAGCGCAGACTAATATATTTAAACCAGATTCATGTCTTTTTTATGGAACGTATTGTGGTAGGATACGACGGCTCTCCACAAGCTAAGAAGGCTCTTCAGAAGGCTAAGACGTTGGCCGAGAAATTCAACTCAAAGGTTTACGTTGTCCACGTAATTGACACAGCAGTGCTCTCGTTGTCAGATGTGTTCTCCTCGCCCGCCGTGCTTACAAGCCTTAGAGAGAAGGCTGAACAACTTGTAAAGGAGGCAGTCGCCTTCCTCGGCAGAGGCTCCGAGGGGAAGGTATTGGAGGGCGACCCAGCTCACGAAATAATAAAATTTTCAAAAGAGGTTAACGCGTCGCTTATAGTGCTGGGCGCAAGGGGTCTCTCCACAATACGGCGCATATTAATGGGAAGCGTCTCCTCAAGAGTGGTACAGGAGTCGCCTATCGACGTCCTCGTAGTAAAGGATCAGTAGCTTCAGCGTGCCTGGAGAGCGCTACGGGCCAGAGGAACTGTTGCAAACAACAAAACTGCGCCGGAGAAGATAAAGGCTAGGTGGGGAGATGCGGCGTAGATGTAAGCAACTAATATGCCGCCTGCGATGGAGCCTAGATATTCAAGGGCGAGGGTTGTGCCCATAACTCTTCCTCTGTTTTCCGGCGTTATGTAATCGCCTACCAACGCCCTACGTATCGACATGGACACTTCAGAGCCTATCCCCACGAGGATTGCCGCCGTGACGAGCGCCACCGCATTTGCCCACGTCCCCACCATGAAGTAGCCGACCGCCATTAGGAGAAGACTTGCGAAGAGAGCCGACACACGAGGCGCCCTGTCTATGACAGGCATGAGGACTAGGCCGAAGAAAATGCCGACAGCCGTCGTGGCGCTTTGAACCACGCCCCAGGACGTGTTGTCAAGCCCCACCACGTTGGTGGCGTAGAGCACTCCGAAGGTCTGAAGCGCAATGCCTGCAAGAGACATCAAAAAGCCTAGAAGAGTGATATACGCCACAAAAGGCGGAATAGAAAACAGACCCCTCCAAAAGAAGTAAGAATGGAGGACCTCTCTAGCCAGCTTTCTCCTGTCCACAGGTTTCACCATTATGGTCTCTTGAAGAACCCGCATCCTGAGCAACGCCACGGAGACCGATATGAGACCAGATATCACAAAGGAGAGACGCATACCCAGCAGACCTAGGTGATCCAGCAGATAGCCTCCGACAGGTGGCAGGAAGAGCCAAGGGACTTGGGGGAGGACCGCCGTGAGCATCATGCCGCCGCCTCTTTCCTCTGGCGGAAGAGAATCCAGCAAAATGGCCGTGAGGGCTGGCTGATAAAAGTGAAGAGCCCAATCCACCACGTAAACCACGGCGAACTGCCTCCAGTCCTGCACAACAGCGTAGAGAAACTGGACGACGGCTATTCCCCAAGTACCGATGACGATAGACCTCTTCCTCCCGATCACATCAGTCAAGACGCCGCCCGGCAGAATTGTGACCAAGACGGCGAGGGAACCCAAGGCCCTCACTGTGCCGATCTCGATTTCGGAAGCCCCCAACATCTCCAGATACTTAGAGAGGTAGGGAAAGG
>Ga0326761_1000071_pt1 | contig 24664 bp, 22 predicted proteins | sample GCREP_P_FD_207739 | JGI IMG/M metagenome (GOLD analysis project Ga0326761, IMG submission 207739) | Hot spring water microbial communities from Geyser Creek Basin, Yellowstone National Park, WY, United States - GCR.EP_P | ecosystem: Environmental > Aquatic > Thermal springs > Unclassified... | reverse complement strand
TTTACAGTTTTCGTATACCTAGGAGGCTTAAAGAGGAAATGGATAAGCTTAGAGACGTAGTTGATTGGAGGAAAGAGATAGTGGCGTTTATAGAGGAGAGGGTAAGGATGTATAAGAGGCAGAAGGCTCTTAGAGAAGTCGTCGAGATCCTCAAGGGGCTTCCGGAGACGCCAAAGGGCACTGCAGTTAGGCTCGTGAGGGAGGATCGTGATAGTTATTGACGCATCTACCCTCGCTAAGTTTGTTTTAAGGGAGGAGAATTGGGAGAGAGTTTACGAATTATTGTCTAAGGAGACTATCTCGGTAGACCACGTGGTTAAAGAAGTTGCTAACGCCATATGGAAGCACTACTCTATATACAAAGCTTGTTCACTTAACGTAGCAGTTAAGAGATTTCAATTACTTAGAAAGATCATTGATGAAGAGCTAGTGTCTTTGGAGAGCGAGTTAAAGTACTTAGATAAAGCATTTAAAATAGCTACTCAAAACAACATTCCAGTATACGATGCACTATACATAGCACAGGCGATCACACGTAGTACACCACTAGCAACGAGCGACAAGAGACAAGCAGATATAGCTAAGAAAATCAAAGTACAAGTAGTCTACATACCCTAAACCCATGAGAGCGTGGTATTGATAAAGCGCACGAGCTCTTGAACGTGGAAACCCCTACGACCCCCATGTAGAGAGATTTAAATAGCTCATTAGAGCATGAGTGGTAGCCCCCTAACTAGTTTCCCTATTACTGGGTCTACTCAATAGCCCATTTGTTCTAAAACCACAACGCCGATGATAACATGAGCGGGGTGCAGGGGAATAGGGATGAAGTAGTGAAAACACATCAAGTCATATAAACCTATATGAGAGGTAAACCCCTACTTTATTATTGCTATTACCACAGCACCCAACATCATAGCCCTAGAATTACTATAGAGCAAAATAAACACCACGGTAGTGCTTACAGAGTTCCCCAAAATAGTAGCACTAGTCGCAGTGGTGTACACACTCATATATCTAGCTTTATTGTAATGTCAATACCATGAACAATGCGTTAAGACACCGGGATCCGCGTTAACAATATCCATGCACTTAATAGACACTGCTTGAACCGGTATGAACAATATCTTCCACAGACTACATCTTTCCACTCGATATTCACAGTACTCTCCTAGATCATGGGGTGTATGCTGCCAAGGGGTTTCTAGATTGTTATTTTGATCCGTAGATTATGGAGCCATAATACCGGGTAATCTTTATATAGGTTTACCTCCTAATTGGCTATAATGGGAGTTAAGAATGGGCTATGTCACGGTTTCAGCTAAGATTCCTAGGAAGTTGAAGGAGTTGCTTGATAAGTATGGAATAAAGCCCGGGCCCGTTATTAGAAGGGCTCTCGAGGAGGAAGTTAAGAAGCGTGTACTATCCGAGCTCGAGGAGAAGGCGAAAAGAATCTCCAAGAGGCTCTCCCACATAAGCGATGAGGAAGTAGTCTCTATAATACGCGAGGACAGGGAGAGGAGGTAGTAGTGCAATGTATCTCTTCGACGCTAGTGCCATATTCAACCTGGTTAAGAAAGGATATTTAAAACCCCTCGCTGAGGGAGTAACACTGGATTTGGCAGTCTATGAGGTCCTCAACGCTATCTGGAAGGAGCATTATCTATTAAGACGCTCAATGAAGAAACAGTGGGAGAGCTATTGAGTATTCTAGGAAAGGTCTTTGAAGTCATTACAACTGAAAGCCCCGCCTTTCAAGGCGGGGATGAAATATAAAAGCTTATAAACTCTCTTGTTTTAATTGTTCTATGGTGATGAGTTTATTGGTGGCCGTGGTTGCCCCTAAGCCCATGTGGGATGCGGGGAGTGCAACCACTAAACAAGTTGAGATGGGGGGATCTCTGACCACCCCGACTGCCCCGCAGAGGACAGATGTAAACCCGAATAGATGCGGGGAACCAGTGAACCGCCCAAAGGGAACCCTCGCCCTTTAGGGCGGGGAGGAGGTCAGCACTATAATGTAGGGTCTATATACCAGAGAATACTCCTTCAACCCTGAGCTTAATGGAAGTATTGCCATGCTATTAAACCCCGTTAGAAGACGTATTGCTCATGCTTAGAGTGCTTGTTTTGCACAACCATTGTATTTGTAGGGTGGAGGTGTTATCTAGTCTAGGTGTTTAATGATTGGTGTTGGAACCCGGGTTGATATGTGTCTTTAAAGTAGCCTGTGGAGAACGCGGTGTGTATGCATGGTTGAAGCACGTCAGTGTGTTGGTGTTATTGATTAGTTTATTCTTCTATTCATTAACGTCTCTCTGGCTTGCTATGGCTGGAGATGTGTATATCTCACAACCACTCACTAAAGAGAAACTGTGCGACTTCATAGCCTCATTAGCTGTTGACCTCGGTGATAGGGGTGGATGCCTCGTTGAGTCGCCACTAGTAGAGAGAGACGTGTGCTATACCTCCTCCAACCACCTCGCATACTACGCGCTCCACTACGTGTGTGGATACCGCGAGCTAGCCGGCTTAGTCTACAAGTTCCTAGAGTCCTATCTCACAGACTTCTACGACTACCACCAGGTACTCGTGGGGAAGCCAATACCCCAGCCCTTCACGGGCATTGAGCATGTCGTGGTAGACGTTGTGAACAATGTTAGGATAGTTCACGTTAAGAGAACGAGAAATGAGATCAATGACTACTATGGGTACGCAAACCTGATCGTGTACAAGGCGCTACTCAGCCTACAACAGGGGGATGGAGAGAGTGCACTAAGAGAGCTGGAGAAACTAGAAGAGCTATGGGATGGAATAGGCTTCGCGGATGCATACCACCAGGAGACTGGGAAGTATGAGGCATACAAGGTGGCACTAGCAGTATACGCGTATAGAGCACTGGGGCTTCAAGGCAACGTAGACAAGTACATAGTGAAGCTAACGTCTATAAACCCATACACAACACTCTACACAGGCAACACAGGTGAAGGAGACTTAAACCTCGAGACAGTCACAATAACACTACTCGCACTATACTCCACACTCTCAAACACTTTTACGCATAAACTAACACTCGCATTAATAATCATCATTGCTACTACATTAGTAGCTACAGTAGCAACACTAATAATAGCAAAACACCTGTTACCAAGGCATTGTTCACAGTAGAACATGTCGCTATATCTATAGTATTTGAAACACGTGAAAATGGAGATACTCATACACGTGTGATACCACCTAACAAATACAAGTACAAGTATAAGTATGATTGTGAATCATGGTAGATGTGTGGGGTGCGAGAAACTCAGCGTAAGTAGTGTTAACGGCTGAGGTAGTCCTGGTTCTAAGGGTCGCGTTTTAGCCTAGTAGCCACATCAAGATACGGGAATGGCCGATCATGAAGCCTTTATAATCCTCGACACTATTATCTATGCTTGATGTAAGCCCCGTCCCTTCTTCTCTGGTTTTTGCGGTGAGTTCTAGCTGTAGTTTATGCTGAGCTCTTTTTAAGCCTTGGTAACTAAGTTGGCTGCATGTCCATCAAACAATACATGGAAAACACAATGAAAAAAATCATGAAGAACCCCATGAAACACGTCGTGAAACAAGTAATGAGACAACTCATGAAACCCATTATGAAACAACTTATGAAACAAGTAATGAAAAACGATGACTCGATCACTGCACCCGCTTGATCAATATTGCGGGGGAGTGTTTCATGCTTTCCTAATACATGTATAATACATGTTTAACACTTTCCCTTTTTCACAGTAAAACACTTGGAGAAAAGCTCTCTACAATAGAACGTGCATTGGCATGCACTAGCAAGTTGCATGATTTATCCATGCAGCATTCTAACTCATTTCACTAGTTGAACAATGCTGGGCTCAAAGTGCTCCTATATAGACCATACATAGGCTAAGCACGCGGGCTCATCGTTGAAACTATAATTGACGCATTCGACTCGTTAATGTGCTCTCCAGAGTAGTATACTCCACGACGAGAGAACAGTTAATACAATGACTGCGCCTACCCTAGACTGTCACAGGCATTATTCACGCGTGTTTCAGACTTGTCTAAGGCTTACACATGTTTCCCGAAAAAACACACCCCCATCCTACTCCACCACGGGAAGCGTCCAAGGCTTATTTCACACTTGTTTAATACTTGTTTCACACATGTACTCTTAACACTAAAACACTCGAAACAATATCTTACTACATATTGACAAGTACTGGTAAGCATTACCAAGTTGTGTGATTTAACCACACTACTCACAAACACATTCCCTGTTTTTACTGTGCCTTACACGTGTGCAAGCTCGACTCAATGCCCCATCTCATGCTAGATATGCAAATCCATCATCAAGTCCACCATGAAGCAGGGGTTAAACATGGACTAGAAGTAAGGCTTGCAGAGTACAAGTCAATCTATAAGTGAGACTAGAAGCCCTAGGAAAACCCTGGTGGCAAACCAGGCTTCAAGTAGGAGAGGGGCTGGTAGAATAGGGGTACATGGCTCTAAACCCCTGGATGCAACATGAGAAAAATAAGCAAGTTTAGAGAGTTATTGTAGAGGGGGTGGTCTATGAGTCCCTTGTACAGGGTTAGAGTGTGTGTTAAGGAGGTTAATGGAAACTGCGCTATGAATTATAAACCAGGCGACAGCTTTACTGTAGAGAGATTTTATATATCTGATATGGGGAGGGGTATATGTATACACGCACTAAGCTCAATGCTAACACTATTATCGCCACTCCTCAAAGGGGTATCAGCAAGAGTTCTCGGTATAGGTGAGCAAGATGATATAGGTTACGTTCAATGTCCAGACCCTGGGAGACCCTATACGTGTGGAGGAACAGTTGTATTCGAACTTAAGAGGGAGAAGATAGAGCATGATACTTAAACGTTGAGAATTTTTATGTTTCTAGTCTTGACACAACTATATCCACTATCCTTATTGCTGCTTTTCCATCTCCAAATGGTGATTGCTCCGGTAGCTTGAGGCTTTCATTAAGTATTTTCTCAAGCTCTGCTAATACCACAACCGGGTTTATTCCCACTACCCGTGCAAATCCGTATATTACTGCTTCAGGCCTCTCTGTCGACGTTCTTAAGACTAGTACTGGTTTTCGTATCTTTGGATGTGTAGCTTCCTCCTGCAATCCTCCAGAGTCTGTCATTATAACTCTACAGTTCTTCATGAGTGCTAGGAATTCAAAGTATCCTTGTGGTGGGATTATTTGGATGTGTGGTATCTCCTCGACCTGGCTCCACAAACCATATTCCTGTAATCTCTTCCTTGTCCTTGGGTGTATTGGATAGACTACTGGTAGTGGGCTCCTTCCGAGTATCCTTACGAAGTCTCGTAGGACGTGTGGGTCGTCTACGTTTTCAGCTCTGTGGAATGTGACTAGTACATACTCCTTGAACTTCACCTGGCTGAGTACTTTGTCTTCTACTTCTCTTATCTTGTCGAAGTATATGTCTACAGCGTCTATGACAGTGTTACCCGTCACGAATATCTCTCCCCAGACGTGTTCTTCTAGTAGATTCTTCTTCGCTATATCTGTTGGAGCGAAGAGGTAGTGTGAGACGTGATCGATCATCCTCCTATTATGCTCCTCGGGCATCCTCCAGTCGAAACTCCTCAGTCCAGCCTCTACATGTCCGATCCTAGTGCCTAGTTTCAACGCTGTGAGACCGGCTGCAAGCATCGTATTAGTGTCTCCCTGTATCAACATAACCCTGGGTCTCCTGTATTTTTCAAGGACCTTTTCAAGCTTGATCATCATTTCCCCCATTTGGGAAGCAGGGTTACTGTTATCCAGCTTGAAGCTCTCATGGGGCCTCGGTAAACCGAGCTCCTCCATGAATACCTGACTCATCTCGTAGTCGTAGTGCTGACCCGAGTGAATGAAGATGAATTCTACTCCACGCTTCTCAAGCTCCTTGACAACAGGGGCCATTTTAATGATCTCCGGCCTGGTACCCACGACTACAGCTATACTCATAGCTTGAACGCCCTGCCGTATCCAACCCCGTAGTACTTGAAGCCGTGCTTAACAGCCTGATGCGGCTCTACTACTCTCCTGCCATCAATTATTACCCTGTGCTTCACGAGCTTCGAGGCCTTATCCAGGTCTATGTTTTTGAACTCGGGGTGATCCGTAATTATCACTATCGTATCAGCTTCTCTAACCGCTTCCTCGAGAGACCCGGCTCTCTCGGCTCCAAAGGACTCCGTGGTGTATGGGTCGTACACAATCACACTAGCCCCCTTCTCGAGTAGCTCTCTGACTACGTATTTAGCTGGGCTTTCACGGGTGTCATCGACACCACCCTTGTATGTAACACCTAGTATGGCTATTCTAGCATCCTTAATGCTTACTCCTATGTCTCCCAGGGCTTTCTCGATTATTTCAACGGTGTGCCTGGGCATGTACTCGTTTATCCTCCTAGCGAGCCTGACTAGCTCCGTTCCCCAGAAGTCGGGGAGGACTGATGCAAGCATGTATGGATCCTTGGTTAAACAGGGGCCTCCAACACCTGCTCCAGGCATGTGTATGTTTACACGGTGGTGTGTATTTGCTAGTCTTATAGCCTCATACACGTCTATCCCAAGCCTCTCAGCCATTAATGCCAGTAGGTTGGCATACGCTATGTTCAAGTCTCTATACGTGTTCTCAATGAGCTTCACGAACTCAGCTGTGGTTGCATCCGTCGGCAGTGGCTTAGCGTTTACTCTGCTATATAGTTCAAGCGCTTTCTCAGTGGATCTAGGTCCAACACCCCCCACGACACGGGGCATATTCAACAACTCCTCGATGGCCCTGCCAGGCGCGATTCTCTCTGGGACGTGTGCTAGGTAGAAGTCCTCCTCGACCCTTGGCCCGGACTCCTCTAGCAACGGCTTAGCAAAGCCGACTGTAGTGCCCGGCGGAATAGTAGACTCGATAACGACGAGTAAACCCTTATGCAGGCCCTCCCGGATAGCCAGCAATGCCTCCCTGAGATAAGAAAGATCTGCAACCCCGTCTCTTACAGGAGTGGGAACAGCTATAACCACGGCATCAGACTCCCTAACAGCCCTGGTAGCCTCAGTAGTAGCCCTCAAAAACCCCTTGGAAACAGCATCCCTGAGCAAGACATCTAAGCCAGGCTCCCTGAGATAACACCTACCACTATTCACAGCTCTAACCTTGCCAGCATCAACATCAACACCAACAACACTAAAACCCTTACTAGCAAAAACAACAGCCGTTGGAAGACCAACATAACCCAGACCTATAACGGATATTTTCCAAGCCTTCATTAAATCACTCCCCATTCTTCCACGATAATTAAAAATAATTGGCAAGCAACATAAAATAATACGTGGCTAGAAACTAGTTACTAGACAAACATTAAAGAGATTATGTATTTCGAATGGTGTTAACTTATCTATTTTAATATACATTGATGCCCAGCATTTGTTTACGAAATTCTTCATGTATGATGAGATCTCGGGATCTCTCAGAATGTGGGCAGTAGTACTGAACCCGCTCTTGAACTGTAAATAGAGAGCTGGGGGTGCTCCAAGACACTTAAGAATCAACCTAGGTAAACTCCTAGAACCTATGGGAAAGAAGTATTCGGTGGGAATTTGCATGTTCAACTCTATGGTCTCTCTTAGCGCGTTAAGCAAGAAGATTGTTATTCCACGTGATTCCTCTGCTTTCACACGAGTATAGACAAGATGCGATGCCTTGAGAGTAAGCATTCTTCCTAGTATTTCATGGTAGTAATCATGCGCTGGAGCGTCATACAAATTATTGCTTAGTTCGGCAAGGTATTGAGCAATTAATTTATTTAGTCTCTTGTTTTGTATTGAAGAGCGCCTGTGTAAACGCAACTTGATGTATTGGTATCGTATTGGATAAAATCTCATAGCAAACTGTAGGAGGATTCGAAGTATTATAGAATATTGCTTCTCATGGCTGTAATTGTATTTTCCAAGAATCTTTATGAGCCGTAAAAGCTCAGGGATTCTCCTCTCCAACAACAATTGTGTGGCAAAGAATTTGTAGTAGTCATATCCTCCATATATAGAATCGGCTTCGTCCCCTCCAATAGAGAACCTTATTCCCTTATCTCTTTCAATCTTGGCTAGTATCAGGTAGGGTAGTGCAGCGTCTCCTTCTCTGGGGTAGCCAACAACCTCTAGTAAATTACTGAGTAATCGAATGTAGTTCTTTCTTAGTTGTTCTATTGGAAAAACCTGCACGTGATACATAGTTTTAGTCTTAGCTATGATAAGCTTCGAGAGTAAGAATTCCACTGGGTTTTCTAGGTTCACGTGTATGGCACGAATTTGTCTGCATTTCTTAGCCTTCGAGGCCAGTAGCAACAATAGTGATGAATCTATTCCTCCCGAGACCGTCACTGCTATTTCTGATCCAGGTGTCTCCTCACAGTAATCATCCAGGTGGTTAACCAGACTCCCTATTAGTTTTGCCACAAGTTTTCTTTCCACCTGTGGCTTATTTGCGGGTACTGGGTCCCAGTACTTGCTTATATGATGTTCGAAGAAGCCTCCGCTTACTTGCATGGTGTGGATTTCGCCTGGAAGCATTCTATGAACATTCTCGAATATAGTTCTTCTAGAGGCGATGTAACCAAATACTATGATTTCATATAAGGCTAAGACATCATATCTAAACTGAATACCTAGAGCTTGTGCAACATCCTTCAATAACTTCATATCGGTCGATATTATGAAAGCATCTGGAGTTGCAAAGTAGAACACTGACCTAGTGCCGGCAGGGTCTCCTATTATCCTGGTGGTTTTCTTCCCAATATCAAATAACGCAACTACTCCTTGTTGCCTGTATTCCCTAGAAAAAACTTCGAAATTGTTTAGTTTACCGAATAAAGAGTGAGGGTTTTCTCCTAGAAAGACACCGTAAAATACGATGAGACGGCCTTCTTTTTCTAATATGCAATTCTCGTCGCTTACTGCTACCACGGCTTTGGCCGAGGATAAGTCTATATCTCGGACTTTTAAACCCGTAAGCTTAGATAATACCCTATCAACAAGACTTGGAAACCCCCGCTCACGCCCACTATTACAAAGTTATTTGGGCAAAGCATTGAAACCCTCTCCATCTTCTACGATCTTTCTATATAGAGAATCATATTTTTTAAACCTCACTTCCCAAGATAACTTCTCACGTACTCTGTTCTTTATGAGCTCTCTATCAATATTCGAATTCAAGACTTTTACTATTTTTTCTGCTAGTTCTTTCTCCCCTTCATACCGAGGATCAAATTTCTCACCTATATATATACCTAGTAGCTCTTCTAGTTCCTTCACGCTTTCATAGCTCCCAACTACTGGTGTACCTAGGGTTAAGGCCTCGGTATATACCAATCCAAACGGCTCAGCATAAGATGGCATTACGAAAACCTCTGCCACCGAATAATACTCTACGAGCTCTCTCCATGGAACTCTGCTTCGTACGATCAAGTCTAGTCTATTCTGTGAAATAAATTTCTCCACATAGGAGACCCCCTCCTCATTGGTTACAATTATGAGCCTACAGTTTTTTCTTAGGTAGTCATTTACCATAAAGGCCTTTAATAGGAGATCCAAGCGTTTTCTTCGAATAGGGTCTGTGACGGCAGAGAAAAACACTGTTTTCTTGTTTCCTCCAATTTTTCCCTTTAGTTCCTTCAATCTCTCCGGGTCCAATATGGGAAATTTGGCTGTGTCTATAGGGTTGTGAACAACGATGATGTTGTCGGGGCTGATTAGTGTAGGGAAGTGTTTAGACAAGACCGGGTAGAAACTCAACAGTTTCTCTCTGACATGGTTTGAGACGCATATAACGCGGCGTAATCCAGTGATGCTTAATGCTAGCCCTAGCTTTAGTAAACCAGCTCTCTGCTTTTTAACCCCCCAGTACGCTCCATGATCTGTTATGATTATTGGAATAGAGGGATCAATAATCCTCAGTGCTAGATTAGAAGGATGAAGTAGTGAGTGAACATGTATTAGATCCGGCTTTATAAGATCCGTGATTTCTCTTAAAACATCTGCTAAGTATAATACAGATAACTTCTCTTTAAGGTCGAGGAAATCCAAGAACTTTATATTTAGTTTAAGCCGTTTAGAAGTTGACCAGAACTTCACCGCCCTAAGTGCTTTTATGGATCTGCGAGGAGGAATTATTGTTTTCACGTTATCAATGTTTCTAATCACGAGTTTACTTGGAGAAAAAACCGCGTCATCGGCTAATACGTAGACATCGTATCCTCTCATGCTCGCTTGCGTCGCTAGCTCCCATAGATGTGTTGCCACTCCCCCGTAAAAGCGTCCTCCCACTTCTGGAGGTATCGGGCCAATGTACAATATCCTAATTCTATCCTTTTCCATACACCAACGCCTACCGGGTTCTCGCTCGGCGAGGCCTTATCATTCTAAGACTTCCTCCTAGAAGTGCTTGTATTTGATTAATTAAAAAAGCATGTTTTTTAATAACGAATTTTGCCATGAGATTAAAATCCAAGTTCGAGATTAACGGAGAAGTATTTTGGAGACGTAGTATTCCACTATGTATTTCTAATGGATTTCGCGTTACTCCATAACCATATAAATTGCAGAGGCCCAGTTCTTCTAGCGGATAGTCTAATCGTGGTATAGACGCAGCTAGATTTAAGTAGTGGAATAGCCCGATCTCGGTCATCAGTGACGATCCTATATTGGCTTTTAAGCCCAGCTTTTGTGTTTTCAGTATTGCTTCGCGTGTAACCGTTAAACAACCTAGTTTAGATGGATGGAAGTTGACTATATCCGCAACCTCCATGTGGGCAAATAATTCTATGTCTGAGGGTTTTCGCAGGCTTTCATCAAGCATTATTTCTATGGCTGGGTGGAATCTTTTTCTCAACTTAGCGGTGTCTCCGAGCCTGTCCCGTGGCATGGGTTGCTCGACTATGTTAACGCTATATCTTTCTATGATCGAGAGTGCTTTCTCCGCCTTCTCAAAGGTGGGAAAACACTCATTGGCGTCGGCTCTTAGAACAGTTTCTTCCCCACTATATTGTTTTCTCACGTAGTGTAGGGCCTCCAATAGTCTTCTAAGCTCCTCGAGGTTACATGGTATCTTGAACTTAACGTGCCTGTAGCCCGACTTAATGGCTTCTTCCAGTCTACGTGACGTGATAACGGGATGACCTAGGAATATAGTGTAGGCTACTGGTATTTCCGTCCTGTACACGCCTCCCAGTACCTCAGCCTCATACTTAGCTTTTCCAGACTGTGCAAGAGCATGTACTACAGCTGACTCAAGTGCAAGATAAGCCCCATAATTCACCTGCTGTCCCCTTACAAACTCGCTATACTCACTAGATCTCAGAGTATTTAATACATCCTCGAGGGATAACCCCTGAATTGCCCTACTTAAAGACAATGTTTTAGCGTAATCATCCACAATACTCGCGCTATATGGTGTACCCTCTCCCACACCAATGAGACCAGAATCTGTTAACAGTAATATTATAAGGTGAATAGTTCTGGTAACAAGCCTCCAACCACTAATATAGTGGTGGGTAGGAAAGGAGAGTATAGTGCTATACAAAGCTTTAATGTACATGCAAATATCACCTACACTAAAAACAATGTATAGACGCCATTATCGTAGATCAAGCCTTTTCCGCTTCCTAGTAAGAAGCAGAATGGTTTCTTATATAAGCTATAATATCCGATGGGAGCCCGTATAAGTCTATCCCTTAGAGGCTGTGGAACTATAGCTTGTCTATCCAGATAATTTCTCATAACTTCTATAACGCCTTCAGGGCTTAGCACCCCGGGAGGTGTTATGGAACCGTGTCTCGGTATTCTTGGAGTTTGCCACATCATATCGCAAAGTCCAAAAGTAGTATATGGCGATAGACACAGGAACCTTGAGCCACTCACATACGAAGATACATATACTACCGGGTGTAAAATATAGTCACTAAATCCACCCTGAGAAAACGTCGCATAAGTATAAGTTTCATCGTCTGCTCTTATAACTGGCATGAAGGGAAACCCGAAGTTTGCTACGAAACCTAAAACAATTAGAAACAGAGGGAAAGCGAACCTGCTACTTTTAGTTAGGAATACATATAGTTTTTCATATGTAATGCCGAGACTCACTAAGAGCAAGAAACAGATAAGGCTAAAAGCCCTGGCTCCAGTTAAGAAGGATCCAACTCCGGCCCAGCCAATCATCCAAGTTGAATAGGAAGCAAATAAAAGCAACGCGAGCATTTTTTCATCATGGTTTAAAGAACGCCATCTTATTGATAGCCAAATTGTATGAATAAAGATCAAGGAGAGAACAATAATAGTCTTCGCATAATAACTCACGAGATATTGCACAAGATCCCAAAAACTTAGTCCTCTGGTTTCCATAGCTGTTTTTGCTACTTGAATTTCCCGTATATACAGTGAATATAAAATGCGGATCGTCCCTCGGGTAACACCAGTAAACAAGAATACGTCCGAGTAAATTTCATATATCACGAAAGCGGATAACATTATGAAAGTTGGTATCATTACTTTTGGAGTGATCTCTGGAATACCCGTTTTACTGAATAATTTTGCTGTAATCAACATAGAGACTATGATTAACATGTAGGCAAGCATTATGACAGCTGTGGAGAAGTGAGTAATAAGCAAACCCCAAAATATTACAAGCACTAGTATTATACTCTTAAAAACATCTTCTTTTCGTTTCATTAACCTTATAAAAGCATATAGAATCCCTCCAGCATATATGTAGCCGATCTCCACGCCACCATAATAAACCGGTAGCGGTATTGATAATGTAATGATCGCTAACAACCACAGGCTTCTACGTATATCTATGCTTTCCGACTTCAGCCATCCAACACTTTTCAGCGCTGCTAAAATAAACAGAATGTACCCCGTGTATATCACTATGAGCACTATATTCATACTCCACCCAAGGGTGATCGAAGACAATAGGCTCAGCGAAGCTGGTATAATACCATTGCCGGGATGATAACCATACTGGTCGGAATAAAATAGGATTCCAGCTGTATCGACACGGCCATTGACAATAATCCACTCAGCGAACGAATAATGAGCTGTACTATCCCAGGGTCCCGTAATGTTAAGTGTATTAGGGTATTTTAGAACAGGTAAGACTACTACTAGGAACGCTTGAATAATCAAGGGAATGATTATCGAAGCCCTGCTATCAAATAGTAGATATGAAAGCAAACTAATTGCAACAATTACAGCAACAGTCTCCCAGAAAATCCCTTCCAAAGGCCACACATCTATAAACGAGCTGGATCTCCAGGTCAAAAATACCAAGTATAATGCGAGGACGATAGTTATTGATAAAACGGAGAGAGCCCTTCTATTCTTGAGCGTCAAGCTTATCATCCTGCATCAACCCTATTATAAGCTTAAGCAATCTCTCGGCTCCAATTCTTCGATCAACGTGTTTTTTAAATGCGAGAACGTTTTTTCTTAATTCATCTATTAAATCCTTATTTGTCGCTAATGTTTTAATCGCTTTTTCCAAACAGATGTGATCCTGGGGCTCACATAAAATGCCTAACTTATTCTTCTCGACGACCTCCCCTAGTTCACTACGCTTCCTCGCTAGAACAATCATGGGCAATCCTGTAGCGATATATTCGTAGAACTTGACTGGAATAGCATAGTCATAAACGGCATCTCCTACCCTCGGAATAACACCAATATCGCTGGCTGACAACAATATGACAACGCCTTTCATATCTAAAACCCCCATGTAAGTCATTTCCTCTTTAAAGTAATTGATAATACGCTCAACAACACCATCGTAGATAGGACCTGCTACTACAAGCTTGACATCGATGCCTAGTTTTCTCCTGATTTTTCGGATCGCCTCTAATAATGGGAGAATATTGTAGTATCCACGAGAAGATAAAAGACCTATATAAGCAATTAATAAAGAGCCTTGATTCAATCCAAGCTTCGTCCTAGCCTCTCTCTTATCAATTGCTTTAAAGACGCGTAAATCCGCTCCGTTAGGAACCAAATATACTTGTTTACCTATATCCTTAGCCATCCACTCAACAAGTGTCCTAGTTGTTCCTGTAATAGCGCTCGCTCTTTTATAAAGGCTATAATTGATTAATTTATATGCTTTAGCAACAAATCTCGAGAGACCTTTTTTATATGAAATCAACATAAGTTTCTCCTGAGGATCCCTAATATCTATGATCATTCTCGATCTCACCAATAAGTTGCCAACATAAGATGATAAGAGAAGGTGTGAATCTGGAATACTGACAACCACTATTCTAGGCTTTAGAATTAAAATCAATGGAATAATTGAAAAAGACAATATAAAATTTATGGGAAGAAACGCTAAGCTGGATGATGAAACGCTTAGGGGGACTTGGTAACATTCTTTCGAAGGCCTTACGATTCCATAACTAGTTAGATGAATAACCCCAATGCACCTAGTTCTCAAACCCCTTGAGCGAAGATATTCTAAGAAATACTTGACTCTTCTATAACCTGCCTCAGATTCGCCTAAATAATTACAGATGAATAGTATGTCAATATTGCTCAAAGCACAGAGACCTCATATATCCGATAGTATTGTGACAGTCTTAATTAACATTATTATACATCTTGATAAAATATTTGCACAAGAAGTTTTTTCCGTTCCATCGGGCCCTGAAAAAGACAGAACATGAATCTTTACATGCGTTTTGGACATGGGATTTCTACCAGACTACTTATGAATAACTTTATAAATTCCATCTTTGGCTTAGCTCGTAATCGAGGATACTATGGCACTGTATTTTTCGGCTATGCGTTCCCATGAGTATAATTGTGAAGCTAAATAAGCCTTCGTAGCTAGGGTTTCTCTAATTCTAGGCGATTCTAATAAATAATTAACGGCTTCGCTGAGCTCCTCAATGGAGCCGGGACTAAACAATATGCCATTATACCCATTTATTACGACCTCTGGGATCCCGCCTATTTTTGATGCAATAACAGGGGTTTTGCAAGCCATGGCCTCTAATACTGTAGCAGGTAATCCCTCGAATAGGGAGGGCAGAACATATATATACGATGCTGAATAGAAGTAAGGCGTTAATCTATGAGGGATACTTCCAGTAAAACAAATATTCTCCGAGATATCTAATTTTTCAGCGAGTGCTTTAAGATAATTCAAGTATTTGGGTTGTTCTATATAACCTACAAGTAACAAAAACCAGTCTTTCCTGTGAAGCCTAGAGACGGCTTTAATTAAAACGTCTGCTCCTTTAACTGGATCTACTCTTGACAAATACAGTATAAGGTGCATGTTTTCTATATGCCTACCACATTTCCGCCTTACTAAGTTAAGAACTACATTACGTGCAATATCGATATTTACAGGTTTAAACAAATCTGTGTCAACACCGTTTGGTAACCTTATAATTATTTGCTTGCCACCAGCCTCATTTATTTTTAAAACAGAACTAACTAAGTACTTTAAATTGTTAGAAAGTGCGATGACAATATTGCTTTTCTCAATGAGTTTTCTGAGTGTGATAACATGTTGAGGGGATATGAATAAGAAATGTAAGAGCCTGTAGAAGTTAAAACCTTGTTTTAATGCCTCGAAATCCTCATGGATAGGAAATCCATGTATTGTCGTGATAAGCTTCTTTTTACCGAACTCATTCAATACGGCTTGGAGAAATGTGCTTTCAACGTGCACGTTTACTACATCATACTCGCTTAGAGCGTCTCTGATCGTCTTATGAGCCTTAATACTGAAAATCCAAGGGGCTCTGAGAAACGAAGCGGGTAGCGGGTTGTTATCAACTGGGTAAATCTCTATGCCTAGTTCTCGGAGTTTCCTGATCTCCTTAGTGTTCTTAGATTTAGGTGTTACAATGCCTACTTTTACGCCTTTTTTGGCTAGCCTCTTGGATAGTTCTCGAACATATGTGGCGGGTCCTCCAACGTGGTCTAGTGGGGTTTGAACTATGTGAAGAACGCTAGACATCTTCCTATATACCTATTTACTGGTGATCAGCTTCTCGTATACTTTAAGGGTCTTACGAGCCATTTTATCGGCTGTAAACCTTGAGGCAAACAGTTTGGCATTCCTTGAGAGAGTATGTCTAAGCTTCTCATCTACTATTAACTCCTCAAGGAACCTAGTAAGCGTGTTTACATCGCCGGGTTCAAATATTAATCCATCAACTCCATTTTTCATCATTAATGCGTAATCACCAGTGCGACTCGTAATTATGGCATTACCCATGCTTGCTGCTTCGAGAAGTACCATTGGTGCAGACTCTTTATCGGAGGTTAATACAAATATGTCGCTAGCATTGTAATATAGCCATACTTTTTCACGTGGTACGGATCCCGAGAACTTTATTATATCGTTCAGCTTGTATTTCTCGGTAAGTTTGATCAAGAATGGTGTTTCGTATCCTTTTCCTATGATTATTACAAAAATGTTGTCGCGCACGCTCTTATCTAGCCTGTATATAGCCTCAATCAGCAGATCAATTCTTTTCTGGGGAATATGTCTTCCAACAGTGAGCACTATGATTTTATTTTTTGGTAGCCTCAAAACTCTACGTGCTTCTTCTTTACTAGGAATGTTCAAGGGAACTTCAACGCCATTGTGGATCACCACGATTCTACTGGGATGTACCTTGTATATATTTACGAGCTCTTGTTTACATATATAAGATGGTGCTATAATGATCTTGCTTGTAAATATGCTTGCATATTCCATTAAATAGCCAAGCGAGACGTAGAAAACAGTTTTCTTAAAGACCTGTGGATTTGGAGATTCCGCCGTTTTCAATATCGACTTAACATCACCTATTCCCGTAGTATGTATAGTAGTTACCTTTCTGTCATCATAGGCTACGAGTCCACCAACATAAGGTTCTTGAACATGGACTATATCGAAGTGTTTCTCATGTAGTACTTTTTTGGTGAAACTAGTTAGTCTTGCTATATCCCATGTCAATAATAAATCCTTATATAAATTAGTCGCACCTGTCTCCATTAGAGAACTTGCGGGAGGTAAGAACACCTCACCATCTGTTGATGCACGTGGATCTCCAAAAGCTACCACGGTTACCTCGACACCTAGTTTTCTCAAATGCTTAACCAAGCTATACGTATGTGTAGCAATACCACCAACAGAAAATGGAGGATACTCCCTACCAACAATCAATACTTTCATTTCAAGCCTTCATAAATAAGACACGTCTCTTTAGAAATCCGTGAAATGTTACAATGGCCTCGTCTCCTTGAATTTCTCGCTTGCTTGTTCTCCCCCTACTCCCCAGTTCTCCTTAGGCACCTCGCGTATTACTACTTCCACTGCGTGCCCTGGTATTCCGAGCTCTTCGAATACCTTTGTTATGCCCTTGATTATTTTCTCCTTAGTCTCTCTTGATACCCCACTCCACGTGTACACGTTGACTATGGGCATGGCTGTCGCCAGCTTCCTTGCTCTCGATTAGTGATGATTTCTGGCTTTAATGAAGTACTCTAGTAGTAGGATAACTACTGTCACTACTGCTAGTACTGCACCTGTCTCTGTTACCAGTGGGCCCTCCACTATTTCCATCTGCGTGAAGTCCGGTTTCACTGTTTCAACTGTGATGCTGGGGTTTACCGTTATGCCTGTAGCTGTTGATGCTCCATTCACCTGTATCTTAACCCATATTGAGTCTACTAGTGGGTATAGTATTGGTGTTGGGCCTGTGAATACGTCTAGTAGTAGGTGTAGTGTGTAGATTAATAGTGTTGCCAAGGTTAAGCCAAGATACCTCCTCCCACGCCAATACACTAGTATTACTAATGGTGTAGTAAACAAGGCCACTAGTACTAGACTATGCGTAATCCACCTGTGAATCCTCAACAATGCATCCACGTCTGGTATTAAGCCAACAAGCCCAACCAGCAACGCAACCCTAGTATCCACCCTCACCCTAGCCACTAGCACACTTGAAGCATAGTGCGCCAGTAGATCAGGCATAGCAGTAAATTACCCCTGCCTAAGCCACGAAGTCCTACCACAGCCCTCGGGGCCGAGGACAACTACTGGGAGCCTAGTACCGTTTCTCAGCAGATGGTGGTTCATAGCCATTCATATCTATTGATTCCGGCTCTTCACCATCTGCTTCTCAACGGTCTCCCCAAGCCCCTTCACCGCAGTGGCTCCCCTCTAGTCGCCTAGGGCTCACATCCTCTACGGGTCTCGGAAACCCGGGGTCACCGATATGTTTGTAAGCTTCTGAGGCTTATAAACAACAGCACTAGAAAACCCCAGACATCATTGAATATGAGCACCACAAATGACTATGAAGACTGAAACAGCCCCTCTCAGCGAGGTCTCTAATCTGGTTTAAACCCCTATCTCTATCCATAAACTCTACTTCAAGCCCTGGTGTGAATGGTTATTTAATTCTCTCCATACAGTACACTATTTAGAGGCCTACAGCCTCCTTTACCTCTTATAATGTACTCTACCCGAGAACTCTCCACATTAATGGTAGATTCAAGTAGCCTATGCCAAGTGTTATGAGTTTTTTAAAGTCCCCTAGTGCCTCCCTTAAACCACTCCTGAGAGCTACTAGTACGCCATAGTATATTGCTCTACCCCTCAGAGTGGAGAGCTCTATTTCAACCATGATTCCCACAAGTATCTCCCTTAAAACACGTGACTTAACAATCTTCAAAAACCTAGATGCAAGTAGTAGTGCACGCGAGGTGGTAGGCAACTTAAACCACACACCCGTACATAACGCCTTACGAATAAACCTCGAGATTAAACTACTCGTTAACACTCCACCAATACTCTCCCTAACCTTCCCAAGCGCTAACTCAACATACTCCCCTGGAACACCACTATACCTAGCTGCGACAAGCGCACTAGCTATAGCCAACACTGAATCCCTCAACACGGGTGCATGGTTAAACACGAATTCACCAATACCTAATTCATGGTTTAGTTAAGTTAATAAGTATTACGATTAATCGCTACACATTCCCCGGGAACCTATCACGCCTCACGCTCTACTCTCTCCCTGAGATCCCTCAATGCCCTCAAAACCCTGATCTCAAATCTCTTGAAGTACAGTGCTAGAACTGCGAGTAGTGAGGACAGTGCTCCCAGGCCACTAAGCGTTATACCCGCTAGTGCTCTAACATGGTGTACTACACCGTAGTATAGCCATCTATATAGGACAAATATGTCTAGGTACAACCCTGGGATTAGCATTAGTGCTCCAAGAGCGAATATTAAGAATACTGGGTTATACCTCCAAGTTAATCTAACCATGTCCACCGCTATTTTAAAACCATGCCTAACACCAAGCTTCTTCCTGCCAATACGCCTCCTGTAACCTATTGGCACCTCGGTGACTCTAAAACCAGTTGAAACAGCGTGTGCAACAATCTCTGATTCAACACTGAAACCAGTGAACTCGAAGCCTATCTCCCTCAGTAGTTTCCTCCTAGCTGAGTACATTCCACTCAGTACATCACTCAACCTGACTCCGAATAGTATTTTGAAGAACAGTGAGAGAGCCTTATTACCCAGCTTAAACAATACACTCTGAGAACCCCTCTCCAAGTACACTCTCGAGCCAATAACTAGATCATACCCGTTCTCAAGCCGCCCAAGTAGGTCATGTATGTACCTCGCTGGGTAAGTGTAGTCACCATCCATGAATACAATGCAATCACTACTAGTGTACTCAACACCAGTCTTAATAGCCATTGCTTTACCCTCACCCTCCTGGAGTATAACCCTGAAGCCCATTGACCTAGCAATCTCCCTACTACCATCACTCGAGTAGCCGTCAACAATTAAAACCCTCTCCCTTGGGACACCGCTCTCCACTAACTCCCTTAGAACAATTGGTAGAGCTTCGGCCTCATTTAAAACAGGTATAATCACAGTGTAGTCGCTACAGCTATCTCCACTCAACCCAGGAACCCTCCCCATAGGATACTAAACAGGCTTTGATATTTATACGTGAGTAACTGTGTTCACTAAAATATATGTTAACTATTCTCAAGTCCTCCTCACCAATACACCGTTCACGAGGTAGTAGTCTTCATCAACATCCATCCCAGCGTAGAGGTCTGTAGTAGTTATCAATACTGCCAACCCGCTCACACTAGCTAACTGCCTAATGTAGCCCATGACCACTCTTACAGTTTCATCATCTAAGTGTGCGAATGGCTCATCAGCTACGAGTAGAATAGGCTTCTTAACTAGTGCACGTGCTAATACAACCCTCTGCCTCTGGCCACCACTCAGTTCACGGGGCCTCCTACTCTCCAACCCCTTTAAACCAAGCACCTCTACTACTTCTCCAATAATCCCCGCGCGGTTGCTCCTCTCAATATTCATTAATCTAAGTGGTAGCTCAATGTTCTCCCACACTGTTAACTCATCTATTAGTGAGCAGTCTTGGTCAACGTAGCCAATGTACTTCAACCTAGTACTCGATAACTCGGATTCACTTAGTTTACTCGTGTCTAAGCCATTGAAGTATACTAATCCACTATCAGGCTTTAAGAGTAGTGCAGCTACCTTGGCGAGAGTTGTTTTACCAACACCACTCCTACCTCTAACAGCAACTACTCTACTAGGCCTTAGTGATAAGTCAACCCCTCTCAACACATTGTCACCGCCAATAGTCTTCCTTACACCCTGTAGCTCGAGGACACTCAATTCTAATCCACCAAGACATAGTTCTCTAGGCTACTATACACTACACTACTACACTTGAACAAGTCTAGTCTTGGTTTAACATATTGTAGTGGTGTAATGGGTACACCGTAGACTAGTTCCCCGGGGCTAGTGACTAGTAGCTGGTTGCCGGTTAAGCCACAAGACCTCAACGCTGTAGCTAGGTTTAAGCCCGTGCTAACCAAGTCCTCTCCAAGCATGTAGGAGTACTTTGCACCAGCTAGCACCCTACTATTCGAGTAGCCCTCAATGAAGTCCTTGAGGGCAACATCGGCTACACTATACCTCCAGTAGAATAATATGGGGTCTCCACCTCTAAAGGCACTGTATGTAACCATATAGCAGTTTAGTACTAGTATAACCGTTATTAAAACCACTAGTCTCGGTTTAAACCTCGATAAATCACCAATGCTTAGAGCTATGGGGTATACGAGGTAGTTGAGGAACCTGTGTGTTATTGAGGCAAGCCACTTAGCATATGTTAAAGTATAGAGCAACCCAACACCTAGTGGTAGGAGTAGTGGTGTAGCTAAACCCCTATCCCTACCCCTAGGCTTAAGGAGACCAGTTAGTAGCAACAATAGTGGTAGACCATAGGGAATAGTGCTTAAACCAACTGGTACTCCCTCAACTAAGCCACTGTAAGCAACCACGGTGACTAAAACCACAACCAAAGCCAAAGCACCGAGACCCCTACCACCACCCTGGAGTAAGAGGTATGTAGTGTATGTGAAGACAGTGTAAGCTATGAGGACAACAATGTCTAATAACGTGAAGACGTACACCGGTCCCGCGTAAAAAACGTGTAGAGTATATAGTGTAGACGTGAGCAATGCAGTAGCCAGTAGGCTCCACTTGTGAACCACTCCACCCCTAACACCATTCTTCAATTCAACCACGAAATCCACGTAGATTAATGTGAGAGAGTAGACTATCACAATGAGTGATGTAAGGGGGTGACTTAGAGTGAGGGCAATTGAGGCGATCAATACCCCAATCCACCTAGACAACTTGTTAGTATGCATCGAGAGGTACAGTGTTAACACTGCTAGTGGGTAAGCATAAACCTCCTTTAAGTAAGCTGATGTGAATAGCGTGAATGAAGGGTAAACTAGTAGAGCAAGCAGTGATAGAGCCCTCGGCAACTCCTCGAAAACACCTCCAAGCACCACGTATAGTAGTAGTGTCAGAGTAAACGCCACTAGTGGTGCCCCGAGGAAAGCGTAGAAGTCGTATATACTCACACCAGACACCTCAACGAAGACCGTGGAGAACATTGTAGCTGAAGGCCACTTAGCGTGGCGACTACTAAGAGACATTACTTTAACCCAGGGGTTTTCAACTAGTAACCGTGTTAACCTAATGAGAGGCCATGAGTCAGTTGAGAACACAGCGTTGTTGATTAATGAGGGTATAATTCTAGAAGTAGGGGCTAGAACAAGTACTGTGACTAGTAGTATCCTACTCCACTTCACTCCAAACCCCTATTGTTAAACCAGTTGTGTACAGTGTGGTCAGCGCTGTGAAGACGAGTAGTACTAGTATACTGGGTGCTCTAGGCTCGAGCACGTAGCCCATGATCTCTAGGTTGACTACTCTCACGTAGTTGTATATTATTAGTGATATGGCGCAGGCGAGAATAGCGGTAGTGAATCCTAGTAGTATGATTGAAGTAGTTATACTCCTCCTAGAAGCCCCCAGCTCTCTGAAAACGCGTAGAGTATTCTTAAACCTCCCCGCATTGTCTAAACCAAGCACAATAGAGCCAACTACACTTGCAACAGCTACTCCACAGGCGAAGTACAATATGTAGTCCCTCTGCAGGCCGAAGTTAGCTATATACGCCTCTGTGATAGCACTATAAACTACTGCACGAGTCTCATTACTACTAATGCGTGAGAGCACTGTTACAACTAAACCAGTCAATTTATACTCCTCGGGTTTAACCCCAAGAGCCTCCATTACCCTACTGAGAGCACTACTAGGGCCTTTAACCACAGCGTATGAGTAGTAGCCTCTACCCACACCCCTAATCCTAGCAACTAGATCGTATGGCGCCTCTAGAACATATCCACTAGTGTAGCCACAGACCTTGACGTAGTATACTTCACTCGTGAATAAAGATGAGACGAGAACCCCCTCTCCAGCTCTAACACCTAGTTCACGGGCTAACTTCCCGCCTACGAGTACACAGTCACCACTAATAGTGCTCGAGCTAGTGCTCCTCAAAACAAGGACTCTATCACCATATAGTACTGGTGTAGCGAGATAGTACTCAACTGTGATACCACTTATGTTTGAAATCCTCGCCTCAACCTCACTCCTATGTATTAGTGTTGTTAAAGGCGAGAAACCCCTAGCTGAGATAACTAAGCCCTCGCCAACTCCTAATACACCCTCATAGAGCCATAGAATTGAGTCAATGAGGCCTAAGGCAATTAGGGAAAGCCAACTCAATGCAACGAGTACTATGAGGGAGTAAGCTACGACCCTGATCTTAGTCTTCAACAATACTAGTGTAGCTACATGCATTAATCAACCACACTCCTAGAGGCAGGGTAAGCTACTGCAACGCCTAGCAATACCTCTAGTAGTAGTATCCAGAGAGTACTCGTCCTCAGAGTTGGAGGTGGTAGTGGTAGGATATAGCCTAGTAGAGACCACGCAGTGTAAACGAGTACAACGCCTAGTGCACTGATATATAGAGTGATTAGAGCGTGGAGAATAATAAGGGCAATGGCTGTGGAGGCTTTGGCAGCGCGATTGCTTAAACCACTCTCAACAAGTATCCTTACATCAAGCCTCATGGATTCAGCGACTCTTCTATGGGCAGTGTAGATTATGACTGAGTAAGCGAGGATCAGGAGGATCATCCATTGGAGTGAGACACTTAGTAAATCCCTCTCAATACTCCTCAAAAAACCCCTAAATAAATCCCCGCGGGGGGTTAAACAAGCGTACTCACCAAACAAACCACTCAACTCGCTATCCAGTAGGAGGACTATGTTGGAGCCCCATGAAGATACAACTGTGTAATTACGTGTCCTCCCATTAATTGAAACCACTACCGAGCTTGGCTTACCGAGGTCATTGTATAGGTCTAGTGGTAGCACTACTCCACTACTATAATTATACTGCTTACTTAAACCAGTGGAACTCAGTACACGGGGCGCCTCTGCTTTAACCACTAATACTATTGCACTTAAACCACTACTACCATTACCCACAAATCCCTCCACGGCTGTAGCTGGGTAGCAGTCTCCACTCACTACACTACTTGAAACAAGAAATACTGGTTTACCATTATCAATGTATGCGTAGTTGAGGCTACTTGGGTCGGGGATTGTGAATAACACCACTGCTAGGAGGACTGGCGCTAGTACGGCTACTAGGATAGTATTGTAGAGCTTCTTCCTAATAGCTGAGAGTATTAAGGTTTTCGAGGCTTCAATGAGCACTTTTAGCATTATTCCACGTGTAAACAATGCACTTAGTGCATTAGAGTGCTTTAACTAGACCATCTACCTCTAACTACTCTCGCTTGACTCAGTGTCGACTTGAAGACACTGTACTTCCTCACGAGAGCCACTATACTAACAACAAGTGTATAGATAGCTAGTGACGCGACAACAGGGTCTAGTCTAATACCCCAGGGTGTGTAGTTTAGTATGAGGCCTATTAGTGGTACAACTGCGAGGGATAATCCTATTGATAACGCTAAGCGCTCCAAGGGCTTTAATTCCCTTTCATCTGGGTATAGTGCTTCAACTAGTACATAGCCTGGTAGGTAGAGGACGTATAGTGTGCCAAGTAAATACCTCAAAGACGATAACACTGGCATAGTGCTGGAGGCGTAAACAACTATTACTGATA
>Ga0326761_1000067_pt1 | contig 25061 bp, 25 predicted proteins | sample GCREP_P_FD_207739 | JGI IMG/M metagenome (GOLD analysis project Ga0326761, IMG submission 207739) | Hot spring water microbial communities from Geyser Creek Basin, Yellowstone National Park, WY, United States - GCR.EP_P | ecosystem: Environmental > Aquatic > Thermal springs > Unclassified... | reverse complement strand
AAGCGCCGATAGTGCCTTCAAAAGACGCGCCGACTATAAAAGTCTACGTCTACAACCACACAGGCAGACTCTACGCGGTGGAGTACGCCGGAAGCGACCCAGAGGCCTTCAGAAGGGCGGTGGGGGTGCCAGGCTCTCTCGTAGCCGTATTCACAGTCTACCCCGGCGGCTACAACTGTACAAGGTATACGCGCGTCCCGGTGAGGATTGGGTCGGATCCCTACACGGGCTTGTGGTGCCCGCCGCCCTTCGACGCGGAGGTGGATAAAAACTGCGTCCCCGTGGGGCTTACCTCCAGAGGCAGGTGGCTCCTCGTCCAATACAGCTGTCCGGGGATGCCATGATCGCCTTTAGGGATATCCTCATATTTGCGGGGCTTGCGGCCCTCGCCGCCGCCGTAATTGCGTCGCTGTTCCCCGTGGGGGAGGGAGCCTCGCCGGTGCCCGCCTGCTCGGACTGCGCGTTTAAACTCACAGGCGGGTACTGGGTGCTACAACACAGTAGCTACGCCTCTCTCTACCTCGGCACGAGGGAGGTGGCGAGGTACGGATGGGCCTACATAGACGGCTGGCCGCTGAGGATCGGGGAGAACGTCACGTGCAACCCCATGTACGTATACGTCTTAAACGGCATAGCGTACATCTCTTGTAGAGACGGCGGCTCTGCACTCGGCAGGAGGGTTCTGTCGTCCGTCGAGGGCTTAGCCATCTCGTCTAACTCCCGGGGGCCCGGCTGTAGCTACACGGTCAGCGTGGCGCTCAACGCATCCACCACCGTCACCGTGAGGGTGTACGACGAAAACGGCAGACTGGTCTACTCCGCCTCCGGCACGCCGCCGGTCACGTTCACCTTCAGAGTGCCCGTGGCTGGCAGATACCGCATGCACATATACGCCCCGCCCCTCCTCGACGACTGGTACGTGCTATATGCAGAGGTCGCCGTAACGGGGGCGAAAACCGCGGTCTACTACACAAACGAAAACACACAAGACCTCAGGCCCAACATTTCGCTCAAGGTATTCGACCTCACCGACTACTGGAAGAAGGGCCACACCAGCGTGACGGTGTACGTAAACCCAGCCAGGTGGTCTACCACGCTTTCGAGACCTTCAAACGCCTTTGCCGACTTCCTCCTGGCCTGGGAGGACTGCCGCAACTGCGACTCGACAAACGGCGCCCTGTACATAGACGAGGTCTGGCGCCTCACCTTCACCCCCACCGGCCCAGTCCTCAGCCGCATCCGCAGTAGCGGAGGCTACTGGCACGAGGTCTACGCCGACGGGAGGCTGATCTATACGTGGAACAAAGACGGCCCGAAGAACGACAGATACACAGGCTCCGACCCCGCCATCGCCGTGAAGTTCGTGTCGCCAGACTCCACGATGAACGCCGAAGCCGCGTTCACGAAGGTCTGCAGGTGGGGTTGATATGTGGTCGCTGGCGTACGGCCTAATGGCCCTCGCCGTCGTGGCCTTCGTGGTGCTCTACGCCGCGGCGCATGCGCCAAACTTCAAGTCGGTGAACTTGGCAGACCAGCTGTACAACGCCAAGAAGCAACTGGCCAACGACCTCCCTTCCTTCCTCCGGACAGCCAGCTCAAGCGACTTCGCCAACAACATCAACGTGGTCAGGGTGAAGGTTGCCAACATTACGGTTTCTGGCACGACGTTCCCCGTGCAGTTTCCCATCAGCTACAAGCTCTCGGCTAGGGGGGACAACGTCCTCTACCAGGTCTATCTCAACGTAATTTCATGCAGGCCCGCGTCCCTTCAAGGCGGCGCCGCCGTTACGCTCTACGTCGTCGAGCTTAAGCACTCCTTCAGCCAACTGCCGTGGCTCGAAGTCTACGCCGCCGTGCCGCGGAACGTCACTGAATACTACGGCGTGCTCTACAACCTCTACAGACGCCCCACCGTAGGCCTAGACCCCAGGGTAGGCGCAGATGCCGATATAGGACTTGTGAACTACGTCAAGGCCGAGTGGGCCCTCGTCTACGACGCCGCCAGCGACTTGACAATACTCTACGCCGCCGCGCCGCCGTCTGCGCCGTACATACTGGTTGTGGACTACCCCCTCGCAATCCCGCTGGCCTGCCCCCCGCGCAGTTAACCTAAGGTTTTTCCCCCCGCTCCCCATCGGCCAAACATGTACCGGGCCGGACTGCTGGCAGTCCTCCTACTAACAGTGGTTGCGGCCGCAGGCGCGACGCTGACCTGCACGGTAGAATCAAGCGAGACAGTAGACAACACCGACGACATCAGCATCAGCTTCGACTTTACGTCCATAGCGCCTGTGTTTCCCGACAAAGGCATTAGGTTTACCGGCAACCTCATCTACTCGCCTGTAGACAGTGCGCAGTGGGACAGGCAACTGGAGTTCAGGGTGATTCTGGAGCACTACGCCCCCAATCAGAGCTGGAGGATCGACAAGTACAAATGCGTCTACAACGACAGCGGCAACGTCGAGGTGGGCTACTACAACGTGCTGGCCCAGAAGCCACAGAGGGTGAACACCACCATAACCTTCACAGTGCCAGACACAGCCGCGGAACACAGCGCCTCTACCTCCGTCAAAGTCTCCAAGCCGCTCGAAGACACCTACTGCTCGGCGCCCCCCACCCTCGACAGCTGGCCCAGATGCCCCACCACCAAGCCAGACCCCAACAAAGTCTCAGTTGAGTACCCCGAGTGGAACGCCATCCAGGTAAACGGCCGCAGGCCGGGTGAGACTGTGAAGGCGCATGGGGTAAACGCCACGATACCGAACCCCTGGGAACACAGCATCAAGTCCGACGACGTGGGGACGCTTTCGTACGTAGAGGTAGACGGCAGTAGATACGGCCCAGATGTCAGGGATGCGGCTGTCGAATCGAGCGTGTACCTCTACATGGTCGGCATGCCGACGCAGTGGGGTTCTGTGAAGGTAAGGGGGGCACCTGACATGCCAGTATACGTAGTGAAAACTGTGAGGTCGTTTTCCGACCCGCCCCAAGCCTTCTGCAGGCCGCCTTCATGCATCGTAATGGATTGGGTCAACATTACGCAGTTGATGAGGTCGTGCGACAGATACGGCGGCCAAGCTTACATATACGACGCCCTAGTAGCCTTGCAGAGCGGCTACAGGATAAGTGAGTGGGCTGATTTCTTCTACGGATACCTCGTTACTGATACAATCTACACATTCAACACATCCCCGGAGATATACCTCCCCCTGGGCTCTGTCTACTTGGCAACTGTAAGAGTTTTGTGGGGCCCACTCGATTTCAACATCTATTTGATAAACCGCTTCGACGACAGCTCAGGCACTCCGTACCTCCGTGTAATCAGAAGCAACACATACTACGAGGATGTCGCCAGTAGGGGGAAGGTCAACGGCCCATTGGAGACCCGCGGCCCGGGTTGGTATTCGAGGGCGACCAAAGTCGCAGTCGCCGTAGATAGGTCTGTACGGTCGATTGAGCTCGGCGCATACGTCTGGCCGGTGCCTCTGTTCTGGGGCCGATACACTCCTACCATCGCCAGACAGACCTACAGCTTTTATTGCGTGTCTCAAAATAGGGAGATACAGGTGTGGCTAACTTCTTCGATTTGGCCCACAGACGGCTTGTTGAGGAACCATCCAGACATAAGCGGCGGCCGCTACGTCGATATGCTCCGCCTCCTCTACGGCGAGCCCGTGGTCTACTACTGGGGCCAGGGAGACCAATACGGAGCAGTCTCCGTCCGCACCGATCGGCGCTACGAGCAGACCACGGCCGACCCCAGCGGCCAAGCCAAGCTGTACCACGTGACCGGAATCTCGCCTACAGACGCCGGAGTGCTCGACATATCGTGGCCTATGCCCCAGACCGTCGGCGGAGGTGGTGGTGGGGGCGGAGGTGGTGGTGGGGGCGGAGGTGGTGGTAGCACCGATGAGGTGTCTCCTTGGCTTGTCTGGCTTGTCCCCACTACAGCCTGCAGGTCTATGTTCTGCACATCGCTGAGCCCGGAGGTGCTTGGGCCACTGCCACCCGTCGCAGGCGACAGGGGTCTGCCTAACTTCGGCTACTCCATAATGCTGATGTACCTAGGCAACTCAAGCAGGCACAGAGTCAAGGTCTACGTAGAGGACGGATACGTGATTTCGTCTGGGCCACCGCTGAACGTCTATAGAGTCCGGAACTACAAGCTGGTTGAGATAGACAAGGAGTGGAAGCCGTTCGAGACGGTCGTTATGGGGCCGGGCTGGTGGGTGCCCTACAGACGGCTCGGCCCATGCGACACCATGCCCATCAGCGCCTCGGCGATATACGCGACGCCAGACCGGCTGGGCCCTGTCAGAATAACTGTGGAAGACAACGGGAGAAATTCCACCTACACCTTCAACGTAACTGACAAAGTGAGGTACCGCATCGCGACGCACACGCCCGCCCCAGAGTCAATTACGGCCACGCCCTTCAACATGATGGCCTACGTTACGCTGGGCGGCGTCCCGTACCACCACGCGGTGTATGGCTACGGCGAAGGCGGCAGGCTATCGCCGCCGGCATGCGCCTCCACGTGGTACGACAAATACCCCGCGTCTCAGCTTTACGCATCGGGCGACTTCTGGGGCTCCTTCGGCCTGGCCAACATGTTGCTGAGGCCGGTCAACATACAGTACATCTACACCAAGCCGCGGCTTGAGCTGGTAGAGCCGTGGAGAGGCCTCGTGAGGGTTAGGGCAGACGGCCCCGTCTCCGGCTTCGCCTTCTACGCCCAGCGCGGCGGTACGTGGGTCAAGATAGGCGAAGCCGCTGGAAGTTGCCTCTTGCTCAACGCCTCCAGGTTATTCCCCTGGGACCCCATCCTCGTCCTGCCGCTCGTGGGGCAGGTGCTAGACGCCGCGCCGGGGAGCACAGTGGCGATTTGGCGCCCCGAGACTGCGCTTCTGTTTAAGACCTGGGCCGACCTGGTGGGCTACCCCAAAGGCGCCAGAAGCGTTTTAGACGTCGTGCGGAGATGCTGACCTTTAGATACCTCCTTACCGTTGTCACAGCTGTGGCCGCCACGGCCGTGGTAGCTTTGGCCGTGTTGGGCATGTTCAATTCAAGCCAAGCGCCTCTCATATCCGTGGCGGCGTCTATAGCGGCGGAGAAGGCGGCCCACCTAGACACTCCAGTGCCAGTGAGGCTGTACCCCGCCAACTACACGTACATAAACGGCAGGTGGGTGCTTACCGACAGAGTAAACCCCGGAGTCACAGCTGTGCCGGTCTACATACTGGAGCTGGGCCGGTGCCGCCTGTACAGCCGCGACGAAGTAGACGTAACGGGGGCGAGGACTGCGGTGTATGCGTCAAACAGCACAGAAGACCTCCGCTCCTCTACGTCGCTCAAGGTATTCGACCTCACCAGCTACTGGAGGAGCGGCTACACCAGCGTAACTGTGCAGGTAAACCCCGCCGGCGCGTCCTTCACCCTTTCGGCGCCTGCAGGAGCCTTCCTCGCCGACTTCCTCCTAGCCTGGGAGGACTGCCTCACCTGCGACCCGACAAACGGCGCTAGAATGTACGTGGATGAGGTGTGGCGCCTCACCTTCACCCCCACCGGCCCAGTCCTTGTCCGCATCCACAGTAGCGGAGGCTTCTGGCACGAGGTCTACGCCGACGGCCAGCTGATCTACACGTGGAACAAGCAAGGCCCTAAGAACGACAGATACGTCGGCGCAAACCCCACCATCACCGTGAAGTTCGTGTCGCCAGACTCCACGATGAACGCCGAAGTCACGTTTACGATAGTCAGTAGCCAGGCGCAGGCAGATCCCCAGACGTTTAGAAACCTGTTCGGCGTGACATATACCGCGAGAAACGCCACAGTCGTCTTGACCAACTGCGTCTTGGTCATGCCGCGGGTGGAGGGCAACACCATCACCCACTACGCCGCTACCTGCCGCTCCGGCACAGACTTCAGGCCTGAGGTGGTTGAGGTAGAGATGTCCGGCGTCAAGGTGAGGCTGGTGGTTGTAAACTGCTGATTTTTTCCAGCTTAAGGTTTTTCCCCAGCTTCTATTCAGGCTGGCATGAGGCTTGAACTCGTGTATATACCGGTCATATTCGCCCTAGCTGTGGCAGCCATGGTGTTCATCAAACCCGTCGAAATCCGCAAGACCGACTTATCTGCTGTTTTTCTCTACTGGCCGGAGGCCTATAGATACGCAGAGGCGGGAGACCCCTCCGCCGTGCAACGCATAACGGGGCTCGCCATATGCGCTAGCTCTGGCGTGATAAGCGCCTACCCAGGCCTGGCCTACAAGGCGCTGAGCCTCTACTGCCGCTTCAAACCATGATTGAGGAGTATCTAGACCTCGTAGCAGCACTGCTGATGGCTGTCGTTGCACTCGCGGCCTTCTTCGGGCTGTCATATACCTCGTCGCCGTCGGTGTGCAAGGCCGCTGAGGCCGTACTGCAGAACCCGGGGAGCGAGCTGGTGGTGTGGGGCAGGTTCCGCTACACTGCCGACTCGCAGTACGTCTACCTCTCATGCGGACTGGCTGTTCCGCGCTCCTCCATCCGCATAGAGAAAACAGAAGGAGTGTTAAGGATTGGCTCTACAGCCGACGGCCTGCTGTACATCAGGTAGGCGGAGGTAGGGTTTATTCGCCCCTCCACCGGGGGCCATATGCTCAAAATCAAAAAAGGACTGTCAAACATCCTCGAAAACAGCAACAACGAGCCGGAGGAGCCGCCTCAGCCGCCTCAGAGCGTATACAAACTCAACGAACAGGAGGCGGCGCCTGGACAGCCGCCTCACCTCCTCCGGAGCGTAGAGCCTGTCCAAGCTCCTCAGCCCCCGGCCCCCGCGGAGGACTGGGGAGGCCTGCTTATAAAGCTACTCGCCACCGCCCCCGAGGACGTGGCGCAGAAACTGGCCGCCTGCATAGACCGGGAGATGTTGCTGAAGGTACTCCAACGCAGAGACGACCCCTACCTAAAGGTGGCTCTTCTACTGCTAAAGAAATGATTTCCTACCGCTAAAAATGATAAAGCTTGGTTTTTGTTATGTAAAGGGTTCAACTGGGAAAACCGTCTTGGCCACATCTACAGTTTTATACATGACGGCGGCTGTGGCTGCTGCCGGCCTCATAGACGCCTCGCCGGTTCCCGTAGCGGCTAGGCTGATGGCGGTGGACGCGGTGGAGGGCGTCCACGCGGGGAGGGAGGAGGTGCCGGTGGCTGTGGTGCGCACGCCGGATAGGCTGGACGCGGCGTTGAGTATCTTTGAAGAGATGCGGCTAGGCGCCGCCGTCATCGACCTCCCGCCCATGGTCAAGACGCCGCGTCTCGACATCGCCGTAGTGGTGACAGACCCACCCGGCCTAGAGTTCATCGGCGAGTTCAAAGCCGACGCCAAATACACAGTCCTAGTCTTAAACATGGCTGAGGAGAAGACGGTTAGCTACAAAGACGCAGTTGCGACGGTGACTCTGCCCTACTCCCCCGTCGTGGCTAGGGCCTACGTCAAGAAGATCCCTCCAGTACTGGCGCATTCCCCAAAGGCCCCCTACCACGCTCAGTGGCGTAAACAATTCTTCAAACTTATGGCTGAAGTCGAGAAGATCGTGAAGAAGGAGGTGAGGCGATGAAGTGGGTGAGGAAATACCCCTACTACTCCATCCTTGAGCGGCAGAGGAGGGAGCTGGAGGAGCTGGAGAAGAGGCGGAGGGAGGAGGAGAAGAGGGCGTGGAAGGCGCAGAAGAAGTTTAGGGACATCATTTCGGCAGAGAAGCGGTATAAGAAAGATCTTGAGGCTGAGATCTACGAGATAACCATATGGGATGTCATCAGGATGCACGGCGCTAAGCCTCTGTTTAAGGAGCTCTGGCACATGGCGGAGCACTGTACAGACGTCCGCACATGCTATAGAATGCTTGTCCACTTCAAGCTGGCGGGCAGAGAGGATGATTTAGAGCTTGTGAGGGAGGCCCTAAAGACGGGCGTAGACGTGGAGATGCTGATCATTTTGCTGTATCAAGACAAGAGGGAGGAGGCTGTTAAGCTGTTGAGGCGATGAGGAGGCCCCATATCTACATCTACGCCACACTCTTCGCCCTCGCCGCGGCTCTCCTAGCGCCGCACCCCCTGACCGCGGCCTTGGCGGTGGCCGCAACGGCGCTGTGGGGAGAGTGGCTGTTGCTGTGGATATACTCTATGCGGTGGCCCCTGGAGCCTCACAGGGAGAAGGCGCGGATAGGCGGATACCTAGCCGCATACGACCCACGCCGTAAGGTATACCACATCCTCTGGAAGGCTGAGCCTACGCGCTCGGAGTTCGGCATCGCGGCGGCTCAGACAATCCACGAGATGTTTGCTTCGCTGGCGTTAAATCCGTCTGAGTACATCGCCGTTGTTCAGCAGGAGAAGGACCGCTACATCCGCTTCTCTACGAAGATCCCAGACGAGTCGCGCATATCGCATGTGGAGTCTGTACTCCGCACCTATTTCGTCCTCCAAGGGGATCTCTGGGTGTCTGGCAAGATCAAGCCGCGGCGCTGGATCTACTACGCCGCCGCGGCGCCGCTGTTATTCGGGCTCTTCAACCCGGTCTTCCTGCTAATAGCCGCGTTGTTGATCTACCACGCCCACAACATACGCAAGTGGTACAGAGAGGCTGAGCTCTTCTTCTCGTTTGAGGCCGTGTCGACGAAGCGCGACATCGGCACCTCGCGGCAGAGTCTTGAAACTTTCGCCGGGGCTGAGGCGGCGGCCATCGCAAAAATGGAGAAGTGGGCAGTGGTCTTCACGCCGAGGCCCGAGGCCGCGGTGGAGAAGGAATTCGGCAAGGCGTATGAAAGCCCAGTCGAGAAGAGAGGCGTTGTGGTTAAGTTGCATAAGACAAGCCAGCTCCTAGAAAGGATGCTGAAACACGACGAAAGGCCTATATACATGCAGGTCTTCGGCAGTCAAGACCTCGCCACCCAGCTGGAGATCCGGATAGACCCCTTGGCAAACGTCCTCTTCTGGGTGCCCAAGGGCGCGTACATGACTAAGGCTCTTTCGCATGACTTGGCCAGAATTCCGATCTTCTACGGCGGGAAGCTTATGTCGTCAGGAAGGAAGCTGTTTGTGGGGTATGACAGATTCAGCCGGCCGGTGGAGATCGACATCGACTCCATGCCGACGTCGCACTCCGTCATATTGGGGCCTTCGGGGATGGGGAAGAGCTGGGCTGCGGCGACTCTGCTGAAGCGGCTTGTCGAGTCACATGAGGATCTCAAAATCGTTGTGATCGATCCGCACGGCGACTACGTCCCGCTGGCTAAGCTGGTGGGCGCAAGGGTTTTCGAGGTGCCGAAGTACATCCCGCCTATTAGTCAGTTGAAGAACAACAGATACCTCCACATGCTCCTGATGGAGTTCGGCCTAGCGCAACCAGGCGCAGACGGCGCGGGCGAGGCAGAGGCGGCGGTGAAGGCCATGGCCAAGGTGGCGGGCGTCGAACTGCCACATGAGGCCCACGTAACCGGCGTAGGGCACATAGTGTGGGATCTGCGTCCGCTGAAGCACGACGCCGCGGCGCAGGCCTTCTTCGTCTCGCTGATACTGCTGTGGTACCTCACCCAGTGGGGCGCCAGGCCTCATGCGGAGAAGGTGGAGACGGCAATCGTCGTAGACGAGGCGGCGCTATTGCTACACAGCGCAAAGATAACCGAGACCGGGCTGGTGACCAACACCGTCCTCACTTTGATTAGGCAGTTGAGTATGGGCGGCCGTAAGTACGGCTTCGCCCTTTGGATAATTGCCCAGCTGGCTAGACACGTGCCGGAGGATATTGTTGAAAACGCCGGATTTGTATTGCAATTAGGCGGCACCACCAGGGCGCTCAAAAAGAGCCTTGAGGTCTTGGCGCTGGATAGATACGACTACGAGTACCTCCGCTCAGCCACCACGCCCAGAGAAACCGTCGGCGGCGCCGCCTCCGCCGGAAGCAGGCCATACGCCATGGGCGTGCTGTACCTCTCGCCCAGAGACCTGAAATACCACGTCAAAATCCCGCTGGAGCCGCTCCTCAAGGAGGCTGTATGAGCGAGATGCCGGACTGGACCGAGTGTCTCTATAGGCCGAGCATGCTCTGCGGCGAGAAGGACGAGAAGCTACACCGCGGCACCGGCACGGTAGACATGAGAGAGATCTAGCGCATGATGGAGGCGCAGCCGCCCTCACAGCCCCACAACGGCCAGCCCCCACGGAAGGCGCCCCCCGCAGAGGCGCCTGCTCCCACACAGCCGCCTCCAGCGCCTGAGCCCACTCCGCCGCAGACTGTGGAGATACCCGTCAGACACAAAGGCCTCTTCTTCTCCAGTTTTTGGCAGGTGGTGAACGAGCCCTACGCTGGCGTTGGGGATGTCCTCATAGTCAAGAGCCCGGGCGACTACGTCGTCATAAGACAAACGCGTAATAGCCGCCACTGGATTGACGACACGCAGTTGCGCATCGCCGGCTACGTCGAGAGGAGACTCTGCGTCTATGGCTTCGTGCTTTCGCGCGACATCGAGAGGATAGCCGCCGAGCTGAGGAGCGGCAGATACGCCCTCGTCGCCGCCTGCGACCCCCGCGCAGTGGTGAAACCCCCGCGGCGGGAAGAGCTCTACAACATCTGGAGGTTTGAGGGCTACATTGTAAACACGTCGCCTGCGAAAATGACGCTGATCCGGCTGGATATGACACGAAAGCCTAAATTCGCCGTGGACTTCCTCAAGAAGGGGTGTCCAATATACTCGCATCACCTCAACCAGATACTCCAGCTCTCCGGAATACCAATACAGCTGACTTGCTGATGCTGGAGATAGTAGTCGGCGGGTTGATAGAGCCTCCCCCCGCTAAGATCCGCTACACCTTCTGCCAAGTCGAGGACGCCGGCGAGACAGGCCTTGGCTTCGACCTAACGCCGGAGGGCTCTCTCGCGGCTACGGCGGTGTTTATGAAAATGCAGAACCCCGCTCCCCCCTTCGCCAAGACGCAGGGCTTGGCGACGTGTAGCGCCCCGCTCTGTCATCTATTCAAATTCATTGATTATTCCGACTTGAGAGTAGAAGAGGGGACGTGGCGCTTCAAGGCGCCTACGGCAGACCCAGTCCAGCTGGTGCTCGGCTTGGCGCTGGCCTTTAAGCTGGATAAGGAGCTGGAAGGCGGATGGGCTGTGGAGGTGTACAGCGATGTGTGGCCCCAGTTCACAGACCTGCTGGCCATGGCCAAGGCGCTTAGAGGCACACTGCGCATCTACACGTCGACCTTCGACTAGCGGATTGCTGTGGCGGTCATGGCCGTGCCGAGCGTCACCGTTTGAGAGCTTGTCGCTTAAGAAGGAGTGGACTGGCGGGCGTCTGTGTCAAGTGGAGGTGCCGCCGCCCGTCGCAGAGGCGATGGAGGACGTGAAGGAGCTACTTCAGACCATATTCGAGGCTGGTGGGTTCACTACACTGCGATATGCGCAGGAGAACTTCGGCCAGGAGACCGTCATGAAGGCGGTCAAGGCGGGCTACGTCAGGCTGGACACCCTCACGATGACGCTTAAGCTGACGGAGCTGGGGATGTCCGTCTTGACACGACGCTCTACACAATGCTCTTCTGGCTGACGACAGCCGCCGAGGGGAACGCGTTGGTGACGGGGCTTCCCGGCTCGGGAAAGACGTCGCTGGTGAAGTGGTCTCTCCGCGACATCCCGCCGCAGTACAGCGTCGTCATCTACGACACAGCCGGCGAGTTTAAGGAATGCGACTTCGTTGGGCAATTCTCTGTCAACCCCCTCGACCTTCCGCCTCAACGCGTCGTTGAAATTTTGGGGGAGGCACTCGCGGCGACCTATGGCGAGTATCCGTATTTGTTAACTCCCGCCATGGCTGAGCTCCTCCTGCGCGCCATAGAGAGCGGGTACAAGACGCTTTCGGAGATAAGGGCAGGCGTGTTGAAAATCGCAGAGCCGCACGAGGTCGACACGGCCTACGCCTTGCGCAGGCGTTTAGTCCATCTAGACGGGCCGCAGTTCAAAGCCACAGACGTCCCGCCTCAGCCGGGGAGATCTACATACATCGACCTCTCACAGCTAGACAGAGTGGGCAGAATCGCCTACGTCCTCACCCACTTGGAGCTGACCCGCGGCGGCAGAAACGTCATCTGCGTCATAGATGAAGCCCACAGACTCTTGGCCTTCACCGGTCGCTACTCGTTGTTGACCGACCATTTAAGGACTGGGAGAGCGGCGCGGCGGTTCTTCGTGTTGATTTCACACAGCTATAGAGAATTTCTGAGGCATCTGGGCTACGTCAAGGTTGTAATACGGTTCCCAGACTGGGACATGGATGAAAGCAGAACCGCGCCTCTCAACCCCTCTGAGGCTTTGGTGGTGATACGCGCCGCATCCGTCAAGGCTCAGCAAGAGCTGTCCCGCTTGATTTCGCTACGCGGCACTTGGGGCCAGCTGAGGATGACGGTGCCGCCCTATGCGCACAGATGATCCGCTTAGGCGGGCCGTCGAGTCGCTTAGAGAGGGCTTCCCCGGCAAGTCCCGCAACTGAATCAAGAGGGCCCTTCTGAGGCGGGGGGACGTGAGGGAGAACCTGTATCTGGTCTACGGCCGCCGGGAGCTGGGGGACTGGAAGCCGCTGTACCAAGTCTGGTTTTCGGAGAGGGAGGGCCGTTGGTTCTGCACGTGTTATCTCTCGGCCTTCGGCTGTGCGAGATCTGCACCCACATAGCCGCCGTCATGCTGTACCGCAGGTACAGAAAGGCGCTTCAGCGGCTGGAGGACAAGCGGGTATACGTCGTGGAGGCTGAGGTGGAGTGCCGGGGGAGGCTTGAGGCAGACGGCGAGCTTTACGTCAAGCCGCTGGCAGAGGCTAGGGGAGGAGTTGTGGATTTGACCTTCTTCGTCTCGCCCAGATACCGCATAGTCGTCGTCTCGACACACAGACGAATTGCCGTGAAGTGCTCAGGCAACGTGGTGCTTGAGGCCGAAGGCGAGGAGGTGCCTCTCGCCGTGGCCAGGTTCCTCGTGGAGAGGCTGTATGAAGGTGAAGAATAGAAAGGGACGCTTCCACTTGACTCCAGACTCCGCCGCCAACTACAGACGCCTCTATGTAGACGTCTTTTCCATAGCGGCTTCTCTCGCTGTGCCGGAGAAGCTCTTTGCCTCAGCCGCCGAGGCCGGCGTCAGCGCGGTGTTTTTGGTAGACGCCTGGCACGAGTCGCACGTGCCGCTGGCGAGGCGGTATCTGGAGCTCTGTCAGCGTTATGGCTTGGACTGCCGCCTCTCCGAGCAGAAGCCGGCGGAGGTGTACGCAGTGGAGCTCTGCGAGGCGGAGTGCGGCGCTGGATGCGCCGTGGTGACGAGAGACTACGACGCCGTCAAGGCCTCCGAGAAATGCGCCGTGTTGATATTTCAGCGTGGGCGGTTCTGGCGGGCGTCGGAGGCGTAGGGTTTATCCGCCCCACGCCGGCTTTAACCCATGCCCCCCAAGAAGAGGGCTGAGGCTGTGGAGGCGCCTGATGAGTGTCGGCGGTATGACGGGCCGTGGAGGGAGGACGTGGTTAAGCTGTGTGGCGAATACAGCGTCAAGGCGTTAGCGGCTATGAACGTTGTTGAGCTGGCCCAGCCTTTGGGCAGGTAGGACGAGCTGGAGAAGGCTGAGGTGGCCCTTGCAAAGATTAGGCGGCTGGCCGGCGTGGCGCCGAGGCCTTGAACGTGCTGGAGGCCCTCAAGGTCCAGCAGGCCCTCCCCGTCCTCAAGACCGGCGTTTCTGAGTTCGACGAGAAGACGCCGTAGGGCGGGCTCAGGAGGGGGCTGATATGCGGCTTCGCCGGAGAGTTCGGCACGGGGAAGTCTATGTTTGCAGTGCAGTGCTCGGTGAAGGCGGCGGCGGAGGGCTGGCGCGTGGTCTACATAGAGACCGAGGGGGCGTTGAACCTGCAACTCTTCGAGAAGATCGCCAAAAGGTTCGGCGCCGACCTCGACGCATTGGTGGATAAGCTAACCATCGTGCAAGCCACCGACGTGTTGGACGTCAAGGAGATCCTCTTGGGGTTGTTGAGGTAGCTTGTAGACTTGGTGATTATCGACTCCTTTGTGTCTAATGCTCTTAGGGCGCAGTTCCGGGGGAGGGAGAGACTTGCGTCGCGTCAGCAGTTTCTGGCGTATCTGATGGATATCCTGCGCCGCGCCGCCCGGGTTTTCGGCACAGCGTCTATCCTCACTGACCAAGTGATCGATGTTCCTGAGATGTTTGCCGCTAAGATCAAAAAACCAGCCGGGGGAACATATACTCGCAAGGGGCCAACGCTTTGTTTATGATGTTTAGATACAACAAGACGAAGCCTGAGGGCTACATGTTGCCTATCGATGTCCCCGGCATGGCGCCGGACGTGAAGATACATTACGAAATCAGAGACGACGGGCTTTACTGACACTTTCAGCAAACACCGCAGTTTCAACAAAGCGTTATTCTTATAAGCACCTGAAGAGATGCAGACATGGAGCTGTACCAGGCGATCGTCGTGGCTATCGCCCTGGCTAACTTGGCAGTGACCATATGGTTGGTCCGCCTCCTCATCCCCATTTGGCAGACTCTGCGGAAGGTAGTGTTCGCGTTGGATCACTACGACTTCGACAAGCTGGCTAGGCAGTTTCTAGGCAACGAGAAGCCTCTGGCTGAGAGTGTCAGCATTAAGGTTTCTGAAAAGAAGGAGGAAGGATATAAGGAGATACTAATCACGAAGATCTATAAGAAGCCGTTGGACGCCCGGGAAATTCAAGAGAACATCGTAAGGCTGACGGCCATGGAGCTTCAGTGAGATGATTGAGCTCCTCGCCGTACAGGCCGTAACCACGGCGGCGCTGGCGTTTTTTGTCATCAAGCTGAGGAGGGAGCTTTGGCCGATGTTTGCTATGGCTAAGTCGGGGGAGGTCGGGTTCTGGGTGCGTACTGTCGACGTGTTGGAGGTGGCAACGCCTCAGTTTGAGGCTTCTAAAGTGGTGATTAAGGTGCGTTGGCTTTTCTCAGAAGAGATACACATGACCTACAGCTTTAGGGTTTACGACGTGGCTATGCATCCCGACTCTCGACATCACTACGTGAGGTGGAAGGCGTGGTTGAGCGGTGACGGTAGATACGAGTGTAAGGTGGAGAAGCCGCGGGGCTTGGCGCGGCTCTACACCAAGACCATAGACGTGTTCTGTAAGGAGAAGGAGCCCCCAAAAGATGTGGTGATCCTCCCGAGCAGGTGGCGCAAGCGGAGGTACAAGCGCTGGGCTAGCTGAGGCGGGAGCGCGCCGCCTTAACGACCCAAACACACGCCCCCCCCCCCAACCCCGCCCTCTCCCCCTCCGCGTTTGTCAGCTCGTCTTTAGTCGCGCTTATCTAAAGCCTGCCCTCTTTTTCAGCCGCCGTCTTAAACTGCGTTTGAGGTACGCCAGCGCCGTCTTAAACCACATTCAACTATTGCAACGTGGCTTTCCGCCGTTTTAAACTGCTGAGAGGTGCAGTTGCAAATGCCCCTACCGCCGTTCTGCGCAGAGCCCAAGTCGCTTAATACGCCGTCTTAAACCGTGTCGGCCAGCACAGTCGCGTCTCCTCCCACCGCCGTTTTAAACTACGTTGCTCCGTAGCCTAAAACCGCGTCTCTGTTTTATGCGGAAGACAAAACGACGCGTCGTTTTAAACTGTTGTAACTGTTAAATACTCCCCTCTCCCCAATAGACGTGTATCTCGTGGTTGGCGGCGTTAGGTACTGGGTTCTGCTGTCTCCCTCAGGGCTTATGCTCTACCAGAGAGAGGGCTCCAAGACCAAGTACCTCGGCCGCCGGCGGCTGGAGGAGGTGAGGCGGCTACTGGCCCAGGCAGGCGCCGAAACTCTCCAGAAGATCAAATCCGACATAGAGGCCGTGAAGCAAGCTCTGGAGAGGCAGAAGCCGGCGCAGACGGCACAGCCGTCTCTAACCTGGAAGAAAGACAACCACACCTACTGGATCCTCCAGTATGGTACATCTTTCTACATCTACATGAAGGGGCCTTCGACCAAGCACCGCCCCAAGCTTGTAGAGAAGACCGACGTAAGCGGCGTCGTCGGCCGCGTCTTGGCGGCCGGCGCCGTCCACGTGTTGGAGGCGCTTAGAGCTTTGGTAAACGGCCTACACGCCGCCGTGGTTGACTTACTGAGGCCTCGGTCTGCGGAGGCCCACCGAGAGGCCTCGCGTAAGGCCGAGGAGGCGCAGGTCTCGCGTAGAGAGGCCGAGGAGGCGTTTAGGAGGTCGAGGTGGGAGTTGCGTAGAGCCGTGGAGAGGTGGGACGAGATGTGGAGACGGGAAGCCGAAAAAAGGGGCTACTGGGGCGGGCCGGACAGGGAGTGGCTCAAAGAGAGGCTGTGGGAGTTCATCGACGATTACGTGTATCTGATCGAGAAGATACTGCCGCGTCCAGACCTAAAGAACAAATTCGCAGACGCCGTGGAGGAGGCCACCGCGGGCCACCTCACCAGATCCGAGGTCCTCAAAGAGCTCTAAGCCGCCCCGGAATACCTGAGGCGTTCCACAACGCGCTTTTGATGTAACAAAGCTTACCTGACCGGAGCCCGCAGGCCAGACCACTGCATCGTAGCGTCTGCTCTCAGCCGGCGTAGGGCTGGGCGGGGGAGGGGTTGCTGTTCGGCGGGGTTAAGGTTTTTCCGGCCGGCCGTCCGGCAGGTTATGCCCCCCATGCATAAACCACAGACAAAGAAGAAGGAGAGTGAGGAGGGCAAAGGGAAGAAGGCGGTGATGGCGGTGGCGGCGGCGCTTTTGTTGTTGGCGGTGGCGGCGTTTGTGCACGCCCAGAGTAGAGGCAACGCGTCAAAGGTAGTCGAGGAGGTTAAGGGCTGGACTCTGGGCGGCTTGGACCTGGTGGCAACGTTGTTCGGCGTAATGTTCTGGGCCGCCGTGGGGATAGCCATATTCCACGTAGCCATGTCCTACTTAGCGCCCGGGCGCCACCACCGCTTCAGCGCCATGTGGGACGCCATTGAGAAGGCTAAAGACATAGCGACAGCGCTGGGCGTGATGTTCGCCGTATTCTACGGCGTCATTGCCACCGCCGCGGTCATCTCCGGGGACTTCAGCACCGACAAAGCCTTCGACCTCTTCTTCAAGATTGTGACGAAGCCCATACAGGATCTATACGACCAAATAAGGAGATAGCGATGGGGCTGGCCGTGCTGTTGGCCCAACCCAACCTTTTTTCCGACCTCGACCCTCTCGTCCTTTCTGGCCTGGCCGTCCTCTTGGCCCAGGCCCTCTACTACGCGGTGCACTGGTTTATTGGCGGCCGATCACAGAAGGAGAAGGCCATGGAGGGGTTTGAACATGTAATCCTATCGGGCGTCCTCTTCGGCTTGGCGCTGGCGCTTGTGAACCTCGCCATATGGGGGCTCAACGTCTATCTAGATCTGGCCGGCATCAAGCCACTCCCCGGTGGCTCCATAGAGACGCTCAGCCGAACTAGCGGCTGGCAGGACTTCGGCAGCAATGTACAGGCTGCGCTTAAGGTGGCTGAGGATGTATATCGGTTCTTCGTCAAAGTGGCGGGCGCCGTCTTGGGGGCTTACCTGACCGCGGTGACAGTCACCGGCCTGCTGCCGTGGACTAGCTCCTTATCCACGGCCATAACGAAGACCTTAGCCTTCCTCATCTCAGCCGCCACCACAATCATCCTGTCGGCGGGGGCGTACGCAGTGGCCACGGTGCTGGCCCGTACCTGGCCCGTCCTGCTACCCATAGGGGCGGTGCTGGTGACCTACGAACGGACTAGAAACTTAGGCGCCTGGCTCGTTGCCGTGTCTGTGGTGGCGCCCATCGTGCTGGCGGCGGGGGCGGATGTGCTGACTTACGCCGTAGTGGCGAGAGTGGAGGAACATCTGTGGGGAATGCTGACTGACCCCATCAAACTCCTCAACCTAATCACCATAACCATAGACCCCGGCCCGGCCATGATGGACCTCTTCGGCCTCATAGTCGACTTGCTCCTAATGTCAATGGCTCTACTTGGCTTAATAGGGGTGACGCTGGGCGTCTTGGTGTACGCCGTGTCGAGGTTGTTTGACCACGCAGGGGCGCGCCTAGAGCTAGAATAATGTACGACCTAGGCATAATCACGCTGGCAGTGATAGCCACCCTTGTGATGTTAATAAGAGGAGACCCCAAGTGGGTCCTACCGGCGTTGATAGGCGCCTTTGCGCTGTTTCTAGTGCCGGCGGTGGTCACGCTCACCATAGCCTTCTTCACACCCCAAGGTGAAGAGCTCCCGCCCTTGTTTAAAACTGAACAAGGCGAGTTCTTTCCCTACCCCTTCCCCGACGCCTTGAATCTGCAGAAGGCGCTGGAGAGGAACTACAAGGCAATCCACGAGACTTACGAGCTTTTTAGGACAGCTCAGCAGATTCTTGCGGGTGCCGTCTTCGCCGTGGCGTTTACAGAGACTCTCCTCCACATAATCTCGACGGCGGCGGGCGGCCTCCCCGTAGTCATCTCTAAATTCGCCGAGTACTTCTCCCGAATTGGCGATCTGTTAATGTCGCTAGCCCTAACGGCCTACAACGCCGCCACCGCATTCGTCATAACATTTCACTTCCTTGAGTTCATGGCTAAGCTGGCGGTGAAGATGGCTGTGCCGCTTCTGGCTCTTTCGCTTCTGGCAGTCATCTTCGGCCCCACGCGGGCGCTGGGTGGCGTCTTGTTGCTCTTTGCGCTTATCATGATTGTGCCTTCTTACATCGGCTACTACCTGGCGCCGGTGGGGAAGGACTTCGCTGTGTGGACCGTGGAGACGGCGAAGTGGCTCAACGCCACAGCCGCAAACGCCACCGGCATCACGCCAGTGCCGCTCATAGCCGTGGAGGGGACTCCCCACACCTCCCACACCTTATTCCTCGCGCGTTACAACAACACATTTGTGCTGAAGAGCCCCGCCGAGATCTCCGCTAAGATAAACCAGACGCTTGGCCTCCACAACTTAACCGTGTCAAAAGACGCAGTCGCCTCCGCCCTAGAGGTAGCCGCAAAATACAAAGTGTTCGAAAAGGCGGCTTTCAACGGCACCGACTGGGTCACCGCCACCGCCGGCTCCGTAACGCCTATCGCATACGGCAACAAGACGTGGCTTTACACAACAGCCATAAACACATGGCTGGACTTCCCGGCGCCGGCGCCCCAAGAGGGCGGGTGCGTCCTACACGGAGACCTCAGAGAGTTTTTGGACTACTTGATGCCCCCCGACCAGGCGCAGAGGTTTAAGGAGCGGGTGGCGAATCTTTCCAATGCAATTTGCCAATTCCACCAGTGGCTCGGCTACAGAAGCTACTTCCTTCGGGTGGACGTCCCAGCACACTGGCGGTTTTTGACAGCGGCGATAAACTACACCGCCAAGGATAGACACGGCGTGGTGGACAGAGGCGTGGTCTACGGTTGGAACGGGGTGTGGGGCTGGCTGTCTGGGCCAGACAGCGAGCAGTGTTTCGACGTCTTGGGCAGGATCGCGTCTTGTGTTGTGTTGGACACGACGGTTAGGTTCGGCCGCTACAACTTCTCCCTCTGGTCGGGGGCGAAGCAGGTCATCAACCCCATTACAGACGCAGTGCGCTCTGTGTTTAACTTCACGGTGCAGAACGCCTCCCTGCCCGACATCAGCAGGTCTATCAGCCTCCACTGGTGGGTGCAGACCTGCGAGTGGTGTTGTGAATACGTCAACGGCACATGTGTACGGTGGTGCTCTTCGTCAAGAACCGTCTGGCAGGAGGCAAATGTAACCAAGAGGCTGGGCGACGGCCGCTTTAACTACAGCACTACGATCTACGCGCGGCCTTGGGTGCCAGAGGAGGAGCAGATCTACACCGGCTGGATACGCATCACCATGAGGACGTGGGACGTCGAGATCCAGGTTAAATATGGGGAGTGGAGTGGAGACGGCACGCCGCCCAGCGGCGCCCGCTGCTACACCCACGACAACAGGACGTACATGCGCTTGTCCTTCTACAGAGCAGTGCCGGGGCCGCCGCGGGTGCTGTACGCCTTTACGTGGATGAGCCACGTACACGTTGATCTCCCGGAACGCGGAGAAAGCCTGCCGGACATACTGGCCAACTACACAGACCCAGACGGGGTGCAGGGTGTGGAGTACTTGGAGGGCGTGGAGCACCAGTACTACTGCCAGCCCGCTTTCGTGCCGACGGCTGAGCCGCGTTGGCGCCCCGTGGTAGATGCCGAGCGCAACTTGACTAAACTGCTGAGAGACAACTACCTAACCCTCGTGGTCATTAGAAACGTCTCCCTCGCCTACTTCGCCCGGGTGGGGCCGTATCAGGCGGCGGCTGAGGCCAGCAACTCCTCTCTGGCGAAGGCAACCGCCGCATCTGTCAGAGAGTATTCGGCGTTGTTGAACAAGACGCCAGGCGCCGTGCCGCTTTACTACACGGCGCCGGACAGCTACATAGGCCGCAACGTCCTCATCGCATGCGTCATGTACGACTGGCACGCGCCAGTGAAACTCACCGGTGAGCTCCGCCTCTACCCCGGGAGGGAGTGGTGGGTTGCCTCATACCTAATGGGCGACTCGCGGGTGGCGAGGCACGTGGCTGAGGCTAAGGCCGACATGTTTAAATACGTCTTCGGAACGCCTCCGCCGCCTCCGCCGGCTAATCTGTCGGGATTCGTGAAGCAGTGGCGCATCCCCTGGAACAACAGGTCTCTGCCCTACAAGCCGTACTACCACTCCGGCATGAAGATGCCTCCGCCGGACAACGAGACCGGCATCCCGCTTTGGAACATTCAATATATATTAGATGATGTCCTGATGGTGCTGATCAACATAATAATCCGGTTCTACACCTTATTGTTCTTTACGATTCTGTCCATACTTGCCGTCTTTGAACTCCTCGGTGCTCTCTTCCACTTTCCCACGCCTATCAGGGATATCAGCAAGTTCATCAGAGACATAATAGATGAATGGCTCGACTGGATTCCGTTTCAATTGGCGACGGGGAGGTTGAGGCTACCTACGCGCAGATTGCAGATGGTGCAGATGTCTGTCATGAGGTCGGCGGTCCGCACGGCGGCTAGAGCCCACTTCTTCTTTGCATCGCGCTTCCCGGCGCTTAGGCTCATACGGAGCCCCGACCTGAAGGAGTACTACAGGCGGTACGTCCTATGGAAAAGAGAAATCGCCGTGGGGGACCCGGCGAAGCAGATACGCGAGGGGGTCAAGACGAGGGCGAGGGAGGAGGCATTAGCGCGGGTGAAGAGGGCGGCTGAGGAGAGGGCTGACGCCGAGTGGATTCGGAACCAGAGGCGTAGGGCTGAGGAGGAGAGGGCGAGGCTGGAGCCGCTTAGAAAGATCCAGCGCATCTTCAGCGCCGGAGACATAATCGAGGTGCTGAGGAAGCTTTCGCCGAGGTTCGACGCCTGGGTGCAGAAAAAAGTGGAGGCGAGCCGGGGCTCCCTCGCCTACCACCTCTTCTGGTGGAGGCTGGATAGGTTGCCGTATATGTGGCACGCGCTGCTCAACCTCGACCCAAACGTCGTTGTAATGCTTGCGGCTGAGGGGGTGGTGAAGCTGGAGGACGCCGCCGTGTACCTAAACCTACGCGCCGCTGTGGAGGGCTTTCTGAGGGAGATGAGGTGGGGCTGGGCCAGGCTGCACTCGGTGTCGCAGTACGTGGTGCAGGCGAGAGAAGAGTTTGAGAAGGCTAGGCAGAAGATGGTTAAGGAGGCTGAGAAGGGGCTGGCCGACTTCCGCCGGTTTATAGCAGAATTCCAGAGGCGGTACGAAGCGCTTAGGCTGTACTTCACAGAGGATCTTTCGAGGCTGGATGAGGGGGAGCGTAGGCGGCTGGAGGAGGCTGTGAAGAGCGTTACGGAGCGCCTAGGCGAGGCGCTTAGGCACTTCGCCGTTATCGACGAGGCGCATAGGGCTAGGCTGATATCCGCGATTAACGAGGCGCTTCAGAGGCTGGCGGAGGGGAAGGCGCCTCTAATCCCCAGAGAGGCCTCGGTGCAAGACGTAGTTAAGCATCTGGCGCTTATGGACTTCGAAACCGCCGTCAAGGCGTTGAGGAGTGCAGAGAAGTTCTTGGAGGCGCACTACGCAGTGGCGCCCACAAGGTACGACACGCGGCAGATTGCGGCTGAAATCGTAAGGTGGAAGATCGAGGAGCAGCTGCCGACGCTTAAGCTGGCGGGCGCCGCCCGCGGAATAGTCCTCAGCGCGAGAAGCGCAGAGGAGGGCGAGGCTCTGCTCAAGGTCTGGGAGCCTAGAGACGTCCACGGCGAGAGGTGGGCTGTAGCGGGCGGCCGCTTTAGGGTCGTGGACGTATATGCGGAGAGGCCTTGGGAGGCCGTCGCGCACCGCTTTTCATACATCCACGAGCGGGCGCTGGACGCGCGCGAGGCCGTTAAGATAAGGCATGACGTAGTCCTCACAGCGGAGTACGCCAAATACCTCGCCGGCTTCAAAGCCGAGGAGAAGGCGCTCGAGGCGCTTAGGAAGGCGGTGGAGTACAGCCGCATCATGCGCATGTTGGAGAGGGCGGAGGAGCTGAGGTTGACGCCTCAAGCCGTCGAGAGGCTTACAGCCGACGCCGAGAAACTAAGGCAAGAGGTTCTGCAGGTGACTGCAGAAATCTTTAGGAGATTTAGAGAGGAGTTCTTCTTCGTCAGAGACCTTCTGGAGGGACGCCGCGTCGTTAGGCGAGAGGTTGAGGAGGTGAGGGAGGTGGTGCGGGCCTTCGAGGAGGCCCTCACAGAGGCTCTGAAGGCGCCTCAGCGCAGGGAGCAGGTGTTCCGCGAGGTGTTTAAAGAGCGGGTGGAGCGGCTGGTGGAGGAGTACGCAAGGCGTGGAGACGTGGAGGCTGTGGAGAGGATTAGACACGCCGCTGGGGAGCTGGCCAAGATCTCCGAGGCAGTGGGCTGGAGGGCGGTTGAAGACGTCGCCATCGTGTTGCCAACTGTCGCAAAGAGTTTTGAGGAGGCATTGAGGGCAGTGGGCGAGACGAGAGATGCGACCCGCTTTGTTGACGTGTTTAAGGCAAAGGCGGAGGAGGCCGCGAGGCAACTAGAGCAGAGAGGCATGCAAGACGCCGCAGAGCGGGTGAGGCAGGCGGCTGATAATATTGCGGGTAAGGTATACGACGGCGGCTGGGGCGCAGTGGAGAGACTTAGACCGCTTCTCTCGCCGGAACGCGCTGGCGAGGTGGTGGGCAAGCTGGAGTTTCTGCATACGCTCTTCGCCACCGAGGCGCTCGGCACGTATAGAGAGCTTGTGTATCTGAGGCAGGTTGAGGAGTTGGTGAAGGAGGTCAGGGGACTGGCCTCTGCGCCTGGGGAGGCGGCTGAGGTTCTGCGGAGGGCGGCCGAGGCTGTGCCCGCCGTCAAGGACGAGGCGGAGAAGGCGAAGGCGGCGCTTGGGGCTGGGAGGCTGGCGGAGGCGGCTGAGGCTGTGGGGCGTGCGGAGGGCGTCGTGAAGGAGAATAAGCGTTGGGCCGCAAAGGCGGCAGTCGGTGTGGAGAGGATAGCCGTCTTTGGGCATGAGGCTGAGGCGGTGGGCAGAAGGATTGCAGAGCTCTCCACGCGGGCTGAGGCCTTAAACGCCGACGCGATCAAGACGGCGCTGGAGGCGGCTGTCAATAGGGACTACGGCCGCGCCCTCGTATTGATCGAGGCGGCGGAGAGGAGCGTCAACGAGAAGATTGCGGCAGTGAGAGACGTAGAGCCGGCCAAGACGCTGGAGCGCCTCGGTGTGGAGGCCATGCGCCTCAGCTCGCCGGAGTACAGGCAACGCACCGTGAGGGAGGTGGAGGAGGCCGTTGCGGTTATGCGCGGCTTGGCCGACCTGCCCACAGCCGTACGACGCGCCGAGCCGGAGAAGGCCACCAAAGCCGCAGAGGCCTTCGTCATGGCTGAGACAGCCTCGCTGTTCAGAGCCGTGGAGAAGGTGAAGAAGGAGGCGGGAGACATCTACCCCGTCTTCACAAAAGCCCTCGCTGAGGCGCTTAAGGCTCCGGAGGGGGATAGAGCTGAGGTGTTTAGGCGGGTCTTCACAGCTGAGACGGAGAAGATGGCCAAGGCCTTCGAGGAGCGCGGGCTTAAGACTGAGGCGGAGAACCTGCGGAAGGCGTCTGAAACTGCGCTTAAGATCTCCGAGACAGTAGGCTGGAAGGCGCCTGAGGAGATAACACAGAGACTCCCCTCCGCAGTGGAGGCGGCTGAGAAGTCAATTGTAAAGCTGAAGGATGAGGCCGCCGTGAGGCAGATCTCCGAATACGGTTACTACTCCGCTCTGGCCTCTCTGGCTAGGGAGGCCAAGGAGGTGGTCACAGCTAAGCGCGACGTGGAGGAGAAATTAGCCAAGCTGATAGAAGACATCAAGCCGGCGGTGGATCTCATAGCGCCGTTTCTGTCGCCGCTTCTGGAGAGGGTTAAGGCAGGCGACTACTCCGTCCTCCCGGCGCTCGAGACCGAACTCCCGAAGCTGGCTGAGCGGCACAGACAGCTCGACGAGCTGGCCAAGGCGCTGAGAGAGGCGAGGGAGAGTCTGGAGAAGGTTATGCAAATAGACAAAAAGGTAAGGGGGCCGGAGAAGACGCTTAAGAAGACGCCCGACGACGTAAAGGCAGTCTTCGACGAGGCGTTTAAGGCGCTGGAGAGGAGAGACTTCGAAAAGGCGATCAAGGAGCTCGACAAGATTCTAAAGCTTATTGAAGACAAGAGGGCGAGACTTGAGCCGCTGGAGAGAGAGGTTAGGGAGGCTAGGGCTGTGGCAGAACAACTCGGACTAGAGAAGGTTGTCAAGGCCCTTGAAAGGCCGGCGGAGAAAAACGTGGTTAAGGCTTTGGGTGAGCTGGAGAGGGAGCTGGCCAGGTTATACGGCGCCCTTGAGCTGGCTGAATACATTAAGCAACCCCGCGCAGACGCCGACTTCGGCCACGCCTGGGCTGTGGCGCGTGTGTTGGGCCTTGAGGAGGTGGACAGGCTGTTTAGAGCTTTGTCTGAGGTTTCGTTATACCAGCTTAGGGAGGGCCGTGAAATTTTCCGCA
>Ga0326761_1000066_pt1 | contig 25083 bp, 27 predicted proteins | sample GCREP_P_FD_207739 | JGI IMG/M metagenome (GOLD analysis project Ga0326761, IMG submission 207739) | Hot spring water microbial communities from Geyser Creek Basin, Yellowstone National Park, WY, United States - GCR.EP_P | ecosystem: Environmental > Aquatic > Thermal springs > Unclassified... | reverse complement strand
CCTGAGTTTATAATAGAGATCCTTGTTAAAAATCCTGTCATACTTCAGGAGGCATTATTAAAAGTGGCTCCATGGACGTCTCTCATAAGATCTCTCGAAGATTTGAGCACGATAGCTAAAAAGGATCTTGGTGAAGTGAAAAGTGAGATCGGCAGGATCAGAGGTGAGATCGGTGAGATAAAAAATGTCATGGTCACTAAGAGAGATCTCGATGAAGTCAAAAAATTGATTGAAATGAGACTTATGTCCATAGGAAGTAGGTGGGGCTTGATCAATGAGGAGGCTGTCAGAGAAGGTATAAGAGATTTATTAAGATCTGTGGGATGTTCTGTTGAGAAATGGATCTGGTTTGATAGTACTGGATACGTATATGGTCATCCCTCTACCATAGATCTTGATATTGTTATTAAAGATTCGTTGGTAATTGCCATTGAGATAACATCTAGTATAAAGAGAGGAGAGCCTTTATATCTTAAGAAAAAAGTAGAATTATATGAGAAGGTCTCTGGAAGAAGAGCATCGAAGATCATGATGATAGCACCATACATAGCTGATAGAAACCCTGACGAGATAAGTACAAGCCTCGCCCTTTAGGGCGGGGAGGGGTCATGAAATAATAATTGCGGCTCAAAAAGATGGGATAACCATAGTTGCTCCTGAAGACATTAGAACCATCTAGCATGTTAAGACTTCTCTCAGCTGTTTTGAATATAGGTTTTATATCATATTTTAAATAGGATATGTATAAAGTGTCTCAAGAGATATTTGCTAAATATGATGATCTTGTGTCTGTTTTAAGAGATTTTGTTGATAATGTTGAGGAGATGTATATCGCTTTAGAAGATCTTAGGATGAGCGGAGGCAACACATTATATATTTTATTATCATCGGCCTCCAAGGATCTTTTTACGCCTATTATAATGTTTCTTGTTCTAAATCCTTATACTGAAGATGTCTATGGACTTGGACTTATGATTCCTGTCAATTTCTGTAGAAAAGATCTTGACATGTCTCTTGATGAGATTAATAAGATAGCTGAGAAAATAGGAGGCATGATAATGAGTTTTCATGAGTGTAGTATTATTATTAAAGAGCCTGAGCCTGGTAAAGATCTTAGGCAATTATTTTATGAGATTATTGATAAAATATATAATGTGAAGTATGAGGGCATGTTAAGAATAATTGATTATTCTAATGATCTTGTGTCAGAGATCGAGGATATATATTCTCAGGTGTGACCTATGGGAGTATATTTCAGAATAAACAGATGGCTTGAGAAAGATGATTTTCAAGAGCTTCTTAAGATCAGTGATTATGTTGGTAGAGATAGAGGTCGTACAGTATTCATATTTAATCCTTCAAAAGCTGTTAAAAATGGTTTTGACACAGAGTCTATAATAGATCTTCTTATGAGTTATGGTGCCGAGATTAATGAGAAAGATCTTGAGGAGATTAAATCTTTAGTTGAGAAAGAGTTAGAGAGAAAAAGTGTTAAAATAGAGATCTTATATAAAGACGGAGAGATCATAATTAAGCCAGAGAATTTTTTAGGAGAAGTATTAAATGATGTTAGAGATGTGCTTCATTATGATCGTAATGAGAAGATTTTCAGGACATACCCTATATATTATCGTAAGATAATTAGCCACTTCAATAGATATAATGTGAAAATTATTGATAAAACTGGTTTCATCGAGAGAAGTCTTCCTATAAAACCTGTTCTAAATATTCAGCTGAGAGATTATCAGAAAGAGGCTTTGAATAAATGGATTGAGAATTCTTATAGAGGAATAATTGCTCTGCCAACAGGATCTGGGAAAACTATTGTAGGAGTAGCTGCCGTAGCTGAACTTAACAAATGGACTCTTATAGTTGCTTTCACAAGAGAACAGGTCAAACAATGGAAAGAACAATTGATCAGAGGTTTAAAATTGTCTCAGTCAGAGGTCGGAGTTTTTCATGGAGAGGAGAAGAGAATTGCCCCAATAACTGTCTCCACTTATCAGACAGCTTTTAGATATATAGAGACTTTATCACCATATTTCTCTTTTATAATAATAGATGAGTGTCATCATCTTCCAGCTGATAAATTTAGAAAAATAGCTTTACACAGCTTCGCATATTATAGATTAGGATTGTCAGCAACACCTTATCGTGAAGATGGTAGACATGAAGAGCTTTTCCCAATGCTCGGAGGAATTGTCTATACAAAAAGTGCTAAAGAGCTTGCTGAAGAAGGTTATCTGGCTCCATTCATGATCAAAGTTGTTAAGGTGGATTTGACTCCTGAGGAGATGAAGATATATAAAGATCTTAAGGATAAATATAGTAAGCTTTCACGTGGATATACTTTTGAAGAGCTTGTCTCAAGAGCTAAAAAAGGTGATGAAGAAGCAGCTGAGGCACTTAGGATCCGTAGTCAGATGAGAATGCTTGTTCATATGGCCAAAGAGAAGATTGAGGCTCTTAAAAAGATCTTTTATGAGGAGCTTAAGAAAGGATCTAAGATCTTAATATTTACTCAATACATAGATCAGGCTGAGGAGATCGGCAAGCTACTGGGAATACCTGTTATAACAGGTGAGACAGATCCTTCTACAAGAAAAAAGAATTTTGAGTTATTCAGATCAGGTTATTATAAAGCTCTTGTAGTCACTTCAGTAGGAGATGAAGGGATTGATATACCAGATGCCAACGTAGGAATCTTAGTTGCTGGAACAGGCTCTAAAAGACAATTTATACAGAGACTAGGAAGATTGTTAAGACCTAAAGAGAGAGAAGCTGTTCTTTACGAGATAATAGTCAGAAACACTTTTGAAGAAGCAGAGTCTAGAAGAAGAAGAAGTGCATTAAAAGATCTTGAGTCATAAAGATTCTTTGAGATAAAACAACTAGTAATATATATAAGGATTAATTTATCAATCTTTTTGTAGAGGAATACATAATGCCGAGACCTGCGTTAAGATCAAGATCTTTAAAAAGAATCAAGGTGAGAACGCCCTCTGGAGAGACAGTGATTCATTATGAGAGAAGAAAACATTTTATACCAAGATGTGCTAGATGTGGTTCAATATTATCAGGAGTTCCTAGAGATCCTGTTGATCTTAGGAGACTTCCTAAGTCTATGAAAAGACCTGAAAGAATCTTTGGGGGAGTATTGTGTCACAAGTGTGTAGAAGAGATCCTTAAGAGCTACATTAGATCTATGGTTTCTCATTAGATTTTAAAGGGTTTTTAAATGAACGCATCATCTTCTGACAAAGATAATAGAAGAAAGATCGTGATTATAATAGGAGGTCCTCCAGGCTCTGGAAAATCTACTCTTGCTAAAAAAATTGCTGAATTATTCAATTTAAGATATTATTCCACAGGTCATTTTTATAGAAGAATGGCTTCTGAGAGAGGCATTGATCCTTTGGAGCTTGATAAAATCGCTGAGAAAGATCCTTCGATAGATCATGAGGTTGATGCTTTGGCAAGATCGGAGGCTGAGAAAGGCGATGTGGTGTTAGATACTCATGTGGGAGGATGGCTTTTGAAAGATCTTAGTGATCTATCTATTTATGTCACAGCGTCTTTAGAGACTAGAGCTCGAAGAGTTGCTGAGAGAGATAAAAAAAGTTTTGAAGAAGCTTTGAAAGAGATCATCTCTAGAGAACAGTCTATGAAAAAAAGATTCTGGGAGTATTATAAGGTTGATATTAATGATCTTAGCGTGTTTGATCTTGTTATCAACACTGAGAGAATAGACATAGATCTTATGATAGAGATCTCGGCTATAGCCGTTAAAAATATTTTGTTGCGAAGATGATATTTAGTAAAAACATCTGGAGCATTTTATGATATATACTGGAAATAAAGATCTTGATCATATATTTGAGAGAGATAAAATAAGATTTATATTATTATACGGTGAGCCTGGCTCTGGAAAAACTAATCTCATATTTAAAATATTGAAAGAGAGTGTGTCAAAGGGATATTCTGTAGCATATGTCTCTACAGAGGGTACCGTCCATCTTAATAGACTTTTCAACATAATAGATGATAAGTTTTTAGATAAGATATTTATAGCTACTCCAAGTAGTTTAAGTGAGCTTCTAAAGATCATCATAAAACTTTTTGGGTATGATATAAATATTATTGCTATTGACTCTATAAATTATCTCTATAGAATAGAGGCTTTGACTAGTTTTAGAGCTAATGAAATGTTTCTCTCTATAAATGCTTTAACATTTCTTCTCTCTGAGAATATGAGAAGAGATGTGATATTCTCTGCGCAAGTCAGGGAGAGTGATGAAGGTGTAGGGCCTTCAGGAATTGATCTTATACAATTCTATGATCCTTATATGATCAGAGTTAAAAAAGTCCATGAAGATGCTCGCGAGATCTTTTTAGAGAGAGATAAAAAAAGTTTTAGATTTAAAATTTCTCATGATGATATAATATGGATCTGATTAAAGAGATCTTATCAAAGATCTTGGAGACATTGATCATATATTTTCCATCAATGGCTGCAAATGGAGCGCCTGTGTTAATTAAGAAAGGAACTCCTATTGATATGAATAAAAGATTTATAGATGGAAGAAGAATATTTGGAGATGGAAAAACATTTGAAGGATTAGGTCTCTTCATAATATTTGGAACAGCCATAGGATCTATATATACAGTATATGTCAACAACATATATTTCATCTTATATGGTTTGATCTCAGGTGTCGGAGCATGCGTAGGAGATTTGTTAGGTGCATTTATAAAACGAAGACTTGGGATAGAAAGAGGAGCCCCAGCGCCTCTGCTAGATCAAACTAATTTTCTGGTTTTCGCAACTATTGTGATAAGACTGAGTGGCATAGAGAAATACGTGAATCTTCATATAAACATAGAGAACTATATTATAGGAGTACTATTGATACCCTTGATACATCTGGCAACCAACTACGGAGCATTCAGACTAAAGCTGAAGAATGTACCATACTGAATAAAAACAGAACAACAAAACTTGATAAAACCTATCTTATAAAAGCTGAGAACATAGAACATGATAACGCTGATCGGCGGCTCCACGACGCACATGCTACGCAGACACAGGACGCCCCCAGACCTCGGCTCCGCCCGCTCCCCCATGAACGCCGGGCGTCATGGGTTAGGTTGCTGCCTTCCGGCCCTGGCCAGGTTCCCCATGTAAAGGCGGTAGGATCTCTCCTCCGAGAGATCCTCCGCCACCGCCGGCCCCATGGGACGGACCTCATTGCTGTATCTAGGGATCCTGTGTCTGTGTAGCATGTGCGTCGTGATTACTGGCCCCCGCATTACGCCCTACTCGGGCGTGGGAGGTGGGCGAGGCTCCGGGCCCTACCCGCCGCTTCATATTATATGTTGAAAGATTTTATTTTTAACATCTTCTCATGACGTCTTAGAATGCTTATATTCTAGAAAACTTATATAATGAAGGCAGTGAGATGGTGTAAAGATTGTATTCCCAAAATGAGATCGAGATATTGTTGGGGGGTCCTCAAGGCGGAGGTATCGAGACTGCCGCTCAGATATTTATAAGAGCATTAGGAGAATACGGTCTATATGTATATGGTAAGAGAGAGTATTACTCTAATATTACAGGGAGACATAGCTATTTCCAAGTTAGAGCCAGAGATTCTCCGGTAAGATCTGTAAAAAGTAAAGTTGATATTGTTGCGGCAATGGATGCTGAGTCTATTGCCACACATTTTGATGATATAGTTTTTGGAGGAGCAATAATATATGATCCCTCTTTTGAAAATATTAAGATAGATTCTTTACCTATGATGCTTGAGGAGACTAAAGAAAGGATCTCAAGATTCTTAGAGGAAAATGGTTATGCACCTACTATAAAAGATGCTCTGAGATACTCCGCAGAAAAGTTGAGCGCCAAATTATACAAAATATCTTATCAAGATATTCTAAAGATAGCAGCTGAGAGACTTGGCGCAGGATCATTATCTGCTGTTCAGAGATTTCTTAACACAGTGGTTCTGGCATCAATCACCACATTAATAGATCTTCCGCATGAATATTTTAAAAAAGCTTTAGAATCATACTTCGGCCTGAGAAGACCACAAGTCATTAAACAAAATGAGATTGTTGCAGAGATCGTATATGAATATATGAGAAAGAATCTCATGAGCTCTTACAAAAAGATCTCTAGGCCTGTTAATGGTAGAGATAAGATGATTCTTCTGAATGGAAACGAGGCAGTGGCCGTTGGAAAGATACTTGGAGGATTGACAGTACAGACTTATTATCCTATAACGCCGGCAGCCGACGAGTCTTTCTTTCTAGAGAGTTATGAGCTGCTTGAGATAGATCCTGACTTTAAAGAGGAGGCAGAGCTTTTAAAAGGTGCCGGAATATTAGTGTTTCAGACAGAAGATGAGTTGGCAGCTATAAACATGGCGATAGGAGCTGCTCTCACAGGCGCACGTGCAGCCACAGCAACAAGTGGACCAGGATTCTCATTAATGGTTGAAGGCATAGGTTTTGCAGGAATGAATGAGGTTCCTGTAGTGATCACATATTATATGAGAGGAGGTCCTAGCACTGGATTGCCCACAAGAGATAGTCAATCAGATCTTTTGTTCTCAATATTTGCCGGCCACGGGGAATTCCCAAAAATAGTTATTGCATCAGGAGATCATGAGGAGCTGATTTATGATGCTATTAAAGCTCTTAACTGGGCTGAGAAATATCAGCTGCCTGTTATACATCTTGTTGATAAGAATCTTGCAAACTCATGGTCTCTAGTGAATATACCTAAGAGAGATAAGATAAAAATTGAGAGAGGAAAGATCGTTGAGAGAGGAGGATGGGATTACGAGAGATTTGCTTTCACAGAAGACGGCATATCACCGAGAGCATTCATAGGATCTTCTGAGACAGTTATGTGGTACACAGGTGATGAACATGAGACTAAAGGACATATAACAGAGGATCCAGAGATTAGATATAGAATGTATATGAAGAGAATGAAAAAACTTGAGACAGCTGATAAAGAGATCCCTGTGGAGGAGAGAGCAGTATTATATGGAGAAGAAGGATCTGACATATTAATAATCGCGTGGGGGAGTGTTAAAGGAGCTGTGTTAGACGCGTTAGACATATTAAGATCAGAAGGTTTAGATGTGAGTTTCCTACAGATCAAGGTTTTCACACCTTTACCAAAAGATTATATCAAAAAAATTCTTGAGAAAAGCAGGATGCTGATTTCTATCGAGAACAACTATCTTGGTCAGGCCAGCAGATTCATTAAGATGGAGACGGGAATAGAGATACCTCATCAAGCACTTAAATGGACTGGAAGACCTGTGACAGAGACCGAGGTGGTTAATGCTGTAAAAACATTTGTTAAGACTGGCGAGAGAATTATACATCTGAAAGACGGTAAATAAGTTATTCAGATCTCTTCTTCATCTGATTCAACAGATCATATGCTTTATAAATTTTTACAGTAGCAAATGGCGAAAAAATCAGTGATGTTCCTGACAAAAATATTGTTAGATAAACAGGATCTGACAATCTATCTCTTATAACGTTTACATTAAGATGAGAATCACCGAATCTTTCTATTGTCACAAAATATTCTCTGAACATGTTCTCCATACATGATCTTGTTTTATCAAAAGATCTTCTAGGACTCATTAGATAAGTGAAATATACTAGGCTCGCAAGATCCCATGTGACATTGTTTATCCCAATACACTCAGAGGTCTGCTCCAGATCTATGAAATATATTTTATATATATCGGAGACGTCAGTTTTTTCTTTATTATTTTCACTTGCTATCCTTTTGATCAGGAAGTTTCTAGGATTAGAGTCTCCTAGACATATTTTTTTGATATGAAGAAGAGCTAGTGTTCTGCCAAATAAAGAACAGATGTTCTCAAGATCTTTTTCTTTATCAATTATAATCTCAAGAAGATTTTTAGCATCAATATATTCTTTAGCAATAATATAGCTCCAAGGATCTATCCAAAGAATCTTTGGAGTATTAAAATATTCTTTTCTCAGCTTAAGCGTATATATATATTCATTCCATAACCTATCCAAAGGATCTGTGCTAAGCTTCACACCATATCTTTTGAGCATCTCAATCACAGGAGACGTGAAAAACCATTTAACAGAAGTTATGTCAAGAAATCTTTTCTCTACAAATAAAACGTTTTCTTTAAAAGATCTTATTTTAGCAGATGACAACGAGGTGACAATCCCAGGTCCTCTCTCTCTAACTTCTCTTTTGATAGTCTTAGCTTTCGCCATAGATCTTTTCAAGACAACTCCCTCTGGAACATATATAAGGCTCTCGGGAGGAGGAGCCTCTACATGTTCTGTCAAAGGGATCTTTATATCTTTATATAGCTGAATAAAAGGGTTCATATAAAGATCAATTAGAGATCCAAAGTTTTCTAAAGCATCAGAAATTTTTTTAAACTCGATTTTAAGTCTAGCTAAAAGATCTCCGTATCTACCTGAATATCTTTTGATAAGAAACTCTAAAATATCTTTTTCAATAAATTTTTTCTCAGGATCTATTTCTAAGATCTTTAATAAGATCTTGTCTATAAATCTGATCCTCTCATTTGGGTCGTAAAAATATTTTATTCTAAGATCTTTAAATAAAGATATATCTCTATACTTCTCTGAAAGGTCATAGATCCTTTTATATAAGATATATTTATAATGAATTTTGATATAATCATATATTCTTTTGAAGACGGCTATGTCATCTGCGAAATATGGTAGAAAATTATATTCAAAAGATCTTTTTAAAATTTCTTCATCAAGATCTTTATCATCTGAATAATACATATATGGTATACATATGATCCCGTGAAAAATATTGTAAAGACAGTCAGCTTCAACAAATGTTTTAGCAAACGTTATCTCTGTAACATCTTTATCTCTCTCTAATCTATAGAAAGGATATGTAAAGCCTGAGACTTTTATTAATATTCTCATCTATCTACTCTCTTTCTATTATTAATTATCTTTTCAATATTATATATCCTCTCGAGAGATATCTCCTTATATTCTTTCTAATATTTTCAGATATGATCTTCGAGATTTTATATGCTGGAAGAATATCTTTATCTATCTTAATTTTATATCTTCTAACAATGTCGTCTAATATTTTATTACATGACTCGTATATGATACATTCTCCACATAATGGAATAAGATCTTTACCTATAGTTATGAAGAATATGCCATATATTTCATCAATATAAGCAATTTTGTCGCTAGACATTTTAATAATGATCTCGTTATTTCTCTCATATAACCTGTATCCTATATATACATTTGACACCACACGATATAGATCATTAATTTTTTCTATAAAACCTTTCTCCTCAAGTTCTCTCAAATATTTATACACAAGACTTCTATTAATTTTTAATGATCTAGCGATCTCTGAAGCTTTTAAGGGACCTCTAGATAGAAGATTAAGTATCATCATCTTATTGCTACTTGATAATGTTGATATAAAAACCTCTTCAGGTATCAAAACAATCTTATTAATATTTAAAAGAGACTCGATTCTTTTTAAGACGCCGGCCTCATCCGACCAGATCTTTATTTTATTATTGTTAAATAAAGATGTTTCCATCTCTATACCATACATAAGTTCTTAAGACATAAAGATTTATTATTTTCTTGATATCTGATACTTGTAAGATCTTTTAGACGTAATCTTTTTCATCAAAAAATATAGAGAGCTCATATTCTGCTGTCTCAGGAGAGTCTGATGCGTGAATAACGTTTTCTTGAATTGATAATGAGAAGTCTCCTCTAATTGTTCCAGGAGGAGCTTTTCTACCGTCTGTAGGACCTATCATGATTCTCATCACCTCAACAGCAGACTCTCCTTCTACAGCCATAACAACTACAGGTCCTCTTGTCACAAACTCCACAAGATCTTTGAAGAAAGGTTTTTCTTTATGAACTGCATATAGTTTCTCTGCCTGTTCTCTACTCATTCTAATCATTTTCATAGCTATTATTCTCAGACCTTTTCTCTCGATTCTTGAAATGATCTCTCCAATTAGTCTTCTCTCATAAGCATCAGGTTTTATCATCACAAAAGTTCTTTGAAGAGGCATTTAGATCATCTCTTAAATATCATTTCTTCTGAGCTGACACACCTTTTATATATACTTTAGTCCAAGGCAATCTCCTAGGATCTCTCCCTAGTTTAAAGTTTTTAAAACATTTTGATGAACAGAACCAGAAGATCTCTCCTTTATTAGTCACATACATCAATCCTGTGCCTGGTGTTATCTCATTCCCACAGTAGCTACATCTTCTGATCAGCACCATATAGATCACACTTTTTCTTATCCTAACTATTCTCTTTAAAGAGACTTATAAGTGTTGTGAATAACTACTTGATATAGGATATGACATGAGTGGAGAGAAAGAATTTAATGTGGTTGAGGAGATAGGTTTTCCAGCAGAAGTCATTCAGATCATTGGTAGAACAGGTGTGACTGGAGAGATAACACAGGTTAGAGTAAGAGTTTTAGAGGGGAGAGACAAAGGAAGAATTATAACAAGAAATGTTAAAGGCCCAGTGAGAATTGGAGACATAGTTATTCTGAGAGAGACTGAGAGAGAAGCTAGAAAACTTACTGCAAGCAGATGAAATTGAAAATACTTGTGACTGGAGGAGCAGGTTTCATAGGAGGACATGTAGCTTTATATCTAGCTGATAAAGGTTTTCATGTGACAGTCTTAGACAATTTCGAAAGATCATCTGATTATATAATTAATAGATTAAAAGAATTCAACAATATAGATATTGTGAGAGAAGATCTGAGATATAGTGATAGAATCAAAGATCTATTGAAAAATTTTGATATAATAGTTCATGCAGCTGCATACATAGATGTCGAAGAATCTATGAAAGATCCTTGGTCATATATTCATAACAACTATTATACAACTAAAAATATAACAGATCATCTGAATAAAAGACAGAAGATAATTTATCTAAGCTCAGCAGCTGTATATGGAGAGCCTGAGAAGATACCTCTGAAAGAAGATGATGAGAAGAGACCTATATCACCTTACGGCCTCAGCAAGCTTCTTGGAGAGAAGACAGTTGTCTATAACTCTATATGTAGAGGCTATAGATATGTTATATTTCGTCTCTTTAATGTCTATGGCATAGGTCAGAACAGATCATATGCAGGCGTCATAACAATATTTATAGACAGAGTGATCAAGGGTCTGCCGCCGATCATATATGGAGACGGTCTTAACATAAGAGATTTTATTCATGTAGAAGATGTGGCAGAGGCTGTGTATATGGCTGTGGAGAGAGAAGATTTCTCAGGAATATACAACTTAGGCAGTGGAACAGGCGTCTCTATCAAAGATTTGGCTCAAATGATCATTGATATATCTGGTAGAAAAGATCTTAAGCCTATATACACGAGACCTAGACCTGGAGATATAAGATTTAGTGTTGCAGATATCACAAGAATCAGTGAAAAGCTGAGATTTAAACCACGTAAAGATCTTTATGAAGGTCTCAAGGATCTTTATTATCATGTGAGAAAGATACATATAGATCAGAACTCAAGACCTTAATCATCAATCATATCTCCCGAGTTCATCATCAAATTCATTATATTAATAACAAAAAATAAATTTCACGAGTTTTTTAATTTCTCATGGAGCAGAAAAACATATGAGTAATATTGATCAAGGATCTAGATATATCCCAGGTGTCACAAAGATTTATACAAAGATCCCTGTTGAGAGAGTCGGAATTTTATTAAGTAATAAAGGAGAGATTATAAAAACAATTCAACAGAGACTTGATGTAAAGATATCTATAGACCCTAGCCTAGGATCTGTTGTTATAGAGCCTTCTAAATCAGATACTCCAGTGAATAATCTGTTTAAAGCAAAAGATTATATAGAGGCAATAGGATACGGCTTCAGTCCTGAGAGAGCTGAGAGAGTTTTAGGAGAAGATCAGGTTCTTTTAGTTATTGATTTAAAAGATCAGCTTAGACTCCCCGAGAATCATCTGAAGAGAATTAAAGGTAGAATAATAGGTGAAGAGGGGAGGGCAAGAAGAAATCTAGAGGAGATCAGCGGATGCTATATATCTGTCTACGAGAACTACATAGCGATCATAGGAGATTATGAGTCTGCTAACGCTGTCAAAGAGGCTATTCAATTACTTATAGAAGGTAGAGAGCATTCTACAGTATATAGATATCTCAAGAGGCTTATGTTAAGATCAAGTAGAAAACCAATGATATAAACTTTTGAAACATATCTTTGGAGAGAACTCTTTTAGAAACAGCGATCTATCGTTGAACTTTTTGTAGAATCAATGTTTTTCAATGATGTTCTTATAGATCCTTCCTTCTTTCATGATCATGAGAATATTTTCTCTCTTAAGCAAAAGATCTGGATCATCCAATGGATTTCCTTTAATAACGATAAGATCTGCATATTTATCTTTTCTTAGAGAGCCTGTTAAACTGCTTAATCCCACAGCCTCAGCAGCATATAAAGTTGCTGATTTCAAAGCATCTATAGGTCTCATACCGATCTTCTCTATTAATAGCTTGATCTCTAGTACGTTGTCTCCATGTCTAAAAGCCTCTCTTCCGCCCATGAAATCTGTTCCAGTGGCCAGTTTCACTCCTCTTCTATATGCTCTTCTTATGTTAGAAATATGTTCTTCATAGACTTCTTTAGATTTCTCAATACCGTTTCTCAGTAGATAGTGGTTCATCGCCCTTTATATTTATTGTTTTCAGACTCTCCACCATCTACCTCTCAACGGTCTCTCCGAGCCCTCTCACCGCAGAAGCTCACCACCAGTCACCTAGTGGCTCATCACTCTACGGATCTCGGGAGCTCGGAGGCACCGATTAATTATATAAGCTTTGAGAGCTTATAAATTTTTTGGGGGATTCCCCAATGACCTACATAACTATTACGTTTCCGTTTAATATTTGTTGTGATGTTGCGAAGAGGCTTTTGTCTACTGCATGGCTATTCAAGATGGCTACACATAGGTTGCTCAGTATTGCTAAGCATATGTCTTTTCTTCTAGGTACTGATATAGGCTGGAAAAACTATTTTAGAGGAATTGTTTATGATGTTATTCCTAATAGGAGATATGCTGATGGAGTAATTACGCTGATTAGGAGTATTTATGAGTCCTGTAGACAACTTAGTGTAGATTTTAAAAGTGTTGAGCTTTCTGATTGGCTGATGTTTCAACAGAGCGAGTTGGAGTATCCAGCAAGAAACATCACTCTCAAATCAGGTCTTGAGTTTCACATAACAACAGTAGACTACAACAAGAACACCTACAGAGACGTGGTGAAGCCTACCATATCAAAGAGATATAGAATCCTCCTAAACAGAATGTTAAAAGAGAGACAGAAGTATACAGGTAGAGTAGTTATAAAGAGCTATGGTGTTGAAGAGAGCGATCTATGGGTTCAGGGGGAAATACAGGTGACAATATCTTTAGACTTCTACTATAAACATATGTCTAAGGCTAGAGTAAACAATGGCAGACTTTATGGTGGTGTCGATGTAAATTTAGATAGAATAAATCTGGCGATAATAGATGATAGCGGAAGCCTTAGAGATATACATACATTCTGGTTTGAGGAAGCTTCTAGAAAAGGATGTAATAAGCATAGAGCTAGAAGCATCATTGGAATGAAGATTAACGAGCTGTTGAAACACGCCTATCATCATGGTGTTAAAACTATGTTTCTTGAGAATCCAGAAGTTCTAGGTAGACTAAAGCTTTTCTGGATAAAAAGTGGTGATAGGAGACATAAAAACTACAACTATAAAAGAACCATCTTTAGAAGCTCTATTATAGAGATGATAACACTGAAGGCACCATTATATGATATTAAGGTTAAATTCATAAACCCGAAGGGGACAACAAATTCTGAAAAACATGACGAGATCATGAAGAGAAACGGACTAGATAGACACGTCGCATCGGCATATCTCATAGCATTAAAAGGTCTCCGACATCAATAAATACGAGCAATATAAATAAATATGAATGCCGAAACACCCCAGGGAGGTATTCCAATTTTTTCGCCATATCTGAGAATATGTTCTACTACTGAGAGCGTAGGCACAACAACAACATTTCTTTGTTTAGCAAGTTCACATCCCTCATCATCTATGTATATAGCGTGTGCAATCACTTTAACACCTGCTTCTATAGCATGTATAATACCTTTAGAACCCTGAGCATGAGCATGTCAAATGTATATGAGCGTCTATAAGACCTGGAAGAACAACGTTTCCCTTAAGATCTATCGTCTCCACATTCTTAAGAGTCTCAACTTCTCCTCTAGATCCTATGTCGCTAATTAATTTGTCTCTGACTATAATCACTCCTCTCTCTATAAATCTCTCATTTTCAACATCTAAGATCCTGCCATTCTCAAAAACTAATATCTCATCACGTGTTCTCTCTTTAGACGTGTTCATACAAATCTCCTCAGAACATTTCTTAATAAAAATATATAAGCCAGATAGACTACATCTGCACTCTACAGAACTATTGTTTTTATATTAATTTTCTCAAGATCTTTGCTGAGATTTTCATAAAGTTTAAGAGACCAGTCCAACTCTTTAACAAAATACATCACTATATTTAGGTCTTCACGGATTCTTCTCAGATTATCTAAAACTTCAACAAGCTCTTTTTTCAAAACCTCGATCACCCTAGGATCTTCTATTACTTCTCTTGCTATCTCTGTCTGTGAATAAGGATATGCTTCTTCAATAGATATACTCAAGATCCCTAGCACAGGTGTGTAATAATATGTGCATGAGATCTTTCTAATATCTATTTGAGAAAAAACATTTTTTAAGACAGGTGAAGATGAAAAAGGCTTATATCTAAGATCTGCTGGGATAAATATTATTTCTTCACATATTTTTTTAATAATTTTATAAGAAAGAACCTCAAAGTTTCTATTTTTCGATCTTTGTATATTAGGTCTGTACAAAGACTCGTACTCAGTAATAAATAATCCTCTACGACCTTTGGAGAACGGAGAATATTTCTCTATGAAATCTTTCTCTCTAATAAATATCTTGATAACGCTTCTCAGACGCGGATGTGAATGCGATCTTTCTATTAAAAGCTCCCACAATCTGCCTTCTTTAAGTGCTGTCTTAACTCTCTTAAGCTCTTTATAGATCATATATAGATTATGTATTGCTAATAATCTTGTTCTCTCTTCTCTATTCATCTCCATAAGCTCTTTAGGTGTGTATCTGCTACATACTGGACATGAACATGGGAAATATTCTAAATCTTCTAATCTCTCTGTGCCATATTCAGTCACATATCTATTCTCTCTAGCATATAAAATATAGCTTGCTGAATCAAACATGTCGACTCCTGAGGCAACTATGAATGGAATGATCATTGGATGTCCTGCGCCGAATAAATGTACAGGTTTATCTGGGGGAAGAATCTTTTTAACTATGAATATGTTTTCTAAAATCTTATCATACTCATAATTTTCGAGAAATGTAACAGGACTGCCTATTCCATATATCTTATATCCAGGCAGCTCAAGGCTCTTGACAGCTGATTTATAAACAAGATCTTTATATCCGCCTCCTTGAATCGGTAGCACCCAGAGCTTTTCAGATTTATTTATAATATCAAGTACTTCATAAGCTCTTTTGAAGGTTTCTTCAACACTTCTCTCAGCTTCTTCATATGATACATCAGATCTAGTTGGTATATCAAGGATCACTGCAATATCTTGATCCATTTTCTCTTGATATTCCACGATCTCTCTGTTGCTTACGTCGATATTTCCATATTGCATAATTTGATAAGCTCCTGAGTCTGTCATTAAAACTCCTTCGAAACCAAGGATCTTTTTAAGACCTGTCTCAAAAATTTTTTCTCCATAAAATTTTTTCACAAGATAAGCATTTGTTATAAGCGTGTTAAATCCTATCTTTTTAATATCTTCAACAGATATTTCACGTAAATTTCTTATAGGATGAATCACAGGGAAAAAAAGAGGAGTCTCTATTTTCATAGATCTAGTGTGTAATAAACCTATTCTTCCCATAAGATCTTTATCTTTAATCTCGAAAATCTCATCCACTTAGACATCCTCAAGCTTTTTTCGATTTCTTTGATTTGATATATTCATCCCAAAGATCATAGATTCTATTGGCCAAAGCCCCTGAACCTTCGACGCCGCTCTCAGAGATCTTATATCTATCTAATATCATTACGACACCAGCGTCTCTAAGAACTTTTATATTGACAGGATTAATACCTAATCTCTGAGCAGCTAAATTAGCAAACTCGTCTGGATCAAAAATCGGCAGTTCTTCAACAAGAATCTCTGATAAACGAGATCCTGATATAAAAACTCTATGATATCTGATGCCTTTCTCATCTTCAGCATCTCCTAAAACCAAATTCAGACCCTGTTGATCTACTCCTAAAAGAACTCCTCTATAGATCTTTCCATCAGACATTCTAACAGTAATTCTCTTGTCTAATATATTATTAAGCTCAGTCATGAATCTTCTTGCCACAGGTGTTATACTCATGAAAGTGTCACCTAATAAGATTTTTAAATTTAAAACTAATAAGAAATGTTTATGACTCTCTATCCATTCTAAAGAACGAGGTTTTCATGTTAATAATCTACAGATCATTTCTCAGAAGATTAGGAACAGAAAAAGCCGACTGTTTTAAATATATTTATTATCTTTATCTATCATGTTTTAAATGGTGTAGAGTTAAGTGTCTATTAAGAGAGATCCTGTTAAAAAAGAGATAGATCTTATAGTTGAGTCAGCTAAAAGTAAAGATGTCTATAGAAAATATGCCAGGATCCCTAAGAGGGTCATGAGAGAGTTAGGTATTGAGCCAGGAGATTTTGTAGGAATAAGAGGGCCTAAGGGAGTTGCTTATGCTCAGGCTATGCCAGGTTATCCTGAGGATGAAGATAGAAATATTATAAGAATCGATGGTCCTACTAGAGAGACTATTGGCGTAGGCGTCGGGGACATAGTCACAGTATTTCCTGAACAAAAGATTCCTCCTGCTGACAGAATAATTCTTGTTCCTGTAGAAATTGCTGAAGAAGGATTTTTCCCACCGTTTCTTGGAACCTCACAAGAATATCTTAAAGAGCTTGCTGAATCTCTTAATCAATATGTTCCATATATAAAAGATCAGTTGATGGGAAAGCCTCTGGCTAGAGGAGAGACCATAGTAGTGCCTATACAACCTGCCTTTGGCAGGCCTATGAAATTCTTCGTCAGATCAACTTCTCCATCAAATGTGGTATACATATCTAACAACACAGAGATCACGATTAAATATGAACCTATTGAGGAGGTTAAAAGAGCTTTAGAAGGGATCCCAAGAGTCACATGGGAGGATATAGGAGATCTTGAGGAGGTTAAAGAGAAGTTGAGAGAAATTGTAGAGCTTCCTATGAGACATCCAGAGATCTTTAGACATTTAGGTATAGAGCCTCCTAAAGGAATACTTTTATATGGTCCGCCGGGCGTTGGAAAGACTTTACTTGCAAAGGCGTTGGCTAATGAGGTTGGAGCTTATTTCATAGCTATAAATGGTCCTGAGATAATGAGTAAATTCTATGGAGAGTCTGAGGAAAGACTTAGAGAAGTGTTCAAAAAAGCTCAGGAGAACGCTCCTGCAATAATATTTATTGATGAGATAGATGCTATAGCGCCTAAGAGAAGTGAAGTTGTCGGTGAAGTTGAGAAGAGAGTTGTTGCACAACTACTCACATTGATGGACGGGCTTCAATCTAGAGGAAGAGTTGTTGTTATTGGAGCAACCAATAGAATAGAGGCTGTAGACCCTGCATTGAGAAGACCTGGCAGATTTGATAGAGAGATCGAGATACCTCCTCCAGATAGAAGAGCTAGAAAAGAGATTCTTGCTGTACACACAAGAAATGTTCCTCTGGCAGAAGACGTGGATCTTGATAAGCTTGCTGATATAACTCATGGATACACAGGCGCTGATCTGGCAGCACTTGTTAAAGAAGCTGCTATGAGCGCTTTAAGAAGATTTCTAAGAGACAAGACTATAGATCTTTCAAAGCCTATACCACCAGATCTTCTTAGTCAGCTCAGAGTTGAGATGAAAGATTTTCTACAGGCTATGAATAGTGTGCAACCAACTTTGATCAGAGAAGTATTTGTAGAGGTTCCCGAGGTTAGATGGAGTGATATCGGAGGTCTAGAAGATGTTAAACAACAGCTTAGAGAGGCGGTGGAGTGGCCTCTTAAATATCCTCAGTTATTTGAGAAGATGGGGATAAGACCTCCCAAAGGAATACTTTTATATGGTCCGCCGGGTGTTGGAAAGACTTTACTTGCAAAGGCAGCTGCAACAGAGAGCGAGGCTAATTTCATAGCTGTAAATGGTCCTGAGATATTAAGTAAATGGGTTGGAGAAAGTGAGAAAGCTATTAGAGAGATATTTAGACGTGCCAGAATGGTTGCTCCAGTGATAATATTTTTTGATGAGATAGATGCTATAGCGCCTGTGAGAGGTCATGACGTATCTGGGGTCACAGATAGAATTGTTAATCAGCTTCTGACAGAGATGGATGGAATAAAACCTTTGAGAGGAGTTGTAGTTATTGCAGCAACTAACAGGCCAGATCTAGTCGACCCAGCTTTGTTAAGACCTGGCAGATTTGATAGAGTAATATATGTGCCTCCTCCAGATAAAAAAGCTAGACTAGAGATCCTTAAGATCCATACGAGAAAAATACCTCTTGCTGAAGACGTAGATCTTAATAAACTTGCTGAGATGACAGAGGGATATAGCGGAGCAGATCTAGAGGCTCTGGTCAGAGAAGCAGTGTTAATAGCATTAAGAGAGAGATTAGAGGTGAGACCTGTCTCTATGGAGTATTTCATGAAGGCTTTAAAAGTTGTTAAGCCAAGTCTTACTTCAGATGTGGATAAAAGATATGAGGCGGCTATCGAGAAACTTGTTAAAAGCTCCTTCATGTGAATCTTTGTTCATTAAAATGTTGTTATTCGATTCAAAATTTTTTCAGACATAAATAGATCTCGTCAGTAGGCTTATAATCTTTTAGGATCTCTCTGTCTCTCGGATATATAACTACTAAGAATCCATATAAACTAACTATTACTCTAAATCCTCTTTCATCTTCTTTAAAACCTACTACTACTCCACGGGCACAAAAATCTTCACCTTCTTTATAATCTGGCAATGAGTGGCTCAGCACAAACTCCAGCTTCTCACCTTCTTTGACGTTAAACACTTCCTGATGTATATCCATCGAGATCTTCAGATTGCTACCTTCTAAGTCTGCTATGATGATCTTAGGCACTATACTTTTTTTAACACTTTTAACATACACATGATCTATGACAGAATCTTTTAAATGAGACACCTATCTAAAATATTCTTAAGAATTAAATATATGTTAAGAAAGAATCTCTGATAGAGACGTCGAGAAAATCGAGCATAAGTATTACCTTGGAAAACGGATATCATATAGAAATTATGGTTATATCTTAAATCTTTGAAATCTCTGATGAAAATTAGGTATTTTAAGAAATGTCAGTTGAAAATGTTGCTACAGACAATATCAAGGCTTTGTTATCTGATTTTCTAGTTAAATATGGGGAGAGAGGAAAAGCAGTTTTAGAAGCTGCTGTGAGAGCTTCAAGAAGATTTGAGAAGAAAAGAGATATCTTACCAAAACTTCCAGGAGATTTTGATTACAAGACACTGGTTGAAGAGCTTGGCCTCATGGGATATAGTTACAATCCTTCGCCTATTTTAAGAATTCTTGAGAGAGATTATGGGCTTATAAAAACTACTTTACATACCTCTAGACAGAGATGGTTTATATTTAGTAGTCCTGTGGTGAAAGAGGTTGTTGAAGATTATATAATAAGATCTAGAGAATATATAGATGAGACAGATCCTGAGTACTTAATAATAAAGACACAGTTGATAGCTGTAAATATTGAAAAGATCAAGGATTTCTTAAATAAATTAGCTATAAAAGAGAGATGGGCTGAGACAGATTATGAGAAGCTTAAAAAAATAAGTACTGAAGATCTTGTTATATTGAGCAACATATATAAAAAAGTGAAAGAAAAAGATGAAGAGAGATGGCAAAATATAGCTAAAGAGATCGAGGATGTTTTCAGAATTTTAAATAAAGTGATCTTGGCTGTTCATAAGATTAAAGAGAAGAAATCTGAACAAACCTTTGAAGAAAAAGATCTTTATAAAGAGATAGAGAACATATTAGGCAGACCTGAGAAAACTTTAGAAGACTAAAACATTTTTTGTCAAATACAATTTTCTGACGCAAAGATCTTTTAATATAAACTTTTTTGTTCTAAAAATCTCTGGGTATAAGATGAGTGATATAGAAGATTCGCTAAACAAAATAAAGGAGTTAGAACATACAGCAGATGTCTTATATGAGATTACGGCAGATGATCTTTTGGAATTATTTGAGTTGGCCGCCTTAAGCATGTTTAACACGATGACAGATATAAAAAAAGTTGTGCCCAGAGATTGTAAAGAGATCTCTGCTGAAGGCTTTGATCTTGAGAATCTTCTATATAGATGGCTTGAGAATCTTCTAATAGATCATGATCTTACAGGCTACGTGTATTCAGAAATCAGGCAGTTAAACATGACAATATTTAGAGAAGACAGATCTGAAAAAATGATCCTTAGAGGAGTCGCGTGCGGCGAGAAATTTGATAGAGAACGTCACGAGGCTAGACTTGTGGTAAAGGCTGTAACATACTCTCAAATGTTTATACATAGAACAAGCGACGGCAGATGGAGAACCTATATCGTATACGACATATAAAGATCTCTGTACAAATGATATAAAGGATCTTTAGAAACGTATTATAAAAGATCTTTTGTTAAAACTCTTTATTTATTAAAATTAAATTAGGCCTTTTGCGATATAAATATCTGGTGAATAAATTTTCCTACCAGCCTTGAGTCTTCAATATTCTGTAGAGTATTTATGAGAGCTACCTCGTTAAGTCCTAAATTTGGTAGACCTAGAGCACCGTTTTTTGGCGAAATTTGGTGTCCATGGATCAGAACATTATCGTCTAACGGCTCATTAAATTACTTAGTTAAACATCACACACTTGTTGAACCTTTTGTGAGACCTAGAAATAGAATTATCTCAGCAATATTTACTAGATTCGGTCGCGCAGGTTTTTATCATAATTATTTCATTAGAAATCTATGGAGATATATATGGAGATTCATAGTTGGAATAAGCAGTCTTCCCAGACTTCCTATCAAAGAATCTTCTCTCACAGAATCTTCCGTGGATATTGAGAATATGAATACCGATATACTGATAATTGGAAGAGAGCCTTCAGCAGTAATATTGGCAAATGAGATCTCTTTAAACAAATCTGTCTCTCACCTGTTAGTATATGATGATGAGGATGATCTTTCGGAGGTTGAGAAGAGATATAAAATTGATAGCAATGTCAATATCTTGAGAGGAGCTCATTATCTAGGCTATTTTGAAGATGGACATGTCTTTATCAATTATTTAAAAAGAAAGATCTATGTTGTTAATTCTAAAAAGATCGTTTTTGCGACAGGCACTCGTGACGTATATCCAATATTTGAGAATAACGATCTTCCAGGCATAATATCGTCTGATCTGGCACTTAAATTATTGAAGAACAATTGTATTAAAAAAGATCATAGAATAGCTGTCTTAGGTTATAAAGAAAGAGGTCTCATGATCTCAAGGTTATTTGCAGATGCAGGTGCAGAAGTCTATCTTATAGACGTCTCAGGATCTCCTGAGAGAATCACAGGATCAGAGGGATACAAGGTTTTCAATAAAATTGATTATATAAAGGCTTCAGGATATGACCATGTTAAATCACTAGAGATTCGTTTGAAAAATGGTGAGAAAAAAATTATAGAGATAGATCTTTTGATAACAGCATTGAATAGACAGGCTAATATAGAACCTTTGCTTCAGAATCATGTGTCTACAGCTTATTCAGAGTCTCTTGAGAGCATCACAGTATTAAGTAGATTAGACGGCTCTACAGATGTGCCTAACATATATGTTCTCGGCAACATGTCTGGGACTAAAGAGGAATATATTGAAGAAGAGGCCAGAATAATTTCTAAGACTATTCTCGATAGAGAACTGAGCTCTGATGAAAAGAAGATTCTTGAGAAGATATTTATTGAGAAGAAGCTAGTAGACATAAATAGCAAGATTATAGATAAGAGACCATCTTTTTATCTAGCCGACAGTATATATGGATCCAAGTTTATATGTCCTTGTGAAGATGTTTTATTAGAAGATCTTGTTAAAGCTTTTGAGAATGGATACACAAGTTTAGAGAAGATTAAGAGATACACTGCCTTAGGCACAGGATCTTGTCAAGGGAGAATATGTAAATATAATGCTGCTATCATACTCTCTTATTTAAAGAAGATTCCTATAGGATCTGTAGGATTAATAAGACAAAGACCTCCTCTAGAGCCTGTGGAAATAAGTTTCTTATGAGGTGTATATGTTGAAATGTGAGTATATAATTGTTGGCGGAGGGATCCAAGGTTTATCAACAGCATTTCATTTGGCAGCTAATAAGAGAGGTGGAGAAGACATATGTTTGTTTGAGAAAGAATTTATCGGCTATGGAGATTCTGGAAGAAATCTTGGGAGATTCAGAGTTCATTTTGGTGCTGAAGAGAATCTTAGATTTGCTCTTAAGGCGATAGATTATTTAGTTAATCTACATAAGCTATTGGGATATAATACTTTGGTTGCTAGAACAGGCTATCTATGGCTTATATATGATGAGGAGGAGTATAAAGTTATGAAAAGACATCTTCCACTATTTGAGAAATACAAGATCCCTCTCATAGAATACTCTCCTGATGAGACTTACAAGAGATTCTCTTACCTGAGGAGACAGAAAGATCTTATAGCATCATTCTTAGGACCTCAAGATGGAACATTTCATCCAGATGCCATTGTGTTTGGTTTTTGGAAGAGATTGTTGAATATGAATGTTAAGATATATGAGTGGTCTGAAGTCAAAGAGATCATAGTGAGAGATGGAAATGTTTCTGGGGTCAGACTTGTTGATGGTAGAGAATTTAATGCTAAGACTGTTGTTCTGGCAGTTGGTAAAGATCTGAAGTATTTCTCTGAGAAAATGAACTTAGGATTATCTATAGAGCCTGTTAGAAAAGAAGTCATGGTGACAGAGCCTTTCAAATATCATATAAAAGAGCTTGTCATAGACTCAAAGTTTCATACAGACTTCTCACAAACTTTTAAAGGAGAGATCATAGGCTCGGCGGTTGTGGGTGAAGAGGTGAAAGGTCTTGTGAAGAGAGAGAACACCTTCAGATGGCTTAGATCAATGGCTTATATTCTGAGAAACGTTCTTAAAGGAGCCGATAAGATCAGAATAATGAGAATATGGAGCGGCTTTTATGATATGACGCCTGATAGAAGTCATATAATGGGTAGAAAAAGAGACTGGCCCCATGGCTTGTATGTTATAGGAGGCTTCAGCGGCCATGGATTCATGTTAGGTCCTTACGCCGGAAAACTGTTGGCAGAATATATATTAACTGGAGAAGAACATGAGCTTATGAAACCTTTCACGCCAGAACGTTTCGAGAAGAAAAAGATTATATATGAAACCTTCGTCATAGGCTGAACAGATCTTTTAAACAAATATATTTCTGACTGAAATATTTAATCAGATGATGAAGCCGCTCCAATCAGACATGTGAAGAACTCGCGACGAACTGATCTTTTCATACAGTAATATTAAAAATCTTTTTTAAAAGCTTGATAATTTATTTTTCATAATAAATAGATTATTATGAATTAGATGTCCGGGTGATCATATGAATTCTGATGATCTTTTGGTGCTTGCCTGGGAGGATGTGTTTAAAGGTGTTAGAGAGCTTGCTCAAAAGATTTATTTGAGTAAATATGTTGCTGACGTGATCATAGGAGTTTTTAGAAATGGATGGATCGTAGGTAGATTATTAGGAGATCTCTTGGGAGTAGAAGAGATCGGTGGGATAGGGATCAAGTTTTATAGAGGTATTGGCGAGACACGTGAGAGACCTCTAGTAATATCAGGACCTACGATCAATGTAAGAGATCAGAAGGTTCTTTTAGTAGATGATGTGAGTGATAGCGGAAGAACTCTACAGACAGCGATAGACCTTGTGAGGTTATATGGAGCTAAAGAGATCAGAACTGCAACACTTTATATAAAGAAGAGGACTATGCTTGTACCTGATTATTATAATGATTCTACTGACAAATGGATTGTTTTTCCATGGGAGTACGGCGAGATCATACGTGAGATATCTATGAAAAGATTCGGAGATTTAAGTCTTCAATCAATTAAAAAGACAATGGATCTTCTGAGAATAAATGATGAAGGACTTATGAAAATAATATATGAGTCAAGCATGATTAAGTTGAGAAGAGTTTAATGAAGACTTATAAATCATATGTATATAGATCTTATACATATATGAAATAAGCCTCAGTCAACTAATCAATATTAATAGGCTCTGATGAATAGTAAGAAAGTTAAAATTGTTTCATTTAAATTAACAGAAGAAGAGCTTAAGAGATTAGACTCTTACGCACAGAGCCGCGGCTTGAATCGCTCGGAGATTATTAGAGAAGCTCTCAATAAGATAATTAATGATGAAGACATATATCGTGATCTTGAGGAGAAAGTCTCAGATAAACATATGATCTTTGAAGAAAACGATCCGAAGTCAGGAGGCGTTGTCAGAAAAAATAAGATAGAAATAATACTTTAACAATAAGGATATCTCTGATTTGATTATAGCAGAGAAGTCGAGAAAATATTCTTAAAAGTCTAATGAACATATATATTTTTGAGAGCCGCGGTAGTATAGCCCGGTCAAGTATGCGGGCCTTTCGAGCCCGTGAC
>Ga0326761_1000065_pt1 | contig 25113 bp, 38 predicted proteins | sample GCREP_P_FD_207739 | JGI IMG/M metagenome (GOLD analysis project Ga0326761, IMG submission 207739) | Hot spring water microbial communities from Geyser Creek Basin, Yellowstone National Park, WY, United States - GCR.EP_P | ecosystem: Environmental > Aquatic > Thermal springs > Unclassified... | reverse complement strand
TCAAGTAGCCGTTTTCCGTCTTCTTCACGGTGACCAGTTGCGCGCCGCAGTGAGGACACGTAAAAATCTTCGGCAAGGTCTTCTTAGGCCTCAGAATTACCTTCCTTTTCCTCCTCCGTCTGCCCATAAGGCGTCTAGCCACGCGCGTTTTATAAATATGATCAGCCGTAGCGCCTCCGGTCACCTCTCACCGTAACCCTGACGGCATCACCGACGTATATTTGCCTAATGCATATAAACTTGACCTCGTTAAGAACTATGCGGTATCTTTCAGCCCTAAACCCAGTTTCTAGAGTCGCAGAGGTGCTCCCCAAGGTGAAGAAGATAGAAGAGGTGGAGAAAGTGGCTGTTTGGGACGCGGCGGGGCGCGTCGTCGCTAGAGACGTGGCGGCGAGCCACGACTACCCTCCTCATCCCCGCGCAGCCTACGACGGCTATGCTGTAAATTCCGACGCGACGCCGGGCAGATTTAAAGTCGTCGGCACAGTCCTCGTGGGGCAGTACAAAAGAGATGCGCTGATGCCGGGCGAGACTGTCTACGTCACAGTGGGGGCTTTCCTCCCCGAGGGAACCGACGCGGTGGTGCCCGAAGAGGCCGTCAAGAAGGAGGGGGACTACGTCTTGGTGGAGAGAAGATTTGAAAAATACGCCAACGTCGACCCTCCAGGCTCCTACGTACGTAAAGGGACGGTGCTGTTGAGGACAGGCTACGTAGTGACGCCGTTTGACGTAGTTGGCTTGTTAGACGTCGGGATAACAACTCTCTACGCCTATAGGAAAGTAAAAGTAGGCATAGTAGCTACCGGCGACGAGTTGCTGGTGCCGCCGATAGATCCCGAAGTCGCGGCAGAGTTGGTGATGAGGGGAAGAGTTATTGAGTCCACGGCGTCTCTCGTCGCTTGGTACACACAGACCTTTATGCCATATGTCGAAGTCCGCGAAAAGGTGGTAACAGGCGACGCGCATGAGGAGGTCAGAGCCGCCGTTGAGAAGTTCTTAGCTCAATACGATGCGGTGATAATCACCGGCGGCGCAGGTCCCAGCGAGATTGATCATTTCTACAAGCTCGGCTACGAAGGACTCCGGGGCTTCCGCATGAAGCCGGGACGGCCCACAAGCGTAGCCGTGGTAGACGGAAAGCCGGTATTCGGCCTCTCCGGCTACCCCATAAGCGCCCTCCACGGCACGATCAGAATAGTGGAGCCTGTGCTCCGCCACATGGCCAACGTCGTGAGGGCCCCCAGCTACGGCTGGCACTACGCCACAGTCACACAAGACGTGACGGGAGATATGGCGCAGATCGTGAGAGTCAAGCTGGAGATGGGCGAAGGCGGTCTCTACGCCACGCCCATCAAGGCGAAACACCACAGCTTCACCGAGCCTGAGGCAGACGGCGTAGCCTTAATACCTCCAGGCGGCGTGAAAAAAGGAGATGTAGTCGCCGTACTTGCCTACCGCGACGTGAAGAAGAGCTAATCCGCTCTACACTTCTTGATCTTTATCAAACCTCTTCCGCTGAGCATATCTAGGGCATAAAGTATGTATCCAAACCTCTTCTCTACATATTCGCCGCCGTACCAATCGAGATGCGCTTGTATTAACTCGTCGAGACACCACTCCGTCTTCCCGCTTTCCTTAACGATCTTCATTATGAAGCCTGCGGCGTCTTCCACCGCGTTCCACTGATATGCAAACCATACCCACTCCGTCACTTCTATGGCGTAGTAATCCGGCTTGAACTTAGCCACGCTCGTTATCAACTGCAACGCGGCGGTCCTCACCTCCCTCGGCCTGCAACACTCCTCAACGCTTCTCCTAGCCAACTCCACGCTGTCGCCTGTATCCACGATATCGTCCACAATCAACACCTTCTTGCCGCTTAAATCTACGTTGATTGGATACTTTACATACGCCTTCTCCGCCACCTGCGCCGCAGTGGGCCAGTGGACCACTTGAATACTCAAAAGATCGCTAACGCCTAGCCAGTCACAGAGAAGACGGGCAGGCACGTAGCCGCCGCGGGCAATAGCCACTATTACATCAGGCTGCCAGCCGCTCTGCTTGATCTTGTCGGCGAGCCTCCTGCTCCACTCCACTATTTCGTCGAACGTAACGACCTTCACGGGGATCTTCGGCACAAGCCCCCTCTACAAGTCATTTATATACATTGACACACTAACTACAAGGCTCTACTGCGAAAAAGGCCGTACCGAAATCTCGGCATTTAACTGCCCCCTTAAATTCAAAATCTGATGTTCTCACCACGCCGCAGTCCATATCTACGCATTGGTTGAAGAGAAGACCGCCCACTGTACATCTATCTCCGTCGCATGATGCGTATCTAGCCCTCTTGCGCCCCCCATCCACCATCATGTTGAAGTTGCCTGCGGCTATGCGGAGCCCAGCTACGCTAAATGCCACCAGCCACCTCCCCATGACCCGCGCCACCACATAGGGCACAGCCCTCAATATGCTGAGGTCCACCGCGACGCCCCCTGGCACAGCCACGGGGTCCAGCGCGGCGTAGATGCCGAAAAGGAGAAGCCAGCTGTCGGGCCCCGGCGGAAGCCTCCACCTCAAGGCGCTGTATACGCTGTATCTCATGGCAACGGCGAACCCGTACCAAGTCTTGTCCACAAGGTTCAACGCCTCGCCGAACTTCAAAAGGCCGAGGAGAGCAGAGGCACGAGCGTCCAATCTTGGCGGCGTGTAGACACGACGCTCTCTCAACCCCCGGGCTCTCAACACACCCAAAACTTCTCCGCACCTACGAGGCGTCGCCGCTTCTTTTCTGCTATAGATGTCCCACAAAAAGGAAGACCCTCTGGACACGGCGTAGAGATACTCAGCCAGACAGTCGCCGCGGTTCAGCCGATCTGTGGCGTAGAGCTCTGAAAGTCTCAACAACTCGCCGAGATCTGGCATAAAAACATCTCTATAGAAGAACCTAGGAACCTCATAGGGGCCGCCACATAGGTAAACCCCTGCAACCTTAACGGGGCACCTAAGCGCACGTCTAAACGTCACAAGACGCCCTTCTATGTACAAGCCATCGCCCCTAATCTCCACCCTACCCACCAACCTACTCTGACCCAGCTGAAGCTTATCCTCCTCCACCCTCAACACTCTACTTGGCGAAATCCTCACCTCCAGAGGAAACATGCGCTCTGGCTCTAACACAAGGATTTTAATATGGTGATCAATCTGTAGGCGGTGATGACAGGCAGAAGAGGATCGATGACAGAGGATTTGAACGCTGATCCTTTCATCTTCTGACTCGACATTAGAGACAACTGTAGACGCTTCAAAAAGATTTAAAAATAGAAGAGACACAGCTCCAAGGCCCCGGTAGCTCAGCCCGGTCGGAGCGCCCAGGGGCGAAGCCCCGTATGGGGAGCCGGTGTAGTGGTTGCGCGGGCTCTGTTTTTTATTATGCTCAACATCTCACCTTCTCTGCATATATTTTTACATAGTGGCTGGTTCACAGTTGTTGTTTTAGCTTGTCTACTCCCACTTCTCCTCTACACGAACCGACCATCAGCTTTAGTTACGACTTATGTAAAACGCCGGATAAGGCTTAAGCAGAAAAGAATTTATAACTCTTGAGCACCAGGCCCACGCAAGACGCACACTCCCAGAGGGGCTAGAGCATCCTCACGTACTCCCTCGCCGCCGCGGCGAATGCCAGCAGTCCCTTGGGTCTGTACACCTCTCTCATCTCGTCTTCGTATACATCAACTCTGCTGAAGGTCAGCTCCAGCCTTGTCTCCTTCACCGAGCCGTTCCGCGCGCAAAAGGCCTTCGGCCGGTAGGGAGAGACACGCCTCAAGCCCGTCCCTCGTAACATACACTTCCACCACGTAGGGGTGGAGAATGCTCATAGGCCTTTGCTTTATCACATCAACCATCCACGGGAATCTGCGCATAACCTTGGCGATCTCAAACTAGGAGAGGAGTATGAGCAGTGGAGAGACCACATAAAAACAGCCGAAGAGGGAAGACGTCTAGTAATAACACAACAACTGCTCAAAAGACTCGCCCAAAACCCAAACACCACTAAAACACTCAACGAAAAAACTTAAAAACATGCAAAAACAAAGACACAGCCCGCGAACCACTACACCGGCTCCGGATAAAACATTCAGGGGCGAAGCCCTGCGTGGGCCTCGTAGCATATCTGCGAGACAGCGGGAGGTCCCGGGTTCGAATCCCGGCCGGGGCTTGTCGAAAGTTTCGTCCCGTGGTTGTCTCTCTTGACGAGTCTATATCTCCTTCTCGCCTGTGTTTAACCAGGTGAGTTTAGAAAGGTCTATGTCTTTGCCGTATTTCAACAGCGACACCATGTTCCAAGTCATTATGCCTATTATGATGTGTCTACAGATTTTCCCACCTATCGTGTTGCCTTCGCATGTGCATTTAGCGCCGTACCAACCTACGGAGGTGTAGTACCACACATCTTGTCTCTTGGTAGACCTTACGGCGAGTCTTACGCCGACAACTTCGCCGCCTTTCTCCACCACTTCGAGAATCCTCACCGTATCTGGAGAAACGTAGAGGTAGAGATCTAAGATCTTCTCAATCCGTGTACCTAAAATCCTTGCGAGGTTTAGTAGGAAGTTTTTAACTTGGAAGTCAAAGGGCTGTTGCCGCATTTATGAACTCCTCGTCTCCCGCAATTATAGATATACGGCCATGTGGGACTAAGTCGCCTTGTATGATATACTTAAAGCCGGGGACGTATTTTCCAAACGTCAACGCCCCCGCCACGTCGAGAACTCGAAGTTTGCCTCGAAGATCTATAAAACCCCTCGCCGTGCCCTCGGCCGTGAAGATTAACTCTAACGCAGAGGTCCCCAGGCTCCTGCCCCTCAGCCCCAGCCTCCTTATGACTTCACAAGTCTTCTCCGGGAAGCTGTTGCTGACGGCTACAAAGACTATGTTGCTTTTCAAGCTCCTCTCCACGGGCTTCCCGTTTTTCCGAGCTCCAAGTTCTGGACTTGCTGTATATATATCGCCGGTGGGCGGCACGGCGACTGCGGCGTATTCCAAGTCGGAGATGGAGCCTTCTTTATATCTGCCAGCGGCCAACGAGATGGAGAAGAGCGGAATGCCTGCCGCGTAGTTAAGAGAGCCGTCCAGGGGGTCTAGGACGAATATATACCTCTCGTCGCCCCATCTGTACACCCCCTTTTCCTCTCCGTATAAAACCCCGCCCTCTCTAAAGCTCTCTCTCAACATGTGGTACGCCATCTCCTCAGCGGCGAGATCCACTTCTCTAGTCACGTCGTCCTCCTTCTTAGCGACTATAGACGCGCCAGTGCCCGCTCGAAAGCTCGACATCAAAAACTGTGAAACTCTCACCACCACGGCCTCCAAGACGCCGAGCACGCCTCAATCATCTACGTTATTTAAATAATACCGGCCCCCGAACATAGACGATATATTCCAAGCCGCTCCTAACTACATGGAGAAGCTTAAGAAACGGTTTGTAATAGCGTCTGTCGGAGTTTTTTAAACTCGTATCTTTGCGTCTAGAAAGGCCTCCGTGACCCAACCCCCGCCGCCGTCGATCTCAAAATCCACTATGTAGTCCACAAACCGCGCCACGCTCGCCACGGCGTTGACGTAATCAACAACGTCGTTGCCTAGAAGCCTCTCGAGATCTCTAAGACCAGACACCGCAAACACCTTTGGCCTCATGCGCCCTGAGTATATATTGTATATAACCTCTACGATGTCTCGAAACGTCGTCGCCACCCTTATCTTATCCTCCTCAAGCTCAGCGGGTAGCGTCGTGGGCGGGAAGAGAGATAGGTAGAAAACCTCCCGAGACGCCGCCAGCTCCTCCAGCTTCTTCGCCAGCTTTTTCCTGTCGGCACCGTAGACCCCCACTATCTGCGATCTGTAGAGCTCCTCCGCGCCTAGGAGCGCGGCGTCCTCCGGGAGCGCGGTCTTGGCCACCATAGGCTTCTTGTTGAGATAGACATAGACCAAGCCGACGCCCTCTAAAAAATCGAAAAGATACCTCTCGCTAGGCGGCGCAGACCTCGACTTGACAAGCTTAAGATACCTAACGGTGTGACCCAACGCGTTCTCCTTGTAGCTGACTCTAATTAAGTTGTCAGCTATGTAGAAAACCTGTCTGGGAACCCCCTCCACCACCGTAATTATAGGCATGTCTCTGGAGAGCTGGTAGAGAAAGCCGTGGACAAGCTCCTCCAGCTTCTCCTCACGTGGAGCAATGCCGTTGACTGTATCCACCACCAACGCGTCGTACTCATGTATGTGATCAGCTATAAACTTGGCGATGTTGCCCCGAAACGAACGAGGGAAGTCGAAGACGTAGAACTTCTCCGCCGAGGCGCCCACCCGGAGAAAAGTCCCCTTAAGACTAGCAGGCGTCTCGTTGGTGCTGATCCACAGTACTCTATTCGCAACTCTGTCGGCAAGCTTCGCGGCGACGCTCGTCTTGCCGCTACCAGGAGGGCCGTAAATCGCGGTGAAGCCCTTAGCCGCTACGTCCTGAATTATATGCACATCTCATCTCAGCCACTACTTTTAAAATTTACAACACGCCCTAAACGAGGCGGTCAGAATCCTCAACATGTAATTCTCTAAAATCCCACTGGCCCTCTTCACCAATCTCTCTGGGGCGCCCCGCTCCTTAGCCATAGGAGGTACCACGTAGGCACCCCGCTGCGTCAACACAACCCCGTCGGCAGAGATGTTAAACAAACCAGCGTTAAAAAACTCCCCCAAAAGACAGCCCAGACACGTATAGAGACGGCGATGCAGATACACAACGATCTCATCATCAATACGAAACTCCACACAATCACTACATTCACCCCCCTCTCCACACCTCATGGCATACACAGCGCCGCCATCAACCACAACCACATGATACTCGCCGATCGAAGACCTACACACCACATCCCCCCACCTCACCACAAAAACAGACGACAAAACCTCAAACACCGACACAGAAAACAACCCGCACCACTTAATAAAGAAACAGGAATGGTGGGCCCGCCGGGATTTTTAGGCGGGTTCCCCTGAACCCGGGATCACCCGCGCGTCAGGCGGGCATCCTACCGCTAGACTACGGGCCCGTTGCCCTATCTCATAGAGGCATATTTTTAAGCTTTTGCCTACGTGGTGATAGAGAGACTTTGAGGCGTCTTGTCGTCCGCCCGCCGGCCCTGCGGCGACGCCGAGCCCGCGGCTTAACCGTTGCCGGCTACTCCACCTCTCAACAGCCTCCCTCAACTCCTCGTTGCCGGCGCCAGCAATCACGACGCCCCCTGATTAGGCAAAAACTTTAAATAACGTGAAGTACGCACAAGTCAAAGAGGGCCCGTAGCTCAGCCTGGTAGAGCGGCGGAGGAGCGGGTCCGCGGAGCACAGCTTTTTTATTATGTTCATCATCTCATCTTTATCTTATCCTTCGCCGCTGTGAGTGTAGTCTCTTGAGTTCGTATAGTTGCCTCTCCACTGTTCTGTGCCCATCTAGAAAATATGTAACACTCAGGCAGAGTAGCGGCCTAAGTCGATGGGGAAAATTTACAAAAGTACACGAGACGCGAAAACAGGCGGCTTAAAGAGGCTAGAGCACCCTCACGTACTCCCTCGCCGCCGCGGCAAATGCCGATAACCCCTTCGGTCTGTACACCTCTCTCATCTTCTTCTCATACTCTTCGTATCGCTTAAACTCTAGTTCTAACCTGACCTCCCTAACCGAGCCGTTTTGAACGCAGAAAGCCTTGGGCGGGGTGAGAGAGACACGCCTCCAACCCATCTCTCGCCACGTAAACCTCCACTGTATACGGGTGGAGGATGTTCATAGGTCTCTGCCTCGCCACCTCCACCATCCATGGGAATCTGCGCATAACCTTGGCGATCTCAAACTAGGAGAGGAGTATGAGCAGTAGAGAGACCACATAAAAATCACTGAGGGGGGAAGGCGCCTAATAATAACACGTCAACTACTCCAAAGACTCGCGCAAAACCCCAACACCACCAAACTAAACGAAAAAACTTAAAAACACACAAAAACAAAGATACGCTCCGCGGACCGCTATACCGAGGCTCTTAACCCGTAGGTCGTGGGTTCACGGCGTGTGTGCCGGCCTACGAATCCCACCGGGCCCGCCAGGTCTTTTGCTTGGGTTTGTGGGTGCGGACCCCCTTTTGACTATTTAGCTGGGTTGTGGAAAGGTTTATATAGTGGGTCTCATTTGCGCAGATGGAACGAGGAACGAGAAGGGGGCCGCTCCGTGGGCGGCGTGGCCCGTCTGGGCCTAAACCGGTAAAGGAGGGGGACGTGGTAGAGGTTGAGGTTGTGGAGAAGTCGAGGAGGGGAGACGGAGTTGCAAAGGTGGAGGGCTTTATCGTATTTGTCCCCGGCGCCGAGCCTGGTCAGAGGGTTAAGGTGCAGATTGAGAAGGTGGGCGACACCTACGCTATTGGTAGGGTTGTTACTTGAGTTTGACGCTTATACGGTATTGATCCACGTTTCCGCGCGCTTTTTCTCTCCTCTCCCTGTGTTCTTTTAGGAATTTTGTTATTTTGTCGTAAAGCTTCAGCTTGCATTCGCCGCACAGCATCGCCCCGCTTCTGCAGTCCTGCCGAATCTTCTCCACCGACGCGTCGTCGGGGTCGAGGAGCATGTGGTACTGGAAGACAGGGCACACGTCTGGGTTTCCGCCGTATTTACGCTGCTCCTCCGCAGTCGGCCTCCCGCCAGTGAAGGCGTTCATGACCTTCCTCTTCGCCGTCTTTTCGTCGTCCGTGGTGTATATCGCCGAGTCGGGATTCGACGCAGACATCTTGCTCTCCCCCGTCAGCGCCATGATGAACTTAGAGTAGAGGGTAGCCGGCTTGGGGTAGCCGAGCACGTCGGCTATATCCCTCGCGAGGCGGAAGTAGGGGTCTTGGTCTATGGCGCAGGGTATGAGGACGGGGACGGCTTCTCTCCGCAGCTCCGTGGGGAGGAAGGCCACGGCTATCTGCAGAGAGGGGTAGAAGATGAGGCCTATGTTTGTCGAGTCCGTGAAGCCGAAGGTGGCCTTTACGGTGTTCCAGGTCAGCTTCTTAGCGACTTTAACAGCTATTGGGTACAGCGGCTCTATGTCTCTGGTGTCAAGTATTAAATGCAGTCTATCCGGCGTGAAGCCTAGGGCGATTACGTCTAGGGCGTTTTCGTAGGCCCAGCTTGTGGCCTCCTCCAGCTTCATCTCCGGGTCGTCGAAGAACTTCTCGTCGTCGGTGAGCTGGAAGTAGACCTCCAGCCCAAACTTGTCTGAGAACCACTTCAACAGTATCCACGGCACCATGTGGCCTATGTGCACCGGCCCGCTTGGCCCCCTTCCGGTGTAGAGGGCCCAGGGCTTTCCCTCGCCGTGCCACTTCAAAATCGCGTCGAAGTCCCTATGGGCGTAGAAGAAGCCCCTCTTGATGAGGGGGTGAACCTTCCCCGCGTATTTCTCCAGAAGCGCCACCTCGCTAGGCGTGAGGGGCTTGGCGCCGAAGTGCCTCAAGAGCTTGTCGTAGTCTATCCTCCCCCGCACCTCCCAAGGCGTGACTATAGCCTCGTCTGCTACACCAACCGTGTCTACTGCCGTTGTTTCTTTTTTTACCCTGTCCTCCACCCCATGGGTGCCTAAAGCTGTGGTTTATTTAAATACTGAGGACGCCCTTGTCGGCTAGGTACGCCAGCGTTTGGACCCAGCCGGCGAGCCGGCCTAGCTTCTCGGCGGCTTGTGCTCTTAGACAACGGGGGGCTAGGGGGCATGTATCGCATGTGTATCTGCGGCAGTGGGCGGGGCTGGGGGGTCTTCCTCTCAGCCCCAGCCTAGGCGCCGTCCTCATGAAGTGTTTGTCCACGGGCGCGGCGGTGGTGTCGCCAGTAAAGAGCAAGTAGAGGTCGGCGACCTTGGCACCGACGCCTGGTATGCTGAGTAGCTCTCTTCTGTCGCGGGGCCTGCCCAGCTCTAGATAGCGCTTGACTGCTTGCGGCAGTCTTCTCAGCTGGTAGCTCCGGCCTATCGACGGCGCAACCTCAGCCATCTCGGCCGGGTCCTCCGTCTTTGAGAACAAGTCGCGGCTCCACCTGAGGACGTTTGTATGGTAGTTGGTGTTTTGGGTGAGGAACGCCACTACGAATAACAGATCTTCGTCGCCGGGGGAGGTGGAGATGCCGACGCAGTGGCCGTATTTCTCGGCCAGGTTCTGCACTGCGTCGCGTAAGTCGCCTGTGGCGTCGTTTATGTATCTCCAGGGGCTGTACCACCGGCCTGATATATACAGGTCGTCGCCTGCCCACACGCCTTTCTTCACGCCGAAGATCTTGACGAACCTCTCGTCGAGAAGCGCCAGCGTTATGCTTGGGTAGAGGGTGAGCTGGAGGCAGTTCATATCATGAAGGCGGGCACTCCGTCCGGCCTCACTGCGCGTATAGGCGTGAGGCCGCGCGTCTTCATCAGCCTCACTACGTGGGGGTATAGGATGACGTACTCCACGTCTATACACTGAGGCAAGTCCGGGTCTATTTCAGCCAGGGCCTTCTCCAGCCTCTTTATGTTTTCATCTGTGGAGAAGCCGAGCATGGCGGCTGGATGCACGTCGTGGCAGGGCTTCATGCCGCTCTCCACCAAGAGGCGGAGGGCGTTTAGTTGCCTGTAGAAGTAGGCCCCTGGGGAGCCGGTAATCTTTTCAAATTCCTCCGCCGTGGCCCCCTTCAGCGATATCCTCACCACGGCGTTAGGTCTCGCGGCCAGCTCTTTCGCGATTTGTCTGTCTATAAGCGTACCGTTTGTCTCCACGATGAAGACGTAGCCGCTCAGCAGATCCATCACCTTAAGCAGGTGGGTAGGCGCTATGAGGGGCTCGCCGCCGGATATCCTAACCTGTTGGAAGCCTCTCCTCTTGGCGATGTCTCTGAGCCTCTCGGCAACCTCGCCGGGGGGAAGCCACTCGCCTACGTCCAGGAGGTAGGAGGTGTTTCTCCAAGCCCAACACATGCCGCACCGCAGGTTGCAACCGACTACGTCGGCCGTGGCTATGCCGCCGTACCACCGGTCTGCGCGGAACCTCCTGTAGCGTCTGTACACCTCGCCGCCCTCGGCCTTGACGGCGTATCTCAACACAAGCTCAAGTAGCTTCTCAGGGTTGATCACAAGAGTTATGCCTTGTATATTTATCTCTTTTACTTTGCTTGAAAAATTTCCAAGGAAAAGTATATTTACAAATCTGCCAAGCATATACATGCTTAAGATGAAGCCTCCCAAGTCGGAGAAGGCCGCCGCGGCGGAGAAGCTGGGTAAGAGAGAAAAGCCGGAGCTTTACTGGGGCTAAATTTATAACTTAACCCTTTTCTGCGGTTGTGTCTGAGGAGAAGAAGGTGGTGCTCACGCGGGAGTATGTGATTAACCTAAGGCGGGCCTACGAGGTTTCACGGACGAAGAGAGCTAAATACGCAGTGGGGCTCATCAGGAGGTTTGTGGCTAGGCATCTCAAGGTGGAGCCCAAGGCTGTAAAGGTGGGCCAGAGACTCAACATGGCGTTGTGGTCTCGTAGCATTGAGAAGCCGCCGAGGAGGGTGCGCGTGACTGTGGAGAAGCTCAGCGACGGGACGGCGGTGGTGGAGTTGAAGGAGTAAATGTTTGACATCGCGCCTGTTAAAGTCTTTGGGACGTCTTCCGTCGGCGTCTTTCTGGCGACAAACAATTCGGTGACTTTCCTCCCTCCTGACGTCCCCGAGAAGATTGACGACCTGGTGCGGGGCACTCTTCGCACTTCTGTTGCCAGGTTCACCATCGCGAAGTCTCCTCTACTTGGCGTATTTATTATAGTTAACGACAACGGAGTTCTTCTATCGCCGCTGGCGCTGGAGGACGAGGTAAGGCTTTTCAAGTCGCTGGGGCTTAACGTGGAGGTGTTAAACACAAAATACACCGCAGTGTCAAACCTCATACTTGCCAACAACAAGACCGCCTTAGTTTCGCCGCTTCTAGAGCCGCGGTTGCGGAAAGTCGTGGCCGACGTGTTGGGCGTGGAGGTCATTGTAGACACCGTGGCCAACAACCCGCTGGTTGGGGCGTTAGCGGTGTTGAACTCAAGAGGTCTCTTAGTCGCGCCTGAGGCGACGGACGAAGATATTAAGAAGCTCAGCGAGTACTTTAGGGTTAGGGTAGATGTGGGCACCGTCAACAAGGGGAAAAGCTTTCTCAGGGGCGGCATTGTGGCGAACGACCACGGCGCGCTCGTCGGCGATGAGACCGCAGGCCCCGAGCTGATGCGCATAACGCAGGTGCTGGGTTAGCCAGCGACTTTACCCCTATTAAATCTCCTCCGTCTCAGCCCCAGGGCGCTATCGAGAAGTGGTGTTTGTTAAAAACCTCTTGTCGGCCGGAGTCGCGCCGCCCCGCCGGTTGGGAGTTGGGGTCTTACATAAGATGTAGAAATCGTCAAGTGCTGGTAGCTTCAGAGGGGCTAGAGCAACCTCACATATTCTTTCGCCGCCGTGGCGTATGCCAGCAGTCCCTTGGGGCGGTACGTCTCTCTTGTCCTGTCCTCATACACTTCATATCGCTTAAATTCCAGCTCCAGCCTTGTCTCCTTTACGGCTCCGTTTTGGGTGCAGAAAGCGTTTGGTGGGTTCAGCGAGAGGCACACCTCAGAGCCGTCCCTCGCCACGTAAAATTCCAGCAAAAGCGACACCAAAATATTAAAAACGGCACAAGACACGCCATGGGCCGGACCGACTTCCGCATCGCCGCCCTCGTGGGCGATGCGGAGAGGGTAAAAGAGCTGTTGAAGAAAGGCGCAGACCCAAACATCAAAAGTAAATCTGGCCAGACGCCGCTATACAAGGCGGCGTATGAGGGCCATGTCGATGTTGTGAGGCTTCTCTTGGTGCATGGGGCGGATCTGACCGTAAAGGACAAGGACGGGAAGACTCCTCTTGACTTAGCTAGAGTGGAGGGTTTTCACGAGGTTGTTTCTGTTATTAAGGAGTGGCTGAGGCGGGGAGGGGGGGCCGTCCCAGCGGCGTTTTTAGGTGTGGTGCCTACTTCTGCATATACCGTTGCGTGTTGAATGAGGCGCAGGTGGCTGTGAAGATGTCTAGTATAGGACAGATTTCGAGAGAGGCGCCTCACCTCACCCAGGCGCCTCCCGCAGTACTCAAAAAGCTGGAGGCCGTTAGGTCGTTGAACCACAACGTCCTCCGCCTCGCCGCCGCCTAGACACGGCGTTTTGGCGTACGAGCGGGGCGACGGGGGGTCTCTGCGGAATCAGAAGCTTTCTGGTGGAGATATGTTGAAGGCGCTTGTCCACGTGGCTTGGGGTCTGCGCTATCTCCGCAGCCGTGGGGTGGCGCATGGCGAACTCAAGCCGGAGAACGTAATCGTGGTGGGGGGTGTCTGTAAGGTTGCAGATTTGGCGTCGGTGAGGCGTCTTCTCTCGCGGATCTCCGGCGGTAGGGCGGGGGCCTGCACGTCGGGCCTCTATGCGCCTGAGCAGGTGGATCTGCGGCTGGGGGCTGAGGCTAGGGCCAGGGGTTTGAGGATCGGGTGGATGTGTATCAGCTGGCTAACCTCGCCCTCCACCTGATCAGCGCCAAGACCGTGACGGCTCGAGAAGGTGGTGAAGGAGGGCAAGGCGTGGGGCTCCCTAACGCTGAAGGGCTTCGAGAAGAAGGTCGAAGTGGACGGCAGAAAACACAAGGTGAAGGTCATAGACGGAGGGGCCGAGTTTGATGTGAAGCGGTAAGAAGTTGCTGAGGATTAAGATAACGGCGGAGGTGGGCGGCGTAAGGCGCGACTACGAGGTGACATACGGCAGGTATGGGGAAACTAACGCGGCCTTGGGCTTCGCCACGGCTAGGGCCGACCCCGACGGCAGAGAGAAAGACGCGGAGAGATTCTCGGCGCTTGTGAAGGCCCTTACGGGGAGGGAGCCGAAGGTGTACCGCATGAAGAACGGCAAGATTATTATAAGGTGCTATAGAGAACATTTGGACGGCTTTATGCGCTTTGCCGAGCTGGCGGACGCCATCGCGAGGTGGCTAGAGGAGGCGAGCCGGTGAACGCGCCGCCGGCGGTGCCGAGATCCCCATCAGAGGCGGCGTTAAACTTTATTAAGGCTTGAGTTGAGAGCACGGCATGCCTAAGATTTACCGCATAGTTGGAGACACAACCACCGGCATGAAGTTTAAAATAGAGGTAACTGCCGAAAAGCCCCACGACGCAGTTGAGAAAGCGCTTTCGTTAATCGGGAGCAGACATAAGCTTAAAAGGGTGCAGATAAGAATAAAAGAGGTGTCAGTGGTGTCCCCCGAGGAGGCGCAGAGCGAGGAGGTCAAGCTTTTGATGGCGACGGATAGAATAATTAGGTATTGATATGTCCCGTCAAGATGTTCAGAAACTCCTTGAGGAGTATCAGCTAATTGGGGAGTTGCTCGCCAGTCTACAGACTCAATACACGACAATGACGGAGCTTCTTGACGAGCTGACCACGGCGCTGGACGGCGTGAGGATTTTGAAAAACGGCGGAGAGGGGCGGCTTGTGCACATAGGCGCTGGGCTTTTCGTCAGCGGCACCTTCGACACGAAAGAGGTGCTTACGCCTCTCGGCGCTGGCTACCACGCGTTTCTAGATTTTGACAACGCCGAGAGAATTCTCCAGGAGAGGATTGAGGAATACTCAAAGTTAAAGACGTCGCTTGAGGAGAATATCCAAAAGCTGGCGGAGAGGGCTGAACAGATACGACAAATCCTACAGCGGCTTGGCGTAAGGTAAATGTTCGAAAAGCTTAAGAAGACCTTTTCTAAATTTGTAGAAAGCGTTGTTAGTGCAATAAAGGAGGATACTTTAAGCGAGAAAGACGTCGAAGGTTTGGTTTCGGATCTTTACATAGACCTCGTGGAAAGCGACGTGGCTGTGGATGTGGCAGACGCCGTGGTGGACGAGCTTAGGAGGAGGCTGGTCGGGGTGAAGGTCCCCCGTTTCGGGGATCGGGAGGCCGTGATTAAGAAGGCGATTTACGACTCTCTCCTCGGCGTGTTGAGCGACGTGCCGGACGTCGACTTCTACGAGGAGAGCAGGAGGTTGCTTGAAAAGACGAGGCCTGTGTCTGTCATGTTTCTGGGGCCGAACGGCTACGGCAAGACCACGACCCTCGCCAAGCTGGCTTTCCAGCTACAAGAGATGGGGCTTAGGGTGGTGGCCGCGGCGGCCGACACCTTCAGAGCTGGCGCCAGGGAGCAGTTGGAGGAGCACGGGAGGCGGGTGGGGTTTAGGGTGGTTGGGGGGCCCTACGGCTCTGACCCCGCCGCCGTCGCCTACGACGCGCTACAACACGCCAAGTCGAAGGGGTATCACTTCGTGCTTATAGACACAGCAGGCCGTATGCATACCGATGCTAACTTGATGCAGGAGCTTCAGAAGATACAACGCGTAGTTGAGCCGCAGTACTCAATCTTCGTCTTCGACGCGCAACTGGGCAATGAGGCGCTAGAAATTGCGAAATACTACTCTAAATATGTAAAGATAGATGGGATGATAGCCACGAAGGTAGATGCGTACCCCAAAGGCGGCTCGATCCTCACTTTTATGTACACGTTGAGACGGCCGGTCTACTTTTTAGGAGTCGGCCAAACCTACCGCGATCTTGTGAAGTTCTCAAAACACGACTACGTCAAGCAACTTTTGGCCTGAGTCCACGGCGCTTCCGCATTGGCATGACGGGGGTTCTTACTCGTCTCATAGCGGCTGAGACGGCCTAAACTTTTAATATATGTACAACTTGTGGAGCGTGGCCTCTCTACAGGAGAAGCTACTAAACCTGTGGCGAGACATCAAGTGGGTGATCTCCGCCGCGTCTAAGCCGGACGAGGAGGAGTTCAACTTAACTGCTAAATTTCTCGCGCTTATAGCGTTCATCGCAGGCGCTTTCCAAATAGTTTTTCACGCGGCCGGCGTATTTATCAACCGTTTCGTGTATAAAACGCCGCTACACACGCTGGGAGACCCAATCAAGGAGACTGTGGCCGTGCTTGTGTCGATTACGTTGATATTCATAGGTCTCCTGTACCTAATGACTAAACTGAGATGACGATGACGCAGGAGCGTTGCCCCGTATACACAATAAGCGTGGTGTCGCGCCAGGAGTACAACGTAGTCATCGTCTTGAAGATGCGCGCCGAGTCCGGCAAAATTCCCATATACTCAATTGTGGTTCCTCCAGAGTCGTTCGGCATATTGTTCATGGAGGGGGAGTCACTACCCGCAGTGAACCGCGCCGTTTACGGCGTCAAACACGTGAAGGGCGTGATGCGGGGCATCACTAACGTAGACGAAGTGATGAAAGTGCTTAAGCCAGCTAAGCCGACGGTAGATATCGACGTAAACGACGAAGTAGAAATAGTGGCTGACGTCTTAAAAGGCAGCAGGGCCCGCGTTACTTATGTTGACCGAGAAAAGGGGATCGTCAGGGTGGAGCTTCTCGACAGCGCGTTCCCCATGCCGCTTGACCTCAAGATCACAGAGGTTAAGCTCATTAAGAAGGGTCAATAAAAGTCACTATAAAATTTTAAATACTTAGCCCTTTGGTGAGGCGATGTCTAAGCGTGTCATAGCTGTGCCTCTACAGGGAGGTAAGGTGGCTGTGAATCCACAGTTTCAGGACTCTTTGAAGCAACTTGGCCTTGACCCCAACTCAGTGGTTCAGAAGGTGCAGGAGGAGTTGAAGAAGTACGGCAAGTACCCCATCCAGAAAGTAGAATTGGAGATTACGTCGCCTACTAGGTATGAGGTCAAAGCGTATCTCCCGCCTGTGGGGGATCTATTTCTTAAGCTGTTTGGGAAAGACACCGGCGTCCACGATCCCACGAAGGAGACTTTAGGCAACTTGACCTTTGAACAGCTTGTGGAGATCGCGCTACTTAAGAAGGACGAGCTTAAGTCGAAGACTTTAAAAGCTGCCGTGAAGCAACTTTTGAGCACGTGTAAGGCCATGGGCGTGACTGTAGACGGGAAGCCGGCGGAGGAGGTGATGAAGGAGCTAGACGGCGGTAGATACGCAGAAATTATTAATAAATTTGAAAAGTCGTGGTGACATGAGCGCCGTAATCAACAAGGAAGTTTTGTTAACCAAGATTAATGAGGCCTTAAAGGCTGGGAAACCGAGGCGATTTAGGCAGAGCGTTGAATTGATTGTGGTGCTCAGAGATGTGGACCTAAACAAGCCGGAGAACCGCATCAACTTGCTCGTGGAGTTGCCCCACCCGCCTAAGCCGAACAAGATAGGGGCCTTCGCACACGGCGCGTTTGAAGTGCAGGTGAAAAACGCCGGCGTCGATGCGGTGATAACGAAAGACCAAATCGAAGCCCTCGCTGGGAACAAGAGGTCTATTAGAAAACTGGCTAAGCAATACGACTTCTTTGTGTCGTCGCCCGACTTGATGCCTCTGTTGGGAAGAGTGGTGGGCCCCATATTTGGCCCTAGGGGAAAGATGCCGGAGGTCGTGCCGCCTAACGCAGACGTAAAGGCTGTAGTAGAGCGGCTAAGGAGGGCCGTCAGGCTGAGAATTAGAAACGAGCCGGTAATTAAGGTGCGGATAGGCTCGGAGGCTCAGAGACCTGAGGAGATTCTTGAAAACGCCCTCGTAGTTCTTGAAGAGATAAATCGGAAATTTCCCTTAAGACAACACTTAAGAGATCTGTACATCAAGAAGACGATGGGGCCTCCCGTAAAGGTAAGAGCTTTAGAGGTTTTAGCCCGCTAAAATTATTTAAATAGTCCCCAATCTCCACGTCTTGATGCTTGTCTTAGGCAAGAGGAAGTACGTAAGGTCGAAGCCGTATCCAAAGCACAAGGTTAAGATCGTAGAGGAGGCTGTAGATCTGCTTAAAAACTATCAATATATATTTCTCTTTGATTTACATGGATTGTCTTCTAGGGTTTTGCACGAATATCGATACAGACTGAGACCCTATGGCGTTATTAAAATTATTAAACCTACTTTGTTTAAGATTGCGTTTACTAAGGTATACGGGGGCATACCAGCTGAGATAGCTGAGAAGATAAGAGGTGAGGTGGGGTTCTTCTTTACCAACTTAAACCCAGCCGAGGTGATTAAGGTAGTGGCCGAGAACGCGGTGAGGCGGGCGGCTCAGCCGGGAGATAAGGCCCCGTTTGACATAGTAGTGCCTGCCGGCCCCACCAACGCCTCCCCCGGCCCTATAATTTCTAAGTTCGGTAAGTTAAAAATCCCGACGAGGGTTCAGGAGGGCAAGATCTGGATTGCAAAAGACACCGTGGTTGCCAAAGCCGGGCAGGAGATCACGCCGGAGATCGCCGAGGTGCTCAGAGTTGTCGGCATAGAGCCCGTATTTGAGCAGTTAAGACTGCTCGGCGTCATTTGGAGGGGCAAACGGTTCGTCGACATCTCCGAACTGACGATAGACGTGAGCAAGTACAGAGAGCTCTTCGAGACCGCTGCCGTCTACGCGAGGAACCTGGCGTTAAACATCGTCTACCCCACTAAAGAGGTGTTGCAGGTCGTGTTGCCTGCCGCCCATATGAGGGCGGTTGCTTTGGCGGTGCGGCTGGGCATAGTGACGAAAGAGACTTTGCCGATGTTGATAAGCAGAGCCGTGGCTGAGGCGAATGCTCTAGCCGCCGCCGTGGCACACAGAGCCCCAGAGCTTGGACTCTCGGTGGCCGCGTCTCAGACGTCTCAGCAACCGGCTCAACCGGCAGAGACGCCGAAGGAGGAGGCCGCCGAGGAGAAGAAGGAAGGCCCCAGCGAGGAGGAGATCGCCGGCTCTTTGGCCTCCCTCTTTTAATGGTTAAGGTATTTGCGCCGGGGGTTATAAAGCTCTTTGGCGAACACGCCGTGGTATACGGCAAGCCTGCCCTAGCGGCGACTATAGATAGAGGCGTCTACGTGGGGTGTGAGAAGGGAGATAGACTTGTTGTGGAGACCGTGGGGGTTCCCGCATCTCTTCGCTATTTTCCGACAGAGAAGAGGGCTGAGGCGTTGGGGTCTGAACGCTTCTTTGCATACATAGACGCGGCGCTTAGGGTCGCAGAGGAGCTGTGGGGGTCGTTGCGGGCTAGGTTTACAATTAAGAGCGATTTGCCGCCTGGCGTCGGTGCGGCGACCTCCGCCGCAGTCTCTGTCGGCGTGTTGAAGGCTTATTCGCTTTGTGCCGGAGTAGAGGTGGATGTGTACAGCCTCGCAAAGCTGGGCCACAGAGTGGAGTTAGAGGTGCAGGGAATAGCCTCGCCGATGGATACAGCCGCTACGTCGATCGGCGGAGTTCTGAAGATATGGGCAAGCCCCTTTAGGCTTGAGAAACTTAACGCCAGTCTGCCTCCCTTCTATATAGCTGTGCTCCCCCGGGTGGGTACCACTAGAGAGATAGTGGCGGATGTTAAGGCGCTTCTAGACAGGAGGCGTTCCGCCGCCAACGTGATCGAAGCGATTGGTAGTCTTGTGGAGGAGGCGCACGCCTGTCTATTGGCTGGAGATCTAGAGTGCCTCGGGGAGTTGATGTATATGAACAACTGGCTCCTCGGCGCGCTTGGCGTCGTAGATGGGCGGGTGGTGACTCTGCTGGAGATGGCGAAGCCGTTTATCTACGGCGGCAAGATAAGCGGAGCCGGGAGAGGCGGCGTCGTTCTGTTGTTGCCCCGGGAGGGGATGATGGTCGAGAGAGTGTTGAACTCTCTGGGACACGTCTACCATAAGGTGGCCATAACGGAGACCGGCGCGGCGGCTGTATGACGCCGTTGATGGGTCTCTTGGGGCTGTTTTTAATCGTGGCGGCGTGGGCTGTGAATATCATCCGGAGGAGTCCCCCACCTTCTCTCGACCTGACGGTTCTTTACTTCTCTGGAAGCGTCGCGTTGACGATTTACGCCCTGTCGCTGGGAGACTTGGTTTTTACCGTTCTAAACGCCTTGTCTGCCGCACTTTCCTTCGTCAACCTGCTGAGGGCGCTACGTATTAAAATCGAGGGAAGGGAGTAAGCATGGCCCAGAGACCTAAGGTGGGCGTCAAGGCGTATCACATCATGCTCGCCCCGGGCGAGGCGCCGCGGTACATGCTCCTGCCGGGCGACCCGGGACGGGTGCCGTTGATAGCTAGGCACTGGACGGAGGCTAGGGAGGTCGCGAGAAATAGAGAATTTGTCACTTGGGTCGGCGTGTATAAAGGCGTCGACATAGGCGCCACCTCAACGGGCATAGGGTCCGGCTCCACCGCCATAGCCGTGGAGGAGCTACTCTACGCAGGCGCCGACACTTTCATAAGAGTGGGGACTACTGGAGCTCTGCGGCGGGAGATCAAACTGGGCGACTTGATAATCGGGACGGCCGCCGTCCGTTTTGACGGCGCCTCTAGATGGTACGCCCCGCCTGAGTACCCCGCCGCGGCCCACTGGCTGGTGGTAAAGGCCCTAGTCGAGGCGGCGGAGTCGCTGGGGGTTAGGCACCACGTCGGCGTGGTGGCATCTACAGACTCCTTCTACGTCGGCCAGGAGCGGCCTGGCTACGGAGGCTTCATGCCGCCGTGGTCCAAGGGCCTTATAGAAACGCTACGAAGTCTAAGGGTGCTGTCTTTCGAGATGGAGAGCGCCACCATCTTCACCTTGGCGTCTATATACGGCGCGCGAGCCGGGGGCGTGTATGCGGCTATTGCCAACAGGGAGACCGACGAGTTCGCGCCGGAGGTCGGCGTGGAAGACGCCGTGAGGGTCGCCAACGAGGCTGTGAAGATTCTGGCTGAGTATGATCGTAAAGGTGGCGCAGGTCCGTGACGTCGCCATAATAGAGGTTGACCTAAAGCCCTGTGCAGACGTATTTATCTTCAGGATTCGCGGCCGGGAGCTGGAGCTCTGCGGGAAGACCCTTGTATTGAGCGAGGAGCTTGGGGAGTTCAGGAAGGGACTTCTCGTAATGGCCAAGACGCCGTTTTTCGTCGAATGCGAGGCAGGGGACTGCTTGGCGGCAAAGGCACAAATATAAAAACTGCGGCGTTTTGCCCCGTCATGGAGCTCGTGGTGGCTATTTATAACATAAGCTCCGTGCCAAAGATGCTTGAACTCGCCAAGATCGCCTATGGGTTCGGCGTGAGGCGCCTCGTGTTGATTAAAGTATTTGGAGCCGCCGCGCAACAGATCGGTGATTTGTTCAAGCTGGCCTTCAAGATGGGGGGAGAGGTGCTCGTCTTCAACGACATAAACGACGCCGTGGAGGTGCTGAAACCGGAGGTAGTATACGCCATCGGCAAGCCGGATAAGGACGCCAAGCCGGTTGAGAAAGTCGACAAAAGGATAATGTTACTAATACACGGCTCGGATCTCGCCTTCTCGCCTAGAGAGCTACCTCCAGGCTCGATTTTAAGCTACGCTGTGAACAAAGACGTGGGGTCTGCAGGCCAGTTGGCAGTGGCGCTGTATAGGCTCTTAGAAACCTAACCGCGGACCGGCACTCTTATCTCCTCCTCCTTAACCTTCTTCGCCGTTATTATCAATACGCCGTTTCTATACAATGCAGACATCGAAGAGGGATCGACCTTCACGGGGAGACGTATATGCCTCGAGTACCTCCTCTCCCCCCTGGCGCCCTCTGCTCGTATCGCCGTGCCGTCTTTCGTCACAGTAAGCGCAATATCCGCCGGCTCTAGGCCCGGCATGTCTATCTCTATCCGGACCTCATCGCCTTCTTCAACTAGCCGGTAGTCCCTCCTCTCCTTTAAATCTTCAACCATTTTCTGGATAGACTTAGTAATCTCCTCCATAGCCCTTTTGAAGTCTTCCATAAACAACACCACCTACCAAATTTATAACTTATTCCCTCCTGAATGCCTTACCAACGGCCTTTGGCGGCTTCGCTCTGCCGATCACGCCGGCAACGATTAACAGAGTGGCCATATTCGGCAAATCTGAAGACGTAGTGCGGAAATAGAAAAATAAGTATAACTTCAAGTAAATAACCAATTAACCTGCCCATCACATAAGCTATTTAACTCGCCGGATTTATAACGTTGATGACGAAGCTTACAAGGTCGGATTCGGTGAAGACGGCTGAGCAGCCGACTCCCAACAGCCACGACTCAGACTCACGTCAAACCCCCTCGTAACCAAAGACGCCGTGGTGTAGACAAAATAGTTGTAGTAACGCCAGCTGGTCGACAAGTCTTCCTACAGTCGTTACTACACGACAAGCCTTCATGACGCGAGAACTGGCGTCATCTGGATCAACGCCGGAGAAGTAGAGGGCTCCCAACACTGGACGTCTTAGAGATTCCTACATTTAAATATTGAGGAGAAAAGTCGATACATGGACTACAGCATAGAACATGCAAAAGTAAAAGAAATAATAGAAAAGGCGCAATGCACCGGCGGCTTGCCCAGCGATCTACTGAACTGCATAACCGAACAACTAAAGACAGCCGGCTACACCCCTACAACCGTCCAACTGCTCGACTCTAACGTAGACCCCGTGGAGAGGCCGGAACAGACGCGGTTTATCCGGATAGAGGCCCAGAGAGGCGGCGACAAGAACATCCACATATTTACATTCGCCGTGCTTAAGCCCGGCGGCGTCTACAAGGCGTTGTGGCTTCAGTCGGCTGTTGTAGAGAAGTGATGGACGAAACGGTAAGAGAGCGTCTCGTCAAAACTCTCCTCGCCAGCAAAGAGCCGCTTACCGTATATCAGTTGCAAACGTTAGTTGAGACCGAGTTGAAGCCTAGCGAGCTTTACGAAGAGCTTGAACATGTGAAGAAGACGCTGAAGAGACTGGGCTACCGGCTGGAGGTGGTGCCAGCCGCCTGTAAAAAATGCGGCTATCAATTCACCGACAGAGAGAGGTTGAAAAAGCCAAGCCGATGTCCCCGTTGTAAGAGCGAACGCATAGAGCCGCCGAGATTCTACGTGGCGCCGTTGTACTAAAGCGCTCCTCTTACTTCTTCTTAAATTTCTTAGGTCTTAAGTTTCTGGAGCGGCAACGGCGGCATTTCTCGGCGTCGGGCGGGTTCCGGGCGCCGCATTCGCGGCAGATCTTATACTGAAATCGGTGCCGCATCACGATAGCCAGTTTTTCGGGGTCAAGTGTGATGGGCATGAGGTGCAGTTTTGGTTAGTTTTATATATTTTAATAGCCGCTACAAGCCTTCTACGTGTCCACCTCTCTGCTCGGCATCGCCCGGGAGGGCGATGAGTTTTACGTCCTCAACATCACAGATAACTACAAGGCGCGTCTCGTCTATTGGTTTAAAGACTTAGAGGAGCGCCTAGTGGCAACACTAAAGACGGGGACCTCTGTGGCGTTGGTGGGACCTCACGGCTCTGGGAAATCTGTAGTCGCTAGAACCATAGCGGCTAAATTCGTCGGCGAGTACTACGCCGTCATAGATCTGGGAGTCGACGCGGTGACCTTTGATAATCTGCTTGAGATGTTGCACGAAGTGCCCAACGCCATGGGTTTCTACGACCCCCTAGGCGTCACTCTTTACGACAACCCGCTCATCCCCCGGGCCGAGCTAGCGACGACCTGGATGCGGCGTTGTCGTAACATAATTGACAGAGCTCTGTATCTCAACACCCGCGAGACGCCGACGCTTCTTGTCCTGCCGTATGACCTATTCCGTCACTCTATCTGCAGACAGCAGATAGAGAAGAACGTGAAGATAATAGACATTGCGGAGTATATGAGACGTATTGATCTGTCGACTGTGTTGAGGGAGGTGTTCACGTCTCACGCCGCAGCGTTAGGCTGTAGGAAGAGCTCGCCCGACGCCTACGTCGAGTATCTCTTGAAGAGACATAACGACCTCAGCGGCGTCTTCGCCCTAGCCGCCTACGGAGGACGGCTTTACGCAAAACAAAGATGCGCCGCGTATAAGCCGGAGAGACTTTACCAAGACGCCTTACTCCAGCTCTCGAAGATATACTACGAGCTGTACCAAGAGCTGTTCTTCCCCACCTGCCGGACGGCGAGGGCTCTATCGACGCCGCTCCTCCTCAGCCTCCAGGGGCAACACCTCCCGGTCGAGTTGGCGCATCCGCTTGCAAACGTGGATCAAATCGCCAGGAGGCTGTCTATACTCAATAAAATTACGCCAACGACAGAAACGGCAGTGCTGGCTAGAGAAGAGGTGTTAGAAGAGCTACGGGCACTCTATACGCCACAAGAAGAGCTGGACGAAGCAGTGAAGTGGGCCGTGGCGCCTAAGGAGAGTGTGGTTAAAGAGTCGCTGAACTTAACCATAAAGGAGCACACCTGCGTCTCGATACACGAAAACCCTGCCCAGAAGATCAGAATAGTCTACAGAGGACTCCTAGCCCTAAGGCCTGAATACTTGCTCGACTTTGCCAAGGTGATAGCCGCGGTCGCCCTCGGCAAAAACGACATATGCCGCGAGGAGGTCGGTAAATACTTCTGCTTCGGAGACGCCGTGCCGCAGGCAGTTGTAGAGGCCTTAGCTCTGGGAAGGAGGATAACACTGGAGACGTACACTGTCGTTCCGACATCTCGTTGCGTCGAAGACGACTATGAATTGATAAAACAACTTGCGTTGACAGACGCCAGAAGAGCCTCAGCAGTTTGTCTTGAAAAATTCGCAGAGACTCTCTACAGAGCAATACTTCAACGACCAGAGGCTCTTGATATGTTTTACAAGCTATATCAAGACTACATAGAGGCCGCTGTAGAGAGAGGCACGCCGCAGGCCCTCAGGAACTTAGCGCTGGCGCACTACTTCAGCGCTCCGCCGAAAGAGGCAGAGGAAGTGTTAAAGCGGTTAACCAATGTGGCTTTGGCTTCAGAAGATTTTAAGACCGCCGCAGTTGCTCTAGCTTCCCTAGCCTCCGTCACGACCGAAGAGATTGACAAATTCCTACCTAACTGCGACTGTCCATTTCTAAGAGCCTTCACCGCCTATAATATCGCCAAAAGACTAATAGAGCTAGGCCGACACCAAGCGGCGCTTAAGCTCCTCGAGGTAGCCCTCACCGAGACCAGGAGAGAAGACCCCCGACACGATGCTACCACTTATTTCATCCAGGAAGTAGAGAAGCTCTACAAGGAGGTAGCGC
>Ga0326761_1000064_pt1 | contig 25144 bp, 13 predicted proteins | sample GCREP_P_FD_207739 | JGI IMG/M metagenome (GOLD analysis project Ga0326761, IMG submission 207739) | Hot spring water microbial communities from Geyser Creek Basin, Yellowstone National Park, WY, United States - GCR.EP_P | ecosystem: Environmental > Aquatic > Thermal springs > Unclassified... | reverse complement strand
GGCATATAAAGATTTTATAGAATGTGTTGTTAAAACATATCCTAATTCTGCAGAATATATTGCTTCATATTGTGGTGAGTTGTTAAATAATAAATGGAGACATATAGGTGTAGAAAGTGAATATTATCTTAATAAAAATATTATAAAAGCTCTTTATGCAATGATTAATGAGCTCTCTAGTAAAATCTTTCATTAAAATTTTATCATCCAATTGATCTTTTTATTGTTATAAAGATTTGAGAAATGAGCGTAATCTGTGAGATAGATAATGTCGAGAAAATCATCAAGATAAACATCATAGCCATACAAACGTATCATCCAACCTACCAAATAAAAATTAAAAAAGATAAAGGCTGACGAGGCCTCCCGAGGAACATAGATTACAGACAGATCATGACAATAACATTAGCCACGATCTATATAAAAGATCTAGTAAAGATCTGCTGGGAACAGCTGTGACAAGTCAAAAAATACTTTCGGGGGGTCTGCGGATCTTCGGGCACCCCCTGTCACCTATAATAGTGGGAGAGCCCCCAATGGGGGTTGGGGCAATGATTCAAAGGATCTGATGAAGATGTAGCTACAACTTTATCAGAACCCCAAAATTGGGGTTAGAGGAGATACTGCAAAAGATCCTTCCTCGGCGATCGAGCTTAACGAATCAGATCATCGCAACTGAGATGATCTTTGGAAAGCTGCTTTCTCTTCAGAGATCTTATCTTTTTGAATGAGAAATCGTTTCTCCTGAACATCTCGACATCCTTTCGATCTATGGGGAGGATCAATAGGAAGAAAACAGATCAAATGATCCTTCAATAGATCGATAGAGAGCTAATCCTCCTAGGAAGGTCTTCGTAAAGATCCTAGGAGAAAAACCTGAGAGTCGCCAGGTTTTCATCTGGGATCATCTGATTAGGGTCTATCTCCGACCCGTAGATTTAAAGGTCTGAAGAAAGATCTGATGAGAGGATCCTTTCGGCGATCGATTGAGTAATCCTGTCGATCGCTGAAGGGATCTTTTTAGATATTTATAAAATAGATCAATATGATGACATCATATTTATAAGCTTCTTAACACTATACATATATAGTGAACATATGTCTGAGAAAAATCTAAACGATATACAGATACAGAATATAGCTAAGTCATCGAAAAGAAAAAGAATCAATTTGACATTAACTGAAAATGCATATATGAAGTATAGGTATCTCAAATCTCTCTGTATCAACATTTCAGAGCTTATTTCAGATGTGTTAGAAAGCTCTTCAATTGATGAGAAAAAGATTAATGACGTAAAAGTGGTCACAATATCGATCATGTATGTCAGTAGTGAAGCTATTTCAAAAGAGAAATGTAGATAATGGTTAGTCTCATATAAGTTAGAGTTTTTAAAATGTGATAAAGAAAGAAACAGATAGAAAAGCTTAACAAAGACCTTGAAGAGACATATTCAGAGCTTAAAGAGTGTCTAAAGAGAGATAAAGCTGAAAAATATTGAAGAAAGCTGAAGAAAACGCGAATCAAAAAGCAGAAGAGCTACTGAAAGATGTGAAAATATAAACAAGAAAAAATATAGTTGAGAAAATAGCAGAAGACATTGCTGAAGAGCTTAATGAGATAATAACTAAAGCGATAGAGAAGAGAAAAGACAAAAATCAGGGAGCGGATCTTGAAAACGATAGCTGATGCAATACATGGCAAAATAGTTAGATAAACACATCTTAAACATTTTTCATCTTCTTTTTATAAGATCGTGTTTCTGTTCGGGGCCGAAACTAAAACTCTAGATCATTATCTCGAGGCTGAAGAAAGGATCTTTTTATCTAGACCCATGAGAAAATTCTGTTTGTAGCTGGAACCCCAGATTTGGGGTTCCGAGATGAAAACAATGTGTTTACGGCTGTGCTCGTTAAAGCTTTATAAAATATCGCTTAAATTAAGAGCCTAGACAACCTCTTCTGAAATTAGATGGCTTTTCAAACGCTCAACTGGTTTTTAGCAGCTTGATATGTTACAAGGTGTTTTTCCGCGCACTATTGGAGGAAAAGTTTATAAGTATGCATTGCATACTTATAAACTGGTGTGAAGATGGCGGTTATAAAGAAGACTGTCGCGATACATCCTGTCATAGATAATTTTGTGAGAGAGACCTGGGCAGCGCTTATCAAGGCAGGATATGACGCAACATATTCTACCGCGTTAAATCTCATGCTTTTAATAGCGATCATGGAGACTATAGTAAAAGGAGGCTGGAGCAGAGAGACGACACAAGTCTTGCAAAGCTTTTTGAGAGACGAGAAGACTATTGAAGAGCTCAGCATGACAGAGCAACTGTCAAAAGCTGTTGAATACATGACGAGAGAGATTATAGAAAATGTGAGGAAAACGCTAGAGAAGACAAGAAAAGATCAGTAGAAAAAATTGTTAAAGAACTATTTAAGCATTATATACATGGGAGAATGATGTCAAGAGCAAGAGTTGTCGAGAAAACCGTGAAGATCGAGAGAAAAAACAGGCCCAGCGACTTCTCAGACGAGTATCTAGGGATCAGCGTGAAAATAAATGTTGACGAGAATATTTTCGAAGGAAGAATTCTTGAAGCATCGAGATACTGGTTCAAGATTTTACTAGACGACGGGAGGATAATATATGTGAACAAAGCCTACGTGAAGTATTTAGAGCCTGTAGGAGTTAAAGCATCGCCGCAAAATACTGCACATAAGATATGACTGGCAGAACAAAACTGAATAGTAATACCGTTTTTTAAATATGACCGCTAGGTGCTGAAGACTTCTCTCAGAGTTTAAATAGATTATCTACTGTTCTAAAAAATTAATCCCTTTTTAAGCTACTACATAGTAGCATATATAATGAGAAAGTGGGTGCTGGGGGTGTGTATGTGTGTGAGAGCTCTTCTCCTAAATTTTAGTGAAACACGGAGATTTTTAAATCTTACCTCACATCAACTATATATAATTTACATAAAACGTCTCTCTCGAGAAATATTTAGTTGCCAAAAACGGGAAGAAAAGATCTTAAGATCTGTGGAGAGAGGTGATACCCCCCTTAAAAACGATGAAAAAGATCATTGCTTAGCATTTGACAGGGAGATTGCACATTACAAGGCCTCTTAAGGTGAAAAGATGAGCGCTAAAGAAGATCTTAGGATGTTAACTGAAAAAATCTATGGATTAGGTCTCAACATTATTCCTCTCGATGCTAATGGCAGACCATTAGTAAAATATGATTTTGAGAAAAGAGTTGATGTTAAAGAGCTTAATAAAGTGATTAAAAACGCGTCTCAATACGCTATTGGATTAGGAAAAGGAAACGTATTTACTGAGAAAGGATTAGAGACATATTTAGTAGCAATCTATTCGAAAAATTATGATCTTGTTAAAGAGAGAGGTCTCGAGGAGTATTATCAGAAGAGTGTCTCATGGATCTCTGATAGAAACGAGGCTATAGCATTAATGTTTTTATCAAAAGAAGCTTATGATGTTTTGAAAGAAATTGACGACGAGATCATAAGTGATATAGATGTTATTCTAAAAGGATATGTAACGCTACCGAAAGATTCTAACAGATTTTTAAAAGGATTTAATTTCCACATGGAAAACCTAGGGATCCTATCTTTAACATTAAGAGAAGAAGCTACAGAACTTCTTAAAAAGATCCGTGGGGAAAAGAGAGATGAGAAAGAAGAGATTAAAGAAGAAATCAAGAAACTAAGTCTAGAGGAGAAGATTAGATATGTCATTGATAATATTGAGATCTTTATAAAACATCTGGGAAATTTAGATGTTGAAGATTTTCAGAAAGCTAAAACAGAGGTCAAAGCCTCTATAATATACAGCATAATTGATTATGTTTTTAATGTGATAAAGGTTCTACCTGCAGAACCTTCTGAAGAAAGCGTAACATATATAGCTCATGAAAACACTTTGTACGAGCCTGAAGAGATCATAAGGCCTATAGTAGGATCTTTAGTAGCAAAAGCATATTCAAAAAGAAATCTTGTTAAAGAAGTTGAGTTAGCAACATATTCAACTGGAAAAACAATATATTGGTGGCAGATAGATCCTTGGGATATGCTTAATCTGACTAACGGCGTCTTAGACCTGAGAGAGCTTAAAATAAAAGAGTCTTCTTCTGAATATTATTTCAGACACAGACTTCTTATAAAGATATCTGATAAAGATCTTGATGAAATAAGAAGCGACAGTTATGATATTGAGAAAAACGAGGTCTATAAACTATGGCGGAAACATTTTGATGATGAAAACTGGGAGTATTTCGTTCACTCGGTAGGAACATGGCTTAGGCCTGAAAGATCTAAACATATAGCGTTTTTAATAGGACCAAGCGACAGCGGAAAATCAACACTTTTACATGTATTAACAAAACCTATTAAACCAATAGTTGCACATGTAGATCTGAGGTCTATAACATCTTATCAATTCGGTCTTGAAGCTCTCGTAGGGAAATTGATAAATGTTTATTCAGAGAGAGGCGAAACAGTTTTGAGAAATATTGATATGATAAATAATTTGGTCGGCGAAAAAGATTATATAACAGTTCAGCGGAAACATAAATCAGCTGTAACTATCAGAAGTCTTAAGACAATGATGTTCTCTATGAACGACCCGCCTGTATTAAGTGAATATGGCGGTGAAACATTAAGAGCTTTTCTAAATAGATTAAGCATAATACTTATTAAACAGCCTGATAATTTCAAACCTATACCTGATTTAGATGTTGATCCTCGAGAGGCATTTATGTTTTTATTATGGGCCCGAAGACAGCTGGAAAAGAATAATTGGATTATCAAGAAGATGAGTGATGATGACATGATCAGTTATTTAATAAGAGAGACAAATTCAGCATTAAAGTTTTTAGAAGAATCAAAAGTTATAGAGAGAGATCCCTCGAGTGTGGTTAAAGGAACAGATCTTTATGAAGCCTATGTAGATTGGTGTATGAGACAAGGATTGAAAGCATTTGACCGAAACAGATTTTACACAATAGTAGGGTCAAGATTTCAGGCCTATGAGAGAGAAGGCTCAAAATGGTTTAGAGGATTAAAAATAAAGAAATAGCTTTTCCTCATTTTTTCATATTTTCATAAATTTTCTAAAGACCTTTTTTCAGCGGTGATCCCTATGAGATCTTTTTCAGCGATCAATGAAACGATCGGTGAGTCTGGAGAGAATGATCGGGGGTTTTGATGAATATTGATCGGTGATTCTAGGTAGTAGGGGGGGTCCAACTTTCTTTTTAGTCACTATTGATCTAGATCATTTTTTGTTACTCAATAAATTTAAGTAGATCACCGCTGAAAACCCTACTGCCTGAATCACCGATCAATACATCAGGAATCAAGGATCGTCATTTGATCCTACTGCCTGAATCACCGCTGAAGAAGGATCCCTCAGGCTCATCATAGGGTTAGGACTAGACTAATCCCAAGGATAATGAGGATACAGCTGTGTCCTCACGAGGTTTTTCATCATATTATGGCTACAGTCTCTCTAGGGATCCTTTTTTCTCTCTGTTATACAGATCTGTCGGCGGGATCTTTATACGGCTGACCCTCAAATCTATGGCTCAATAGGGCCACAGCTGTATCCTCATTGACCGTCTCTCTCGATCATCGGCCTGTCCCCCGCTGGGGGTTTCTCCTCTATATATAGTGGCCAGGTGCCCCTCTAGATCTTTGTTTTTGTTGCTTGTCATGATCCTTATGATCAACATTTTTATCTTGGGAGGTTGTATGATGCTATACTATGGTCTCGAGTATCATTGGGAGAAACTCCATAGATCTTTTTAGGTAGCATTCTCCCAAAGATCCCTCTAGCGATCGACAGGGACTCTAAAAATCAGGCGTGACAATTTTTCATCTAAAAGATCTTAGGGACAATGCGATTGTATAAGAACTAATGTATTTATAGTTTCTGAACCCCCAAATTGAGGTTCTGAGAACTCTCAAAACTTATGTTTATGAAACTCCGCATTAATACCATTATAAAGAGAGATGATTATCAATTATATTTCATCAATAACATGAGTTGTGAAATAGAGAGCTAATTTTTTAATTTATGCAGCTCAGGATGTTAGATCAACGATCATCATAGCACGATCATTTTTAAATTTTCTGCAAAAATCTATGTTTTCAACCCCATAGATCAAGAGAGCGCCTGAGATCTTTCGCACAATATTTAATCTTTTCCGCTGACAATATAATTCAATATATAGCGTTGCATTCTTCTATACATACTTTCTCTTTCAAAACTTCTCTTGTTAATGTATATACTTTTTATCTCATGATCTACGATCTGATGAGAGAAAGTATATACTTGCTAAAGATCTGTATGTATGATCTTTTCCTCGGAACCCCAAATTTGGGGTTCTTAACTTTTCTCTGGAGAATATAACTCAAGATCTTTTCATCAGATCATTGACAACCCCCCTCTTAGATTGTTCTTATCCGGCAGATCTTTCTAGAGAGTTTTTCAGGTTCATAATATATTATAAGATTAATAATATATTATGAATGGGAGGTCTCGTGTCGTGGACTAGTATTGGTGTTAAGAGAGAAGTTAAAGAGGCTCTTAAAAATTTTATGCGTAAGAATAACATATCGTCTGAGAATGATGCTATAATATTTCTTCTTGAGAGATGTGCCACGTGCGAAACTTGTGAAGAGCTGAGAAAAATTCTTGAAGATTTAAATAATTCTTTAAAAAGATTCTTAGATAAGAAGGAGCCTAGCAACCTCGTAATCAGATATCTTTCTTAAAAATAATATTGAGACTCTCTCACGCATGGTAAAACATTTTTATCTTTGCCTCTTCGGAACCCCAAATTTGGGGTTATGCTTATAAACTTTCTAACAACTATTCTACCGGGGTCTACATGTCTCTGCTCTCTCGTGAAAGAAAGATCTGTCCTAAATGTGGGCAGCCTTACTCTTATATTGATGAAGAAGAGAAAGGTGGAAGAGTGTATCTTTATGCTATTCATTATTATAAAGATCCTGACGGGAGGAAGAGAAAAAAGAAATGTTATTTAGGTCCTAAAGATGGTTATGAATATGTTTCTAAAACTCATGAGATTATATTCTACGGTCTCGATAGGCAGGACAGATATATCAGATATCTCGAGGAGATCTTGGATTTATTCACCTCAGATGAGCCTGTCTCTACAGAGCCTGACGAGTTTAAGAGGGATTTTGAGAATGTTATGAGAATGAGGTCTCTCGCTAAAAAAATTGAGAGAAGGTCTGAGGAGAGGCTCAGAAAAATTCTCGAGACCATGACCTCAGATCTTAAGGCTTCTGCAGATGTTCTTAGAAGAGAATATAGAGACAATCCTCAGGCTCTGGAGCTTGTCAAAGAGATTAAGGCTCTCGACGAAGAGATCGAGAGGACAGGTCTTGTCAAAAGCTTTATCTTTCTCAAAGACGAGACCTTAAGATCTTATGTAGAGAGATATCTGCAGCTCAAAAATAAGATGAAGATGTTCAACATATAATCAATGAAAAAGCTGAAGTGTCTCGTCGAGAGCTCGACAAATAATTCCTATAGATCTTTTCCCGCAGATCATTTGAGATTCTCCCGGCGATCAACATAATAGCTTAGATTTCAGATGAGACGATTTTTACCTGAAAGATCTCTCTTCAAACAATTTTATCATCTGTAGATCGCCGAAAGAATCTTTTCTATATTAAAAACAAAATTGGAAAACAAAGATTGAATGCCGGTGTGTGAAATTGCGATAAAAACTATTGCAGCTACAAGCCTTCTCTTGTCTATAGACAAAAATTTGTCAACTTGTCTATAGACAAATGATAGACAAAAAATTCTGGTCTCTCAGGATTTTCATTCGAGAATCATCTGGTAGCTACTAGCCAGATGATTCTTAGGCGAAAATCTGGCGACTCATCAAATTCTCACCTGAGAATCTTTTGTCAATCATTTGTCTATGATATGAATATCATAGACACCATCATAGACACTCGGTAGACACCAAAGTGAAAAACTCACTTCCAGGATCTTAGCAACTTAGGTCCTCGGCTGTCTCGAGCATTTATAAAGTGTCTATCATGGTGTCTATGATGGTGTCTGTAGACACTCTGGTGTCTATAGACACTTGATAGACACCAAAGTGTCTATATTCATGAAAAGGCTTCTACTTGCAATAGTTTCTATAGCAGCTTCACGCGCAAGTTAGAATTCTCGTTTTTCACGGATGACCTCTCAAGATCTTTTTGATGAAAAGATCCTGTCAGCGATCGACAGGGTGACAGGAAATTCAGAGAGAGAATCACATGATTATACAAGCAACTGAAGACTGAAGTCTGCAGTATCTTGCTTCTAGAAATCATGCTACTTACTGCTGAAAATTGATTGCTCATAACGTGAATTATGTGTGCTCCAAAAAGTGTGAACAGATCAGAGTTCACATGAATCTGGCACATGTGTCATGACACATGTGACTTGATTCTCGCGGAGTGTGAATTTTGATCTGTTCACAGTTTACACACAGTTCACATGTATCGTTCACGCGTGAACTTCGAGAGAATGAATCATGTTATAGCGTGAATCAAGGCATATGTGAATTGATCTATGTGAATTGATCTATTGCATGTTGAATCAAGGCACATAGATCAAGACACATGTGAACTGCACATGTGAACTCTGATCTGTTCATGTTTTTATAATATATGGTTCGGTCATAAATAATTAGTTTTCAGCATCAAGTCCCGTGATTTTAGATACATGTGCCTCTCCAAGAGGATCCTATATCTGGCCTCAGAAACTTTTAAGCTCATCAAATCTGCTTTTATAAAATGTGCTATCTCTTTAAGAATACTTAGCACCAGGTTGTTTTCTCACGTTTTTCCAGGATGCGATATATGCTCAAGTTTTGAAAGTTTTCTGTAAAAGCTTGTACAACCTCTATTTCCATCAGCTTTATTAGCTTCCATACGAATATAATACAGGGGTAGCCATGAGTGTTAAGGCCCAGGTTGAAGGAGGCAAGATCGTGAAAGTGATCGTCGAGGGATACGAGTTTCCATGCGACATTCCTTTAGAAAAATGGGGCGAGGCAGAGTCTTTGTTCAAAAAACTTGTCGAGCTAGGAGCCTTCAGAAAAACCGGGTCAGCTCTTCTGTCAGATATGAAGGCTTTTGTCTCGTCTCTGAAACCTAACGAGAGAAAAGTTCTCGAGGCTCTCTCCACAAGAGAATTCACGCCTATAACAAATCTCAGAAACCTGCTCAACATGAGCGGGAGGCAACTGGCCGGGGTGTTAGCGAACATAACTAGAAAAGCTAGAAAATATGGTTTGATAAGTTCTATGGAGAGTATTATAGAAGTTGCGAAAGTAGGCGGTGAACAATGTTATAGATTAAAAGAGAAATTTAAAGATATAAAAGATCTCATGAGATCTGGCTCATAAAATTATTAACATTAACTAAAACGATATTAGTTATGAGAGATGAGGGATGAAATATAAGTGATGTTTTTATAGAGACAGAATTATTTCCAGTTGATATAATTAGTCGTGATGCTGCTATTGAAATGAGTTTTAAACCTAGATCTGCATATATAGCTAGATGTAAAGAGCTTGGATTATCTATACCTAAAAAATTTTATGATCCTAAGATTAGAAATATTCATCCATGGCTTGCCAGAAGATCTCGTTCTGTTGCTAGAGCTCTTACTTTAGCATCTTTACTTCCAGCAAATTTTTCAGTTGATAAATTTTTAGATATGTTAGGTTTTAATCAGGTAAATCTTAAGAAGCTTATATCAAAAAATTATCCGCCGCTGATATCTTATACAGATCCTGGCTCAGAAATATCAGATTTTGTTAAAAATAAAATTGTTTTTGATCCTATGGCTGGTGGAGGAAGTATTCCTTTAGAATCTGTTGTTTTAGGTGCTAAAACTATTGCCAGTGAATATAATCCAGTTGCATATCTTATACTTAAGGCATCTATAGAATATCCTGCGAAATATGGTTTACAATTATATTATAAAGTTAGAGATGAAGTAAAGAAGTTAATAGATTATGCTCAGACGTCATTAGGAGAATTTTATGATAAAGATGTTGAAGGATATATAATGCTTAGACGTGTTATAATAAATAATAAAGTTATTTCTTTAACATCAACAATATCTTTGTCATCTAAAGAATCACTTTTTATAGAAGATGATAATATTATTATTAAAAGCAATGCAAAAAGATCAACAGATGCCAGTAGAAATAAAAGTTTGTTATCTTATTGGATGAAAGATCATGTTTTTATTATGGAGAATAATTTTGATGAAAAATTATTCACTATCTTACATTTTATAGCAGCTGTTCAAACTGAGAAAGGCTTTAGATTATCTAAAGATCATGATATAAAGTTGTTTTTAAAAGCTTATGAGAGATATTGGCAACTTAAAGATGAAGGACTTGTTCTACCAACAATATCTCTTCCATCAGATAATGATGTTTTTAAAGAAATTTTATATTTAAAGAGATATTCTAATCTTTTTAATCCTCGACAAGCTTTTGCTACAGAGATTTTGATGAGATATATTAAAAGAAGAATCAATGAGCTTGTAGAAGAGGAGGGAGATTTTGGTGTTGCAGTAGGTTTATATCTTGCGTTAGGTCTTGACAGAGTTATTGATTTTAATAATATTTTGACTACATGGAATGATGAACAGAAGAGTATTAGAGATAGCACAGGATCTTATTATAAATTTAGAAAATTTAGATTAGAAGAGGTTTATGCTGAAGCTATAGTTCCTTTTAAAACTCTTAAATGGGTTTTTGAGCCTGATGTTAATGATGAGACTGCTGGAGGCATATGTCCAATACTTAAAGATTTATCTGAAAGACTTGAGAATAAAAGTGATAAAATTGATATTTATTTGGCAGATGTTCTTGAGCTTTCAAAATATTTTAGTGATAAAGTTGATGTAATAAATGTAGATCCTCCATATTATGATCAACATATCTATAGTGATTTTTCAGAATTTTTCTGGCCTTTTTTAAAATCAACATTAAATGATGTTCTTGACAAATTATTTAAAAATAATTTATTATCTCATTGGTCTCCACATTCATGGCGTGTTCCTAAAGAACATGAGATTATTAGCAGAAAATCTAATGATTCATTTTTTAAAGAGAAGTTTAAAAAAGCTTTAATTGAGATGAATAAAGTTTTGAAAGATGATGGTCTTTTAATTTTATGGTTTAGTCATAAAAGTCTTGAGGCTTGGAAAGCTGTAATAGATGCATTACAAGACGCAGGTTTTGTCATAACTAATATAATTCCTATAGTCTCAGAACATCCTACAAGAAGTGTGACAAAAGGTGGTGTCATAGGATTATCTCATGTCTTAATATTAGTCGCTAGAAAATCTAATTATATGTCTCATCATATAGATAAAGATGAGATTAAGAAAAGAGTGTTAAAATGGGTTAGAAAAGCAAAACTTTTTCCATCTTATGAAATCAGAGATGAAGATCTAAAGATTTTAACTCAGGCGGTAGAGCTAGCATTAAAAATTGTTATATAAAATAAAGTGAGATGTTATGAGAGATGAAACTCGTGAGAAGATAAAAGAGTTTTTATATAATTTTGTCTCAGAGATCATTCGTAATATGCAAAAAGAGTTAGGAGGCTTTTCTATAGAGAAACTTAGACGTGCATATCCTTTTCACTCACTTTTATTTGAAGATGAAGGTCTCATAGCTTTTAAGATTCAAAGAAGTATTGTCACAAAAATGGGGAGGAAGCTTTATCCTAATTTAGCTTTATATGTGGCTCAAGATAAGTATAAGAAAGTATATATAGATCATAAGATTATAGGTTCTGTGCCTGAGAGTTGGATAAATAAAGCTGATAATATTGTAGATGATCTTAGGGGTGGAAAAAGAAGACCTAATGTTTTAAATGAATGGAGAGAGATAACATCTACTCCTCAGAAAAATATAAAATCTTTTGAAGTTATAGCAGATCTTTATATAGAAGATTATGAAGAAGGTCCTTTATTTATGGAGATTAAAAGTCCTCTGCCAAATATTGATGTATGTGCTGAAAGTAAGAGAAAAATGTTATATTTTAAAATAATTGCATATACAAATATGTATTCATCTATAGGAAAATTAGGTGTGGCATATCTAGGTCTTCCATATAATCCATTTATAACAAGAGAAGATTATCTACAGAATTGGCAGATTATAAAAAGAGTATTTGATGTTGATAAAGAAGTTTTGATAGGAGAAGAGATGTGGAATAAAATAGGAGGTCAAGGAACGTTTGACGAATTACTTAAAATAATAGATGAAGTTAGAGAGAAAGCTGTTAAAATTTTAAGAAAAAATTAATTATTTATTTTGAATCATCTGCATTTTAAAGGTTTTTTAGACTTCTCGCCTTTCTTAACATCTTTAACATCTTTCTTAGACTCACTCATAATTCATCAGAATTATTTAATGATAAAATTATATAAAGCTGATAAATGAATCAAAACTATATGGTCTGGAGTGGCTCTGCATGGTTATGGATGGTGAGAAATATTTTTAAGCCCTCTTGCACAATATTATAATGGCATGAGGTGGTCTGAAATATACGGGATGATTCTTTTGGGAGATATAAATAGACAAGATCTTTATCGTCTCATAGGAGCTATGGTTATCGCCTGGAACGAAGGGATCTATACTAATGTTGCAGTTGGCAAAGAGATCAGTTTAAATATAAATGGTCTTGAGAAACTGAAGTTTGACGTAGCGCTTTATATATTAAAAAAGATCCCTATTGATCTTAAGGTTCTTATAAAAGATGAGATCCCTAAAGCAGTTATAGAAGATTCAACAGATCTAAAGAATCTAGAGTATCGTAGCAAAAAGTTGAGTCATTTACTTACACCTTACAATATTGACGCCTATTACTTACACGTGCGCAATCTTGTTGGAGGAGATAACATATTAAGACTCGTGGAAATAGATCAAGATTCAAGATTTTTTGAGCTCGAGGTGAGATTATGAGTTTTATATCTTCACAACTTTCGCCAGTAGTGATAGAGGATCTTATTAAATATCATAATGAGGATCTTCCTAAAAATCCTAATGCTAATCCTAATGATTTAATATTAGCTGAAAATGAGATTTCTAAAGCAATAAAAGATCATTTGGGTAATCTTGTGGCGATTGTCGGCTATGGCGAATATGGCTCTGGAAAAACTTGGACTTGTTATAAAATATTTCATGATTTAAAATTAAGAGATGTCTATCTGACCTATGTTCCTTTACGTATTTATAGAGAGAGAAGAGGTCAGCATAAACAGACATTAAATAGCAGAGGAGTGGCATCTTTAATTGCAACAGCAATTGCTGAGGCTTTGATAACTCCAAAAACTTTAGGTAATAACGTTTCAGAAGTTCTCACAAATGCTTTTGATAAAAGTGGTTTTAATATCAAGAGAGAACTTAAAGAAGTTTTAAAAGATTATAATGATCTTCTCAAAAATATGCGGAAATATCATGTAGTGTTACTAGACGAATTTGACAATGGTGTTGAAAGTATTGATGATATAGAGGCGCTTGTAGATGCCATATACACATTCAGAGACATATTTGATAAAGATGGATCTACAAGAATAAGTTTAGTAGCTTTAATGGCTCCTATACCAGCTGCAAGATTAGGTCCTGAATATGTTAACATTCCTGTCTATAACATTTTTGAAGATCGTTTTATAAATAGAGCAACTATTACTCCAGGACCTTTCAGAGCTAAGATATTATTAGGAGTGAATCTAAACAAAGAATATAATGTCATGTCTATGCTTAAAGACTTCGTGGCAAGATCTATAGATATTGTTAGACAAAAGTTTAATATAAATATCAATATTGAGAATATAGATGAAGCTGTAAGATTATTAGCGAAAATATGGCCTACAATGAGATGGAGCAAAGATATATTAATAAAAGCTTTGGCTGAGGCAATTACAGCAGCATCTGTGACACAACAAGTTAATCTCTTAAAATATGTGCATCAAGCTCTAATGATATCTTTAGATTTAAATAGTCCTGGAGATATAGAGAAAATTTTTATCGATGGCAAATGGAGTTATATAGGTAGATATTCAACAGCTAAATTACAAGAGTTTAGTGAAAAAATTTTAAAAGATGTCTGCGGACATGAGTGTACTGCAGAATGTTATGATAAAAGAGAGGAGCCAGGTTTTCTATCAATATTTTGTAGAGTTAATCGAATGATTAGTAGAAGAGGAGGTGGAAGAGAGATTTTGTCTAAAAATATCGTGATATGGTTGAGACTTAGCGACATCGTTAAAGATGAGACTATTGCAAAAGCTAGAAACATATTTGGTGATAATTATATAATTCTTATGGCTCCAGATCATGTTAAAATAAGATTTGTCCCGAATAATACATTAAAAGTTATCAAGCTCTCATCTCCACTTCTATATTATCTGCTTACAGCTGGAGAGAAAAATATAGATCCTATGTTAAGAAGAGATTATGAGAAGGTTCTTGATGAAGAGATTAGAAAACATACCCCATCGCTTACTATATCATTAGGTGAACTTTTTGTCTAAAACTTCTAGAAGACATAAGGACTTTAGTCCTGATAAAGTTTTAGAAAGTATCTTCGATAATGTTATAAAAGGAGATGGAAAGCTTACAGGTACTACAAAGGATAGATTAAAATATCATATCGAAATTATGAAAACTCTCTCTGAACATTTAACAGGATTTAAACAAGGCATTTATTCAACAATATATGTGCCTCCTTTATATCCTCTTAAAGGTTTTGAATATCATTTGATACCTATAATAAATAGCTATAACAAGCCTGAAGATATATACATAAGATTTACTAATTTATTAAAAGAGTTGCAAGAACTTAGAGAGCCTCTTTATAAGGAGGGACATAAAAAAGCAGCTTTAAAATGTATTGAAGTTGCCAAGCCTATTTATGGAGAGAAAGTATATTCTTTTGTAAACAAATATGTGAATCTCAATAAAACAATTTTAATAGATATAGTGCGGAAACTTATTGAAAACAATTCTATAGCTGGATGCACAAGTGCTATTCAAGAAGTTTTTGAAGAAGAAAATTATGGCGAGATATATAGATTATGTGAAGAAATAAAATTAGGAAGAGGTAAAAATAATGATTTTAAAAGAAGAATTATTAGTCTTGGCAGAACATATGATGGCATATTAATATTTCTTGGCGTAGCCTCTAATTATGAACCTGCTAGAATTATTAGAAAAAAAGAATATAGAAGTTATCTTCTGTTACGCACGCCATTTACAAGAGCATTTATTAATGTGATGCTTAGAAATATTCAAGTTGAAGATTATGTTAAGGCATATAAAGATTTTATAGAATGTGTTGTTAAAACATATCCTAATTCTGCAGAATATATTGCTTCATATTGTGGTGAGTTGTTAAATAATAAATGGAGACATATAGGTGTAGAAAGTGAATATTATCTTAATAAAAATATTATAAAAGCTCTTTATGCAATGATTAATGAGCTCTCTAGTAAAATCTTTCATTAAAATTTTATCATCCAATTGATCTTTTTATTGTTATAAAGATTTGAGAAATGAGCGTAATCTGTGAGATAGATAATGTCGAGAAAATCATCAAGATAAACATCATAGCCATACAAACGTATCATCCAACCTACCAAATAAAAATTAAAAAAGATAAAGGCTGACGAGGCCTCCCGAGGAACATAGATTACAGACAGATCATGACAATAACATTAGCCACGATCTATATAAAAGATCTAGTAAAGATCTGCTGGGAACAGCTGTGACAAGTCAAAAAATACTTTCGGGGGGTCTGCGGATCTTCGGGCACCCCCTGTCACCTATAATAGTGGGAGAGCCCCCAATGGGGGTTGGGGCAATGATTCAAAGGATCTGATGAAGATGTAGCTACAACTTTATCAGAACCCCAAAATTGGGGTTAGAGGAGATACTGCAAAAGATCCTTCCTCGGCGATCGAGCTTAACGAATCAGATCATCGCAACTGAGATGATCTTTGGAAAGCTGCTTTCTCTTCAGAGATCTTATCTTTTTGAATGAGAAATCGTTTCTCCTGAACATCTCGACATCCTTTCGATCTATGGGGAGGATCAATAGGAAGAAAACAGATCAAATGATCCTTCAATAGATCGATAGAGAGCTAATCCTCCTAGGAAGGTCTTCGTAAAGATCCTAGGAGAAAAACCTGAGAGTCGCCAGGTTTTCATCTGGGATCATCTGATTAGGGTCTATCTCCGACCCGTAGATTTAAAGGTCTGAAGAAAGATCTGATGAGAGGATCCTTTCGGCGATCGATTGAGTAATCCTGTCGATCGCTGAAGGGATCTTTTTAGATATTTATAAAATAGATCAATATGATGACATCATATTTATAAGCTTCTTAACACTATACATATATAGTGAACATATGTCTGAGAAAAATCTAAACGATATACAGATACAGAATATAGCTAAGTCATCGAAAAGAAAAAGAATCAATTTGACATTAACTGAAAATGCATATATGAAGTATAGGTATCTCAAATCTCTCTGTATCAACATTTCAGAGCTTATTTCAGATGTGTTAGAAAGCTCTTCAATTGATGAGAAAAAGATTAATGACGTAAAAGTGGTCACAATATCGATCATGTATGTCAGTAGTGAAGCTATTTCAAAAGAGAAATGTAGATAATGGTTAGTCTCATATAAGTTAGAGTTTTTAAAATGTGATAAAGAAAGAAACAGATAGAAAAGCTTAACAAAGACCTTGAAGAGACATATTCAGAGCTTAAAGAGTGTCTAAAGAGAGATAAAGCTGAAAAATATTGAAGAAAGCTGAAGAAAACGCGAATCAAAAAGCAGAAGAGCTACTGAAAGATGTGAAAATATAAACAAGAAAAAATATAGTTGAGAAAATAGCAGAAGACATTGCTGAAGAGCTTAATGAGATAATAACTAAAGCGATAGAGAAGAGAAAAGACAAAAATCAGGGAGCGGATCTTGAAAACGATAGCTGATGCAATACATGGCAAAATAGTTAGATAAACACATCTTAAACATTTTTCATCTTCTTTTTATAAGATCGTGTTTCTGTTCGGGGCCGAAACTAAAACTCTAGATCATTATCTCGAGGCTGAAGAAAGGATCTTTTTATCTAGACCCATGAGAAAATTCTGTTTGTAGCTGGAACCCCAGATTTGGGGTTCCGAGATGAAAACAATGTGTTTACGGCTGTGCTCGTTAAAGCTTTATAAAATATCGCTTAAATTAAGAGCCTAGACAACCTCTTCTGAAATTAGATGGCTTTTCAAACGCTCAACTGGTTTTTAGCAGCTTGATATGTTACAAGGTGTTTTTCCGCGCACTATTGGAGGAAAAGTTTATAAGTATGCATTGCATACTTATAAACTGGTGTGAAGATGGCGGTTATAAAGAAGACTGTCGCGATACATCCTGTCATAGATAATTTTGTGAGAGAGACCTGGGCAGCGCTTATCAAGGCAGGATATGACGCAACATATTCTACCGCGTTAAATCTCATGCTTTTAATAGCGATCATGGAGACTATAGTAAAAGGAGGCTGGAGCAGAGAGACGACACAAGTCTTGCAAAGCTTTTTGAGAGACGAGAAGACTATTGAAGAGCTCAGCATGACAGAGCAACTGTCAAAAGCTGTTGAATACATGACGAGAGAGATTATAGAAAATGTGAGGAAAACGCTAGAGAAGACAAGAAAAGATCAGTAGAAAAAATTGTTAAAGAACTATTTAAGCATTATATACATGGGAGAATGATGTCAAGAGCAAGAGTTGTCGAGAAAACCGTGAAGATCGAGAGAAAAAACAGGCCCAGCGACTTCTCAGACGAGTATCTAGGGATCAGCGTGAAAATAAATGTTGACGAGAATATTTTCGAAGGAAGAATTCTTGAAGCATCGAGATACTGGTTCAAGATTTTACTAGACGACGGGAGGATAATATATGTGAACAAAGCCTACGTGAAGTATTTAGAGCCTGTAGGAGTTAAAGCATCGCCGCAAAATACTGCACATAAGATATGACTGGCAGAACAAAACTGAATAGTAATACCGTTTTTTAAATATGACCGCTAGGTGCTGAAGACTTCTCTCAGAGTTTAAATAGATTATCTACTGTTCTAAAAAATTAATCCCTTTTTAAGCTACTACATAGTAGCATATATAATGAGAAAGTGGGTGCTGGGGGTGTGTATGTGTGTGAGAGCTCTTCTCCTAAATTTTAGTGAAACACGGAGATTTTTAAATCTTACCTCACATCAACTATATATAATTTACATAAAACGTCTCTCTCGAGAAATATTTAGTTGCCAAAAACGGGAAGAAAAGATCTTAAGATCTGTGGAGAGAGGTGATACCCCCCTTAAAAACGATGAAAAAGATCATTGCTTAGCATTTGACAGGGAGATTGCACATTACAAGGCCTCTTAAGGTGAAAAGATGAGCGCTAAAGAAGATCTTAGGATGTTAACTGAAAAAATCTATGGATTAGGTCTCAACATTATTCCTCTCGATGCTAATGGCAGACCATTAGTAAAATATGATTTTGAGAAAAGAGTTGATGTTAAAGAGCTTAATAAAGTGATTAAAAACGCGTCTCAATACGCTATTGGATTAGGAAAAGGAAACGTATTTACTGAGAAAGGATTAGAGACATATTTAGTAGCAATCTATTCGAAAAATTATGATCTTGTTAAAGAGAGAGGTCTCGAGGAGTATTATCAGAAGAGTGTCTCATGGATCTCTGATAGAAACGAGGCTATAGCATTAATGTTTTTATCAAAAGAAGCTTATGATGTTTTGAAAGAAATTGACGACGAGATCATAAGTGATATAGATGTTATTCTAAAAGGATATGTAACGCTACCGAAAGATTCTAACAGATTTTTAAAAGGATTTAATTTCCACATGGAAAACCTAGGGATCCTATCTTTAACATTAAGAGAAGAAGCTACAGAACTTCTTAAAAAGATCCGTGGGGAAAAGAGAGATGAGAAAGAAGAGATTAAAGAAGAAATCAAGAAACTAAGTCTAGAGGAGAAGATTAGATATGTCATTGATAATATTGAGATCTTTATAAAACATCTGGGAAATTTAGATGTTGAAGATTTTCAGAAAGCTAAAACAGAGGTCAAAGCCTCTATAATATACAGCATAATTGATTATGTTTTTAATGTGATAAAGGTTCTACCTGCAGAACCTTCTGAAGAAAGCGTAACATATATAGCTCATGAAAACACTTTGTACGAGCCTGAAGAGATCATAAGGCCTATAGTAGGATCTTTAGTAGCAAAAGCATATTCAAAAAGAAATCTTGTTAAAGAAGTTGAGTTAGCAACATATTCAACTGGAAAAACAATATATTGGTGGCAGATAGATCCTTGGGATATGCTTAATCTGACTAACGGCGTCTTAGACCTGAGAGAGCTTAAAATAAAAGAGTCTTCTTCTGAATATTATTTCAGACACAGACTTCTTATAAAGATATCTGATAAAGATCTTGATGAAATAAGAAGCGACAGTTATGATATTGAGAAAAACGAGGTCTATAAACTATGGCGGAAACATTTTGATGATGAAAACTGGGAGTATTTCGTTCACTCGGTAGGAACATGGCTTAGGCCTGAAAGATCTAAACATATAGCGTTTTTAATAGGACCAAGCGACAGCGGAAAATCAACACTTTTACATGTATTAACAAAACCTATTAAACCAATAGTTGCACATGTAGATCTGAGGTCTATAACATCTTATCAATTCGGTCTTGAAGCTCTCGTAGGGAAATTGATAAATGTTTATTCAGAGAGAGGCGAAACAGTTTTGAGAAATATTGATATGATAAATAATTTGGTCGGCGAAAAAGATTATATAACAGTTCAGCGGAAACATAAATCAGCTGTAACTATCAGAAGTCTTAAGACAATGATGTTCTCTATGAACGACCCGCCTGTATTAAGTGAATATGGCGGTGAAACATTAAGAGCTTTTCTAAATAGATTAAGCATAATACTTATTAAACAGCCTGATAATTTCAAACCTATACCTGATTTAGATGTTGATCCTCGAGAGGCATTTATGTTTTTATTATGGGCCCGAAGACAGCTGGAAAAGAATAATTGGATTATCAAGAAGATGAGTGATGATGACATGATCAGTTATTTAATAAGAGAGACAAATTCAGCATTAAAGTTTTTAGAAGAATCAAAAGTTATAGAGAGAGATCCCTCGAGTGTGGTTAAAGGAACAGATCTTTATGAAGCCTATGTAGATTGGTGTATGAGACAAGGATTGAAAGCATTTGACCGAAACAGATTTTACACAATAGTAGGGTCAAGATTTCAGGCCTATGAGAGAGAAGGCTCAAAATGGTTTAGAGGATTAAAAATAAAGAAATAGCTTTTCCTCATTTTTTCATATTTTCATAAATTTTCTAAAGACCTTTTTTCAGCGGTGATCCCTATGAGATCTTTTTCAGCGATCAATGAAACGATCGGTGAGTCTGGAGAGAATGATCGGGGGTTTTGATGAATATTGATCGGTGATTCTAGGTAGTAGGGGGGGTCCAACTTTCTTTTTAGTCACTATTGATCTAGATCATTTTTTGTTACTCAATAAATTTAAGTAGATCACCGCTGAAAACCCTACTGCCTGAATCACCGATCAATACATCAGGAATCAAGGATCGTCATTTGATCCTACTGCCTGAATCACCGCTGAAGAAGGATCCCTCAGGCTCATCATAGGGTTAGGACTAGACTAATCCCAAGGATAATGAGGATACAGCTGTGTCCTCACGAGGTTTTTCATCATATTATGGCTACAGTCTCTCTAGGGATCCTTTTTTCTCTCTGTTATACAGATCTGTCGGCGGGATCTTTATACGGCTGACCCTCAAATCTATGGCTCAATAGGGCCACAGCTGTATCCTCATTGACCGTCTCTCTCGATCATCGGCCTGTCCCCCGCTGGGGGTTTCTCCTCTATATATAGTGGCCAGGTGCCCCTCTAGATCTTTGTTTTTGTTGCTTGTCATGATCCTTATGATCAACATTTTTATCTTGGGAGGTTGTATGATGCTATACTATGGTCTCGAGTATCATTGGGAGAAACTCCATAGATCTTTTTAGGTAGCATTCTCCCAAAGATCCCTCTAGCGATCGACAGGGACTCTAAAAATCAGGCGTGACAATTTTTCATCTAAAAGATCTTAGGGACAATGCGATTGTATAAGAACTAATGTATTTATAGTTTCTGAACCCCCAAATTGAGGTTCTGAGAACTCTCAAAACTTATGTTTATGAAACTCCGCATTAATACCATTATAAAGAGAGATGATTATCAATTATATTTCATCAATAACATGAGTTGTGAAATAGAGAGCTAATTTTTTAATTTATGCAGCTCAGGATGTTAGATCAACGATCATCATAGCACGATCATTTTTAAATTTTCTGCAAAAATCTATGTTTTCAACCCCATAGATCAAGAGAGCGCCTGAGATCTTTCGCACAATATTTAATCTTTTCCGCTGACAATATAATTCAATATATAGCGTTGCATTCTTCTATACATACTTTCTCTTTCAAAACTTCTCTTGTTAATGTATATACTTTTTATCTCATGATCTACGATCTGATGAGAGAAAGTATATACTTGCTAAAGATCTGTATGTATGATCTTTTCCTCGGAACCCCAAATTTGGGGTTCTTAACTTTTCTCTGGAGAATATAACTCAAGATCTTTTCATCAGATCATTGACAACCCCCCTCTTAGATTGTTCTTATCCGGCAGATCTTTCTAGAGAGTTTTTCAGGTTCATAATATATTATAAGATTAATAATATATTATGAATGGGAGGTCTCGTGTCGTGGACTAGTATTGGTGTTAAGAGAGAAGTTAAAGAGGCTCTTAAAAATTTTATGCGTAAGAATAACATATCGTCTGAGAATGATGCTATAATATTTCTTCTTGAGAGATGTGCCACGTGCGAAACTTGTGAAGAGCTGAGAAAAATTCTTGAAGATTTAAATAATTCTTTAAAAAGATTCTTAGATAAGAAGGAGCCTAGCAACCTCGTAATCAGATATCTTTCTTAAAAATAATATTGAGACTCTCTCACGCATGGTAAAACATTTTTATCTTTGCCTCTTCGGAACCCCAAATTTGGGGTTATGCTTATAAACTTTCTAACAACTATTCTACCGGGGTCTACATGTCTCTGCTCTCTCGTGAAAGAAAGATCTGTCCTAAATGTGGGCAGCCTTACTCTTATATTGATGAAGAAGAGAAAGGTGGAAGAGTGTATCTTTATGCTATTCATTATTATAAAGATCCTGACGGGAGGAAGAGAAAAAAGAAATGTTATTTAGGTCCTAAAGATGGTTATGAATATGTTTCTAAAACTCATGAGATTATATTCTACGGTCTCGATAGGCAGGACAGATATATCAGATATCTCGAGGAGATCTTGGATTTATTCACCTCAGATGAGCCTGTCTCTACAGAGCCTGACGAGTTTAAGAGGGATTTTGAGAATGTTATGAGAATGAGGTCTCTCGCTAAAAAAATTGAGAGAAGGTCTGAGGAGAGGCTCAGAAAAATTCTCGAGACCATGACCTCAGATCTTAAGGCTTCTGCAGATGTTCTTAGAAGAGAATATAGAGACAATCCTCAGGCTCTGGAGCTTGTCAAAGAGATTAAGGCTCTCGACGAAGAGATCGAGAGGACAGGTCTTGTCAAAAGCTTTATCTTTCTCAAAGACGAGACCTTAAGATCTTATGTAGAGAGATATCTGCAGCTCAAAAATAAGATGAAGATGTTCAACATATAATCAATGAAAAAGCTGAAGTGTCTCGTCGAGAGCTCGACAAATAATTCCTATAGATCTTTTCCCGCAGATCATTTGAGATTCTCCCGGCGATCAACATAATAGCTTAGATTTCAGATGAGACGATTTTTACCTGAAAGATCTCTCTTCAAACAATTTTATCATCTGTAGATCGCCGAAAGAATCTTTTCTATATTAAAAACAAAATTGGAAAACAAAGATTGAATGCCGGTGTGTGAAATTGCGATAAAAACTATTGCAGCTACAAGCCTTCTCTTGTCTATAGACAAAAATTTGTCAACTTGTCTATAGACAAATGATAGACAAAAAATTCTGGTCTCTCAGGATTTTCATTCGAGAATCATCTGGTAGCTACTAGCCAGATGATTCTTAGGCGAAAATCTGGCGACTCATCAAATTCTCACCTGAGAATCTTTTGTCAATCATTTGTCTATGATATGAATATCATAGACACCATCATAGACACTCGGTAGACACCAAAGTGAAAAACTCACTTCCAGGATCTTAGCAACTTAGGTCCTCGGCTGTCTCGAGCATTTATAAAGTGTCTATCATGGTGTCTATGATGGTGTCTGTAGACACTCTGGTGTCTATAGACACTTGATAGACACCAAAGTGTCTATATTCATGAAAAGGCTTCTACTTGCAATAGTTTCTATAGCAGCTTCACGCGCAAGTTAGAATTCTCGTTTTTCACGGATGACCTCTCAAGATCTTTTTGATGAAAAGATCCTGTCAGCGATCGACAGGGTGACAGGAAATTCAGAGAGAGAATCACATGATTATACAAGCAACTGAAGACTGAAGTCTGCAGTATCTTGCTTCTAGAAATCATGCTACTTACTGCTGAAAATTGATTGCTCATAACGTGAATTATGTGTGCTCCAAAAAGTGTGAACAGATCAGAGTTCACATGAATCTGGCACATGTGTCATGACACATGTGACTTGATTCTCGCGGAGTGTGAATTTTGATCTGTTCACAGTTTACACACAGTTCACATGTATCGTTCACGCGTGAACTTCGAGAGAATGAATCATGTTATAGCGTGAATCAAGGCATATGTGAATTGATCTATGTGAATTGATCTATTGCATGTTGAATCAAGGCACATAGATCAAGACACATGTGAACTGCACATGTGAACTCTGATCTGTTCATGTTTTTATAATATATGGTTCGGTCATAAATAATTAGTTTTCAGCATCAAGTCCCGTGATTTTAGATACATGTGCCTCTCCAAGAGGATCCTATATCTGGCCTCAGAAACTTTTAAGCTCATCAAATCTGCTTTTATAAAATGTGCTATCTCTTTAAGAATACTTAGCACCAGGTTGTTTTCTCACGTTTTTCCAGGATGCGATATATGCTCAAGTTTTGAAAGTTTTCTGTAAAAGCTTGTACAACCTCTATTTCCATCAGCTTTATTAGCTTCCATACGAATATAATACAGGGGTAGCCATGAGTGTTAAGGCCCAGGTTGAAGGAGGCAAGATCGTGAAAGTGATCGTCGAGGGATACGAGTTTCCATGCGACATTCCTTTAGAAAAATGGGGCGAGGCAGAGTCTTTGTTCAAAAAACTTGTCGAGCTAGGAGCCTTCAGAAAAACCGGGTCAGCTCTTCTGTCAGATATGAAGGCTTTTGTCTCGTCTCTGAAACCTAACGAGAGAAAAGTTCTCGAGGCTCTCTCCACAAGAGAATTCACGCCTATAACAAATCTCAGAAACCTGCTCAACATGAGCGGGAGGCAACTGGCCGGGGTGTTAGCGAACATAACTAGAAAAGCTAGAAAATATGGTTTGATAAGTTCTATGGAGAGTATTATAGAAGTTGCGAAAGTAGGCGGTGAACAATGTTATAGATTAAAAGAGAAATTTAAAGATATAAAAGATCTCATGAGATCTGGCTCATAAAATTATTAACATTAACTAAAACGATATTAGTTATGAGAGATGAGGGATGAAATATAAGTGATGTTTTTATAGAGACAGAATTATTTCCAGTTGATATAATTAGTCGTGATGCTGCTATTGAAATGAGTTTTAAACCTAGATCTGCATATATAGCTAGATGTAAAGAGCTTGGATTATCTATACCTAAAAAATTTTATGATCCTAAGATTAGAAATATTCATCCATGGCTTGCCAGAAGATCTCGTTCTGTTGCTAGAGCTCTTACTTTAGCAT
>Ga0326761_1000063_pt1 | contig 25231 bp, 28 predicted proteins | sample GCREP_P_FD_207739 | JGI IMG/M metagenome (GOLD analysis project Ga0326761, IMG submission 207739) | Hot spring water microbial communities from Geyser Creek Basin, Yellowstone National Park, WY, United States - GCR.EP_P | ecosystem: Environmental > Aquatic > Thermal springs > Unclassified... | reverse complement strand
CTGAGAGATCTGTGTCGTAACTCAAGTCCACAACAATAGGCGTCGCCTCCGCGGAAAGCACATCTCGCGGCGTCTTTGTCCGGTTGTTGAGTTCCTCGAAAAACGAGCTGTCCACCAGCTGCTTCAGATAGAGTTCAGTCTTTTCTATGGTGGAGTCGCGGGCGTTAAGCCGCTTCATCGTCCTCTTCAAGTGAGCCAGGAAGACCTCCTTTGCCCACTTCCCCTCATAAGTCATAGTCGCTATCTCTAGATATTCTCCATGGGTTTGCCACTGTAGCTGAACCATCTTTGCTATTACGGACGCCAGAATGTTCGGCGGGATTTTGACCTCTGTTGATTTTATCACGGCTGTGTAATAAGGCGCGTAGTCTACACCTGTGTGGTCAAACACCACAACCTTAAACCCTCTTGCCGCAAGCTCGTTTATGAGCGCCCTGACGAGACGCGACTTGCCCATGCCAGTGGCTCCAAAAACCCCCACATGATGCGTCACGTATCTCACATCTAGAGGCAGAGCCCAGCCAGAGTATTTGTGGACACCTACATATGCATAGTCCCCCTGGAAGGCGCTCTCCAGCATTGAGGCGTCGATGAGGAAGACCTTGGAACCGGGAGTCACGACGTTGGAGACTTCGCCTATTTTCCCATCCCTAATAGTTACGTATGGCTTTACAATTGCTGAGGTGTACGGCAGAAGTATGCCGTAGTCAACCATCTCGGGCTTGTCCACGTAGGGGGTCCTCACCCTATCTCTCATGACCGGTTCTAACTTAGTTATTCTACGGAGGAAGCCAACCACAATTTCTCCTGGGTTCTCTCTGTCGACGACGCCCACCAGTTGTTCCTCTACGGCGTGACGCTCAGCGGAGCGGTAGATTTGGACAGGTATAGAACCTACTGTGGCGCCGCTTACCACGATGCCTAACTCCTTCATAGCCATCCGTATTTTCAAAAATAAATCTCTATCTCTATTCTGTCGCCATCTTTTAGGCCGAGGACATCCCGTAGTTTGACTGGCGCCACCACCTCTATCACGTCGGTGGGGTGGTGTGTCCGTTCTGGCATCACCACTGCGCCCTCGACGCCTCTTATCCGAGCCCTAAAGGCCTTCACCGCCCCATAGGTTCTTATGCCATTAGAGAACCCGGGTATCAAGATGCCGGGCAGACTGTCTAGATACCTCCTGTACGGCAACGACTGGCGTTCAAGTTTCACGTTAAGCGTGCCTGGATAAGGCGTGAATCCTAGAGCCTCCTCTATTGCGCGCCTATAGCCCTCAAGCGATACATAAAAAGCGCCCTCGCCAAGCCCGCTGACCACGACCCCGCTTAGTTTTATAGAAGCTATGTTGAAAAAAGAGAGTAAATCCTTAAGCACGGCGCTGAGGACGTCTCTCCCCCTCTGACTTAGCTTAACCACAGGGCCTTCCTCCACGTACCCCTTCTCTCTTAAAGACTTCAGAATTTTGTAAAGCCCCTGTCGTGTCATGCACAACCTGCCCGCGGCCTCGGCGACCGGAAGCCCCTCCACTTTAGACAATGCTAGGAGGTCCCCCACCAGCCTGCGATCAATACACTCCACACAGCTGATTCAACCCCTTTTTATAGCTGATAAGACGGCGGCGTAGAAAGTCGCATTAGCTAGATCTGCGACGACCTCTATCCGGTTCACCGCCTCCGCCAGGTCTCTTCCCACAGCGACGAGGCCGTGCCGCTTGAGGACGGCGACGTTGCTCCTCTCAAGAGCCGACGCGACAGCCTCGGCGAGCTCGGCCGTGCCCGGCTGTATATACGGCACTACGGCGATGCCGGAGCCCAGATACGCCTCCGCCTCCGAAAGAACAGAGGGGTCAATCCCATCGGCCAGCACCGTGGGCAACACGTCGTGTGTGTGCACCACAGCGCCGACGTCCGGCCTCCTTCTGTAGATAGCTACATGCATCCGCCACTCGCTGGTAGGCTTCAGAGAGCCGCGTAGCACTCTGCCATCGAGGTCTATCCACACAAGTTCCTCAGGCGTGAGAAAGGGCTTGGGGCGGCTGGTCGGCGTGATTAAGACTTTGTCGCCGACCCTCATCGATACATTGCCCGATAGCAACGTGAGGTGGCCCCTGTGGTACAGGAGGTGGACGTATTTGAGAAACTCCGCCTCTGTGGACATGCCGGTTTAAGCCGCCGGCAGGGGGCCCAGCCCGATCTTCTCACGGTATTCGTGGTACTTAGCAACGACCTGGGCATGCCACCGCTCCAGCCCGGACCTGTCTGAGGGGTAGGCGAGGTATAGGTCGCCGATTTCCTTGGCGTATTGAATCGAGGTGCTGAGCTTCCGCAACAAAGCGGGCCGCCCTATGAACTGCATCATTACTCTGAACTTATCTATAAGCGAGATGTTTGTGCCCTTGGCGGCTAGATGGTATATCTCGTCTTCCGTAAGGATTTTACGAGACAAGCCGAAGTTGAGGTCGTCGTTGTCTAGAGTCTGGAGCATCAGTCGAAGCACGTCTAGCTGGGCCTGTCTGTAGCCCCACTCCTTCATGTAGAGCAGGTTGTACTCCCACAGCACGTTTTCTGAGAAGTTCCCGACCTCAAACGCCTTTGTGATGACCTTGGAGGAGAGCTCGGCCGAAAGCAAGGCCTGCCCGATCCCGCCACCGTGGATGGGATTCACGGCGGCTGCCGCGTCTCCAAGCGCCACGATGCCGTTGCCCACAAGCGTCTTGAGAGGTCTCCTGGTTGGGATGAAGCCGCCGCCTATGTGGTATTTGTTTCTTATCTTAAACCGCGGGAGGATGTACTTCTCGTAGTTCGTCCGCGGGTTTTGTTTCAACACGCCCCATATGCCGAGCCCCACGTTGAGCAAAGTAGAGCTACGGGGAAAGATCCACCAGTAGCCGCCAGGCGCCACCAGCATGTCTAGATATATCTTGATATATTGAGGATTCTCTATGGGCTCCTCTACGTACACAATCTCTCTGTAGGCGTGAGAGACGTCCTCAGGATGCAACGGCTCTGAGATCGGCCACCCGATCAACTTCGTCCTCAGCACCGCGGCCGAGCCAGACGAGTCGATCACTACCTTAGCTCTGAACTCCTTCGCTGTGCCTGTTCGTCTCTCCACCGCCTTGACCCCCACCACGGCTCCGTTCTCCAGAAGAGGCGCCGTGGCCGTGTGTCCTTCGTACAACGTAGCTCCTGCGTTCACTGCCTCCTCCACAAGCCACTTGCCCCAAGCAAATCTATCAAGCACATAACCCTCGCCTTTGATTACCAGCCGAGTCCTCTCGTCGGGGCTTATCAGCTCAACCCCCTCTATTTTGTTCTGAAAGACCTTAGGATTGGGGGTGAGGTGCCGGGAAAGCCTCTCGACGTGGTGTAGACCCAGGCCATCTCCACATGTCTTGACGCCGATTTCGTTGCCGCTTTTAGACTCGAGAAGCGCCACTTTGAAGCCTGCCTTGGCGAGGAGGTAGGAGACGTATGCGCCTGCCGTGCCGGCACCCGCCACCACTACGTCAAACCTCTCGGACATGAAAACCCCCTTGAATTGTCTATATAAAAAATTTAGACTTTAAGGACGTCGCCGGGCTTCATTATGTATACCTTCGACCTCGAAACCGCCTCGACGCGGCTCTTGAAATCCTCTGGGTCCTGCTTAATGAGGGGAAATGTGTTGTAGTGCATAGGCACCACTCTCCTCGGCCGTAGTAGCTGAGTGGCTATGGCCGCTTCACGTGGACCCATGGTGAAGACGCTGCCGATGGGTAGAAGGGCTACGTCAATGTCGTAGAGCTCTGCGATGAGCACCATGTCTCTGAAGAGGGCGGTGTCGCCTGCATGGTACACGGCGCCTTCTGGCGTCGCAATTACGAAACCTGAGGGGGCGCCTCTGTTGGCGGTGTGTAACGCCGGCGTCATGTAGATCTCGATGCCGTCCTGCAACTTGACGGTGCCGCCTATGTTCATCGGCATGGTCTGCGCCTCTGCGATGCCCTTCTCCGCCACTTCTAGCGTCAATTCATACGTACCCACTATGGGGGCGCCGGTGGCCTTAGCTATGTCGACTGACTCCCCCAAGTGGTCAAAATGGTCATGTGTAATCAATATGTGGGTCGGCCTTGCGTTTATGACGTCTTGCGGAGCCGCAGGCGAAAGCGGATTAGTAATCCAGGGATCTATTAACAGCTTCGCGCCGGCAACCTCTACCATAAACGCCGAGTGCCCAAACCACTTGATCTGCATAAGTAGCTATGACTTAGTGGTTATATCTTTTGTGCCGACTTTTTCTTAAGGTCTAGCCTAAGCGCGTGGGCATGCGGCACGTAGATCTTTACCGAGTAGTGCCTCTCCACCTCTTTTACCAACTCAGTAAGCACCTTCCATTCCAAAGGCTTCACTAAGTATATTTTGATATGGTAAGTGTCTGTAGCAGGCGCGTAGCTGTACTTGACATACCTCACAGACCCGGCGCCCAGTCTCTTAGCTATCTCAACAATTTTTTCAAGCTCCACGGAATACTGTAACTACGTGTTTAAAAGTGTGGTCTATCTTTATGTTGTTAGCAACGGCAGGGGGGCCTAGAAGTCCTCGACTTTGAAGGGCGATTCCTTGACGTCGACTATACCTTCTATTTCTGACACGTATTGGTTATGTCGTGTCCTTGTAAAACGCCGGAGAAGAAACAGTTCAAGAAGGTGGGAGAAGAATTTTATAAAAAGAGGTCAAGTTTCACGCGAGACGTGACGGCATCAACGGCTCCAGTGTGGCTAGAGTATCCTCACGTATTCCCTCGTCGCCGCGGCGTAAGCCAATAGCCCCTTGGGGCAGTACACCTCTCTCATCTTGTCTTCGTGAGTCTCATATCGCTTAAATTCCAGCTCTAGCGTGACCTCCTTCACTGCTCCGTCCCGCGCGCAGAAAGCCTTAGGCGGGTTCGGCGAGAGGCACGCCTCAGACCCGTCCCTAGCCACGTCAACCTCTATCATATAGGGGTGGGGGATGCTCATCGGCCTCTACCTCACCACATCCACCATCCACGGGAATCTGCGCAGTGTTTTAACAATTTCAATATAACCTCTCCTTAAGGTCAAGCCACTTCCTAACCCACTCCACGCCGAATGTCTACAGCAAGGATTTCTTCAAGTGTATAGTTGTTTTTTAACCGGCGCATGAGGGTGTGGCATAGACGTGGAGAAGCCGCCTCGGCCGGCCTCTCGGCGGCGCCGTACTTCTCGTATCACAGCCTCTATTCAGAGGCTGTGGTTTCGTCGGTGGCCTCCGCCGTGGCGTTGGCGGAGGTTGGACCGTTCAGGGAGGCGGTGCAGTACGTGCAGAAGGCGGCGAAGGATGTATTTGAACATGTCAAGATAACTGTCCAGCGCCTCGTGGAGCTGTTTGTGGAGGCGGTGGCGAGGGTGCTGGCTTGGATCGACGAGCACAAGGCTTACCTCTTCCTCATAGCCGCCGTCGCGGCTGGAGTAATCGCACTGAGCGTTGCGTTGAACCTGTGGGGCTTGGTGGAGCTGGAGAAGCTGGCGTATGCCGCCGTGGGCGCGCCGTTCTTCGCCGGGCGGACGGATACTGGTGGGAAGGCGGCTGAGAGGTTCAAGACGCTGGCCGAGAGGCACAAGAGGTGGAAGATGGAAGAGAAAGTCATTAACGAAGTCGTCAACGCCCCTCTGAAGAGAGAGAGGCCGTTTTCGAAGTTGATAAGTTTGGAGAATCTGCCCAAGCCCCTTGTGGAGCTGAGGAAGGCGCTGAAAGATGCCGTAGACAAGGCAAAGATAGACGAAGTGGAGAAAGACGCCGCGGTGGTCGCGGCGCTTGTTTTGTATAAGACGCTTGTGAAAAACGCGTGGGTTTATGGGGAGTGGGCTGAGCTGTACAGATGGGCGAGGGGTCTGGTTAAGGAGCAAAAGTTCACTGTGACGGTAGACAAGATAAGAGAGCTTCGTGAGGCTCAGAGGAGGCTGGAAGAGGTGGCTGAGGAGGTGAGGAGAGAGCTGAACAACGTGTTGACGCTGTACGCGTTGCACAGCCGCGACCTATACGAAAAGCTCAGACCCCACCTAGAGGTGGATGTAAAGAAGGCGGAGGAGCTGGCGGAGGCGAGGCGCGTCGAGTTGAGCAAGTACTCAGACGTCAATATGGGGACTAAGGCCTACGCCGCCTTGCTCTCAGTTGCGAAGGACGGGATATACGGTCACGCGGCGATGTTGCTTATGGGGGAGGGGGCGCTGGCGGATGTTGTGTTGTTGACGCCGAAGAGCGCCTACAACAAGGCTGATAGGATCGCCAAGGAGCGCGGCGAGACCGTCGACCCGTCCCGCTCGCATAAGGGGGCGGTAGACTGGGAGGATAGGGCCGCCTCTGTGTTTCTGCGGTTTTTGATTGGATACGGCGAGGCGGCGGATCTCAAGTTTAGACCCGTCGAGAAGAGAGGCAAAAAGGGACGCGTCGAGAGGGGGTTCCAGGTGTTTAGGACCTTCGGCAACGTCGAAGCCTTCGTCGGCGAGCTGTGGATAGGAAATGCGGCCCGCTTTAAGATCAGCGAGGAGGTGTTGAGGCTTTTTGTAGAGGAGGCAAGGAGGACGGCGCCGGACCTCTCGGGGTTCAAGAAGATATGGCAAACACTGGAGTGGTTGAACACAGACGTGTCGTTCACCGGAAGGCAGGTAGTGGGTGGCACCGTCTGTCTTTGGCAGTTGAGGTGGTACATCGCTCTCTTCGGCGAGGGGGGGACAAGCGGAGGCGGAGCCAGCATCACAGAAGAGGACATCAAGCTAATCGCCACTATGCTCTGGCCTAGAGAGCGCTTAGACCACATCATCGCCGAGGAGGGCGAGGAGCTAAAGCCTCTCCTCGGCCGCGCCGTCAGAAGCTGGCGGGAGCTGGTGGACGCCATAGACTGGAGCTGGGTCTTGAAGAGGGTTGAGGAGCTGGCTGGCGCGCTGAAGCCCTGGATTGGCCGCGAGGATGCAAGCAACGCGGAGAAGGAGGGGCTCATAAGGAGGGTGCCAGACGAGCTGGCTCTCCTTGTCCACTTCGTCGAGGCGAGGAGGGGCATGGACGACAGTAGGTGGCGCGAGGAGAGGTCCAAGAGGCTGGCTAAGGCGGTTGAGGCGCTGAGCGGTGGGAGGATAGCCAGCGACGACGCCAGGGAGCTGGCAAAACTGGTCATCGGCTACGCCGAGAGGCGCGACGAAAGGACGAAAAAGCGCATTGACAAGCTGGCAGAGGAGCTGGTTGGCGTCTCTAAAGAGGAGGTGTGGAGCGTCGTTGAGCGCGTCCTCAGCGGTGAGGATCCCTATGTGTACTGCCTGGCGGGAGACTGCGCCGACGATAGGATCGTCAGGGAGTTCGTCGCTCCAGCTCTTGAGCTGATAATGCTGGATAAGGCGCTGAGGGGCGAGTTCAGAAAAGAGGAGGCGTTGCTCCTCTTCGGCGAGATGTATGCAACTGCAGTGGCGGGAGACGGCACGGTGGGGCGTAGGTTGGTCGAGCTAGCCGTCGGTGGGGAGCTGGGCGGTGGGGCCGCGCTTCTGCGCCTAGCTACACTACACCTGCTCAACCAGCTCCTGCCAGACGAGCTGAAGTTCAATGTGCGGATATACGTGGAGAGGGGCAGGTATTACTACATAGCCGCCTACGGCGAAGATGCAACAAGATTTATGCGTCTCCTTGCCGTATCTGCGCCGTCGGCTGACGGGGAGTATTTAAGCGAAAAGTTCGATGAATTCGTGAAGGAGGCGAGAGTAGAGGTGCAAGTCGACAATATAAGGCTGACTGAGGGCGGCAACGTAGCCGCCGATCTGATAATATCGGAGGCCGGCGTCGCCGTGAAGTACAACGTATATCTGCGTAACATGGTCGAGCTCCGATTCCAATCGGCGGACAGGTACCGCGTGGAGCTCGCGGCCCGGCTATTGAAGCTGGCGGGCGTCGACGCAGAGGTGAAGAAAAGGGAAGATAGCGACGTATGGTACGTCTATGTCTACACCGACAGTCTGGCGGCTGGGCGCAAAGAGTTTAGGGACGCCATCGTCAAGATCGTTGAAGCGGCACGTGACAACGACTGGATTGACGCCGAAAAGGCGGAGCGGTGGCTGGAAAAGCTGAAGAAGGGCCTCACGCTGATAGAGGGCTGGCCGAGGTACGAAGTGGGGTTGTCAGGTAGAGGTGCGCTAGTGGTTAGATTCGGCTCCACTAACCCCGACAGCATAGAGCGTGAGAGACAGCGGCTTAAGAAAATGGGTCTCGAGGAGGGCAAGCACTTCACGGTGAAGATGTCGGAGGAGGGTCGCAACGGTTATGTGTATATCCGTAGGGAGGGTTTAGCGTATGCCGCGTGGCTCTCCGTACACGGCTCCGGAGAATAGCAGAAGCTGGCGGCTGAGTTCGTTAAGTATATACTGGAGAGGGCAGAGGAGGCTGGCAAGAAGGTTTACGAAAAAGCCGGAGAGATCATAGATGAGGGCAAGGCGAGGGGCTCCCTGACGTTGAAGGGCTTCGAGGGGAGGGTTGAGGTGGGTGGCAGGGAGTACGTGGTGAAGGTCATAGACGGAGGAGCTGTTAAGGAGAAGCAGAACGGTAAGACTCTGCTGAGGATTAGGATTACGGCGGAGATCGACGGCGTAAAGAGCGAATACACTATCACCTTCACGAGGCGCGGATCCGGCAGTGGGGCTAAGGGCCGCGCCTACGCCAGAGCCGACGCCCCCGGCGGCAGAGAGGCAGACGCCGAGAGGTTCTCGGCGCTGATTAAGGCCCTCACCGGCAAGGAGCCGTGGATACAACGCATGAAGGACGGTCGGATAATGATGGCGTGCGGCAGAGAGCACCTAGACGGCTTCGCCCGCTACGCCGAACTCGCAGACGCCATAGAGAACTGGCTAGAACGGAACGACTAGACACCTAATGCTTTCGTCTAGTCCAAATGCTCCACAAGAACCCTGTAACACCTGTTAAATGTACTGGTCTATCTTCGTCGAAAAGATAGATTCTATGAAGGCCTTAAACTCCACCCCCTTGTCGTACTCCTCCCTTCCCACCCGCTCCACGACGTCCACTACCTTCCAGGGCTCTCTGCCATATTTAACTAGTAGATACGCCTTTCCGCCTGCCCTCTCTGCAAACATAATCAACTTCTCTAGTTTCTCAGCCTCTATCTTTATGGAGACGTACTTAGATCTATACTTCACTTCAAACACAAAGACTTTTCCCCTACATATAGCAACTATGTCGGGGACGTATCTCTTTCTGACTCCGCCGCCCGATGAACAGCCCCGCAAGACTGCACAACCTTTTTGCCACAAGAAATTGGCAAGTTCCCTCTCCTTTGCCGAGCCCTTGCGTTTAACGCTCATAAGACCTCAACCTCTCTATACCAGTTGCACGTCAGCTTCTCCACGGCGTCGCACCGCGCACAGTTACACTTAACCTTCCCCTTCACCACGAGCTCCACAGCCTTCGGGTCGAAGCCCCTAGTATCCAGAAGGAAACCATCTACGGGCTTTCCTATGAACGCGTCGAGGTCCCGTCTCTCTCTTATGTAATAAACTCCTAAGCCTCGGTACTCGGAGGCTGGGTATACCGGTATTACGTTTCCCCTCCTGAAAGAAAGGCCCCAGACGTAAATTGTGAGATCCGGCCTGAGTTCTCTGGCGAGGGAAATCCACAGACGGCTCTTGGTCTTCAAGACGACGCCTTGAGTTGCTTTTCGCAAAGCAGTGTGAAGACATTGAAGATCTTCGCCTACCAGCGGAATCACGCGGGGGTCAAAACTTTCACACGTAGGGATGACTTGTGGAAGATCCACGTCAATAAACTTTTCGCCATACAGCAGAATCACAACTCCTCTTCAAATTCTTCTTCTAACTCCTCTTCGCCGCCCTCTTCTATGTACAATACTCCAAGCTCCTTAAGCTGGTTGTACAGCTTCTGTACGGCCAAAGCCACATCTTTCTCCGACTTGGCGCCGGTGCACACTATCTTCCCAGATCCAAAGATCAAGATGACGACGCGGGGTGAGGACATCCTGTATATCAAGCCGGGGAACTGCTCAGGCTCGTACATGGCGTTTTCAAGCATTAAGACGGCTTGCTCTAAGTCCACCTCTGCGTGGAGATTGCCGCTGGCCACTATGTTCTGTATCTGCACCTCGGGGTCGAAGGGGACCTCAGCCCCGTGGTCTCTGAGCAACTTCACCAACGCCTTCACGGCGTTTTTCAAGTCCTCCTCGTTCTTTGCGCCAGTGGCCACCATTTTGCCAGTACGGAAAATCAAAGCAGAAATTCTAGGCTTAGTGAGGCGGAGAATCAGACCGGGGAACTGATCGGGGTTGTACTCCGCCATCATCAGCCTCTCGGCTAACTTCTCCAAATCGAGCTCCACCCCAAGATTAACGGTAGCAACAATGTTCTCAATACGATACGTGGGTCCTCTGGAAGACATATGACAACTTATAAATCCGTATTTAAATATGCCTGATGCGAAATATCTTGTTACCTGCCGACCTGGAGGATAGGGCTTTTAATTGTAACCAAGCCCAGCTCAGAACCTTAAAATCTTTATAAACACAAACACAACAGCTAAATATGGGCGGAAAGAAGAAGCCCACCTTGAGCCAGCTCGCCAAGAAGGCAGAGAAAGAAAAGGCCCAGCAGGCTCAGAAGGGTAAGAAGGAGGTTAAGAAAGAAGAGGCGCCGGCTAAGAGAACTATTCAGGCTCTTGACGAGAAGATATTTCAGACCATCGCCAAGGAGGTTCTGAACATGAGGGTTGTCACTCCGTACGATGTCGCGTCTAAGTACGGCATCAAGATGTCTGTGGCGTTTAAAGTCTTGAGGAATCTACGCGACAAGGGGGACTTAACCTTGGTAGCCAAGGGGCATAGAACTGAGATCTACGTGCCTGTAAAAAAGAGTTAAAGAGGCAACTCGCCTCGTTTAATCAACTGTTTCAAGTTAACAACGCCCTCTTCTCTCATCTCTATTACGTCTGACGACCTCAGCGTCTCAAGGGCAATCCGCACGGCTTTGTGATCGGCCTTTGATATTCTTGAGACGTCGTCTATCAACCTCAGAACCCCGGTGCTGGGGTAAGTCGCCAGGTAGTTCAGTATGGCGTTTAAAATAGATTCAGCCTTTGTCTTCTCAATCTTCGCCTCCTCAGCTATCAGCGACACTAACTTATCCCAGCTAGCCTCCTCTCTTCTCGTCTCTTTTCCCTTGACTTCTTTTTGCGGCGTCTCCGCCTCCTCCTTCACCACGGTCTTCTCCGCAACCTCTTGTCCTTTCGGCATCTGCGGAGCAAGGGGCTTCTCGAGTTTCGGCTGTTGACGAGTCAATAATTTTTCTTGTCTAGTCTCTCTAGTCTCTTTGATAACCTTCGGCCTGGGGGCATGAGCTATGGTGTCTGTCAACTGCAATGTCACACCGCCCACGACGACTTCGGGGCCTGAAGCAAGGCACCCAGTTTTTGCACATATCACGGTCTTGGCCAGCACGCCTAACGCCTCTTGTCTCACTTTTCCGGCTCTGTACAGCTCAGAGATCACTACAACTATAGCGTATGTTTTTAAAAAGTTAGGCCTCTTTTGTTTCTACAAGTTTCCAGTAGGCTATCTTTCCTCTCTTTACCTCTTTGACTAGATTCTCCTTCTCTAGGAGCTTAAGTATGTAAAATACTTGCGAATGACTAAGACCAGTCATCTGTATAAGTCGACTGGTCGTAAGCTCTCCATATGTCCTGAGATACTCGATGACTTGTTCTTTACGCTCAAAAACTTTGTCCGTCTGCCTTCTCGGCATGTTTAAAAAGAGACACGACTTTTTTTACTAGTGTTTAAACCAGCTGTATTATTCGAATAGTTTTATCATTTTACGCATCTTAAGATACTGCGCATAATCGACATATATCTTGTCGCGTAGCATTTCTTCAACTGTGGGAACCCCCGCCCTCTGCCTCTCAGTTATTACGTCGGTGACTGTGAACACGAAAGCGTTAGAGCCGGCGCCGCTTCCAAACGGCACCAACAAAATCTTGTCGCCTGGCCTAGCCGCGTCGAGCACCTTTGCGAAGCCCATTAAGGCTGAGGCGTTGTAGGTGTTTCCTATGTGCGTAACGACTATGCCAGGCTTCACCTTCTCTATAGGGATATTCAACATAGAGGCGGCACGGACGGGAAATCTGCCGTTTGGCTGGTGGAACACCACATATGTGAAGTCGCTTGGTTTGTAGCCGTACTTCTCCATAAGCCCCCTGGCGGCCCCCACTATGTGTCTAAAATAGGCTGGTTCGCCCGTAAAGCCCTCGCCGTGCATTGGATAGGGCGAGCCCTCTCTACGCCAGAAATCTGGCGTATCTGAGACGAAGGAGTACATGGCTTCAAGCTCTGCAACGACGCCGTCTTTGCCTACGATAAGCGCCGCCCCGCCGCTACTCGCCGAGTACTCCAAATGCTCGCCAGGCTCTCCCTGCGACGTGTCTGTGCCGACGGTCATGCCGTACTCCACTCTCCCGGACTCCACAAGTCCTATGGCCGCCACGAGGCCCTCGCTACCTGCCTTACAGGCAAACTCCATATCTACCGCGAACACGTTATTGCTAAGTCCCAACGCGTCCACGAGTATAGAGGAGATCGGCTTGACCGCATAAGGCTTCGACTCCGTGCCTGCGTAGACCGCGCCTATACGTCTTGGGTCGATCCCAGCCCTCCTGATGGCCCGCCTGGCGGCCTCCACCGCGATTGTCACGGCGTCTTCGTCAAAACCCTCGACGCTTTTCTCATCTACGAGATAGACGTCCACTATACGCATGGGGTCGTCGCCCCATATCCTAGCCACCTCCTCCGTCCTTATGCGGTATTTCGGTATATACGCCCCCCAACTGACTATACCTACGCGGCTCATATCCCTCCAACCGGTCTGAACTTATACCCGTACATAACTAGACCGTGTTTCCCATCGACGATCACCCTCCTAAATACCACCTCCATCTTTGTCCCCGGCGTAAGCTTATCCGGCTGGGCGTCGACTATTTGGCCGGTGACTCTTACGCCGTTGGAAAGCTCCACAAGACCGATAATCAGCGGCTTTTGTTTTAAAAAGTCCGTCCCCACTTGATGTAATACAGTATATTCAATTAGTCTGCCCTCATGGGGGAGTTCTACGTTCTCAAGCTCCGTAGAGCCACATCTACATCTCACCACAGGCGGGAAGTGCGCCGCTCCACATTTCTTACATCGCCTAGCGGCTAAGCGGTAGTAATGAGGAATGTTTCTCCAGTAAATAGGCACCGACTCGTGCCTCATGACCTGACCCTAAAGTAGGTTTTTATATTTTGTCATATTCCCACAACGACTACAGTCGAAATCTTATCCACGCCGCCCATGCTGTGTACCACTCCGTAGTTGCCATCTACACGTTTAAACTCTCTGCCTGTTAGTTGCCAAGCCACTTCAACAATCTGATAAACCCCAGTGGCGCCCAACATGTTGCCTCTGGATTTGAAGCCGCCGCTTAGGTTGACAGGCAGGTCGCCGTCTTTAATCGCCGCGAGAGCCTCACCTCTTTTGACCAAACCTAAAGACTCTACTGCAAGAACTCCAAATACTGAAAAGGAGTCGTGGACCTCTGCCGTCGCAATGTCTCTAGGCGTGATTTTGGCCTTTTCAAAGGCACGCCTCGCCGCCTCGCTTAAGCTGTAGAGTATGTCGTACTCGGGCCTTGAGCTAAACGCCATGGCGTTTGTAGAAGTGGCGATAGACAATATGCGCGGGCCTTCTTTCTTGTTGTTGCAAAGCACGACTGCGGCTGCGCCGTCGGCAAGAGGCCCTACGTCATACAGCCTTAATGGTTCACTAACCAACTCGCTGTTTACCGCATCCTCCAACTTCACTTGTCTTCTAAAATAGGCGTAAGGATTGCCTACGCCGTGGCTGTGCATCAAGACGGCCCATCGGGCTAGATCTTCGTACTTGTATTCATACTTCTTGAGGTACATCTTAGCCATAAGCGCGGCGTAGGAGAGAGGCGTGAAGCCGAAGTACCTCTCGAAATATGTGTCAAGAGTGGTGGCGTAGATGTCTTGTTGCTGGTTGCTTAAAACGTCGTTGGGCTTATCGACGCCAACTACCGCCACGCAGTTGTGCTCCTCAGACCTCAACGCGTGGTAGGCAAGCGCCACCGCGGCGCCTCCAGACCCGTCTCCGTTTTCTACTCTATACACTGGTATTTTATCTAGGCCTAGAGATTCCAGTATGTAGGCTCCTAAGAGCTGCTGTTTATTAGCCAGCTCCGTAGTGGAGGAGGCGACGAACAACGCATCTATATCAGCCTTGGCGTCTGTAAGAGCCTTGTCGAGGATCTCGGCGGCCATGTCGTCGATGTTTTTCCCGTAGTGTCTACCAGCTTGGTAAAGGGCCGCCCCGGCTATGAATACGTCTTTCATCGAAAGGTTATAAAGCCAACTTATTAAAATGTTTCTAATGGAAGTAAAACTTCACGAATTCGAGAAGATATACGGCGACGCCAATAAAGCGGCTGAGGCGAGGCGTCAATACCTAGAAAAAGCGGTAGGCGTAAGACTTGAAAACATTGGAAAGACCATAATAGACCTCAACACTGTGGTGGGTAGAAATATTGAAAACGTAATTGGCGCCGTGCAGATCCCGGTCGGCGTCGCTGGGCCTCTCCTCGTGAGAGGCGACTACGCCAACGGCTACTTTTACGTTCCGCTGGCCACAACAGAGGGGGCTTTAGTGGCCTCTGTGAATAGGGGGGCTAAGTTCGTCACAGAGTCCGGCGGCGTAAGAGTCAAGGTGTTGAAGGACGGCATGGCGAGGGCTCCGTTGTTTAGACTACCTTCGCTTGTAGACGCCGTGGAGTTCGTAGAGTGGGTGACTCAACATTTTGACGAACTGAAGAAAGCCGCCGAGTCCACGACTAGACACGGTAGGCTGAAGGAGGTGCAACCCTTTATCGTAGGCAACTACGTGTGGCTAAGACTAGTGTTCTCCACCGGAGACGCCATGGGTATGAACATGGCCACCATCGCGTCTGAGGCAGTGGCGAAATACGTCCAGCAACATTTCCCAAAGGCGAGGCTTGTGGCGCTCAGCGGCAACATGTGTGTCGACAAGAAGGCTAATGCCGTGAATTTTTTACTGGGCAGAGGAAAGACTGTCACTGCGGAGGCCGTGGTGAAGAGAGAAGTGTTGGAGAGACTTGGCATAACTGCAGAAGACGTCCATGAGGTAAATGTGAGGAAAAACCTCATAGGCTCCGCGTTGGCTCATTCATACGGTTTTAACGCCCACTTTGCGAACATTGTGGCTGCTATATTCATAGCGACTGGACAAGACGTGGCTCAAGTGGTGGAGTCCAGCATGGGCATAACCTCCACAGAGCCTAGAGACGAGGGGCTCTACATCTCAGTCTCTTTGCCAAGCTTAGAAGTTGGCACTGTAGGAGGAGGCACGGGTTTGCCGACTCAGAGAGAGGCGCTGGCTCTTCTCGGCGTCGCGGGCTCGGGCAATCCGCCTGGTACCAACGCGCTGAAGTTTGCAGAGATAATAGCGGCCGCTGTGTTAGCTGGCGAGTTAAACTTGTTAATTGCCCTTGCGAGGAATGAACTAGCCTCGGCACATCAGAGGCTAGGGAGGGCTAAGTGACGCTTTGGCTGATCTTGTGGGCGAACTGACGTATTTTTGGCAACAGATTTTCCACGTGCCACAGGGGGTTTACGAAAACTATTAACCAACCCTTTTTATTAGGAAGTTCAAATATTCCGACTTTGTAGTTAGCGTACTTCACAGTAACGTAGTGAAACTCGCCTAGGTTCTCGTCTTGGTTCTGCTTAATGATGTTAATTATCTCTATGAGGTTGGTGACTTGCCTTAACGTTTTCGCCGTTAATGTGTTTGGGAGGTGATGTATAAGCGGCACACCTCGCTCGTCGAGAATCGTCACGCCTTGTATAGCTTCATTTATAATCTCAGTTATGATAATTCGCTTAAGGTCTGTAGCTGCTGACGTTTTGTTGTCCGTCTTATGCGGCGAAACGTAAATTACCACGAACATCCATGTAGAAATACTTTATAAGCTTTAATACCGCCGGTATTACAGCTAGTTTCGTTTTTTAACCCTCCTCTAGGTTATACACGTGGCCGAGTTTGAGGATGAAATTGAAGAATTTGAAGAAGAAGTTAGGGAGTATGAAGGCGAGGCCGTTGAGGAAAGCCGGGTCAAAGGAGTGGTCTCCAACGTAATACCGCCTTCAGTCGTGTTATCTGTAGTATACGACGGCGCCGAGGGAAAGGCTTTAGTTAAGCTCTACGACCCGCTCAGCGACGTCGTGTACTACTGGTACGACACCACCGGGCACAAGCCTTATCTGATTACCAACAGGACACCTGAAGAAATAGCTGAAAAATTCCCCGACGTGCTACGCCACCAGGGCTTCAGCCACTTTGACTTAGAGGAGAAATACGATGCACTTCACGATAGAAAAATCTTAGTTACGAAAGTATACGCTAAAGATCCGCTTTCTGTAGGCGGCGGGAAAAAGTCTCTAAGAGACATATTGGGAGAGACGTGGGAATCAAGGATAAAGTACCACCACAGCTATCTCTTCGACCGTGACATAATTCCAGGCATGTGGTATAGGTCAAACGGCAACGGGCTAAGCCCCGTAGAGATCTCAATACCGCCTGAGATCAAGTCGACTCTCGGCAACGTGTTTCAGGCGGAATACGGCAAAGTGGCGGAGGAGTGGATCCCTCTTTTCCAGGCGCCGGTGCCTCACCTCCGCCGAGTGGCCATAGACGTCGAGGTCTACACGCCTCAGGAGAACAAAATACCAGACCCCCGGGAGGCTGAGTACGAAATAATCTCCGTGGCGTTGGTGGGGACCGACGGACTTAAACGCGTGTTGATGCTACGTAGACCTGGTACTAACGCCGAGCTGAGATACCGGCCCGACTACGAAATAATCTTCTTCGACAGCGAATACGAACTAATTAGAGAAGTCCTCAAGACAATTACTCAGTACCCCATAGTCGTGACGTTTAACGGAGACAACTTCGACTTGCCTTACATTTACAACAGGGCGGTGGCTCTAGGCATACCCAAGGAGGAGATGCCCATAGCCGCCAAGCGGGACTACGTCAGCGTGGCGCCCGGCGTCCACATAGACATGTATAAGTTCTTCGCAATAAAGGCCATAGAGGCCTACGCCTTTGGCGGAGTCTACAGAGGCGAAAGAGGACTCGACGGAATTGCCTACGCGATCTTAGGCGTTGGGAAGCTGGAGCGCCAGAAGAATGTGTCTAGAATGGGCTACTGGGAGTTGGCGGAGTACAACTACAGAGACGCCTTAATTACTCTATACTTCACGCTGTACAACGGCGAGATGGTAATGAAGCTGATCATACTCCTCTCAAGAATCGCCAAGATGCCTATAGAAGACATCACAAGGTCGCAGGTCTCTGCCTGGATCCGCAACATGCTTTACTACGAACACAGAAGAAGAGGCTGGCTCATACCCAACAAGGAAGACATCTTAAAGGAGAAGGGTTCCGTACACACAAAAGCCATAATAAAAGGCAAGAAATACGCAGGCGCCGTCGTGCTCGACCCGCCGCTCGGCATCTTCTTCGACGTATACGTCCTCGACTTCGCCTCGCTGTACCCCACCATAATAAGCAAATGGAATCTCTCCTACGAGACAGTCAACTGTAGACCAGACGCCGAGAGGCCAATACCCGAGCTTCCTCATACCGTATGCCGCGACAAGCCCGGCCTCACAAGCACCTTAGTAGGCATCTTGCGAGACCTCAGAGTACACGTCTACAAGAAGCTGGCTAAAAAAGCACCCACGCCCGCCGAGAGGCAACTATACGATGTAGTTCAAAGCGCGATGAAAGTCTTCATAAACGCGTCATATGGCGTCTTCGGAGCAGAGACATTTCCACTATATTGTCCACCAGTGGCGGAGCTTACCACGGCACTTGCCAGATATATAATGACGAGCACCGTGCTGAAGGCGACAGAGCTAGGATTAATCCCTGTGTACGGCGATACAGACTCACTGTTTCTATGGAATGTAACAGAAGATAAAATTAAAAAATTAATTGAATATACAGAAAATATAGGTATAGATATAGAGATAGATAAAATTTATAAATTTGTAATGTTCAGCGGAAGAAAGAAGAACTACCTCGGCGTCACCAAAGACGGCAACGTCATAGTCAAAGGCATCGTAGCTAAGAAACGCAATGCGCCGCCTTTTGTAAAAGAATTAGTTGAAGAGATTATAAACAACTTGAAAAATATAAACACTTTAGACGACATAGTAAAAACAAGAGATCTCATAATAGCTATGGTAAAAGAATCCGAGACCAAGATAAAGGAAAAGAAAATTACCTTAGATAAACTCGGCATAAAAATGGTATTAAGCAAGAACTTAAATGAGTACACCAAAAATAAACCTCAACACGTAAAAGCCGCTGAACAACTCCTAAAATACGGAATCCAAGTAGGCAGAGGCGACGCAATAATCATAATTAAGACTAAAGACCCGACAGGTGTAAAACCCATACAACTAGCTAGAATTGACGAAATAGACGAAAAGAAATACTTAGAATACGTCAGCACCTCACTTGAGCAAATACTTGAGGCAATGGGCGTATCTATTGAAGAACTACGCGGAGCCACGCGCCTCGTCTAGAACCCCCCAAAACCAACATTACTCATCTTCACGCAACCTCTACAACATTATCCGACCTCGTCAAACAATTAACCGACGCGACTACGAGACGGTGTTACTCAAGCTCCTCCCCCTCCTCGGATGCGGCGAGGTTTTGTATAATTCCTCTAAGAACCTCCTCAGTCGTGGCGTCGTCTATGTATGGAAACACCACAGTGGCGTCACCCACTTGGAGACTCTCGCCTGTCCATTGCGCTCCGTAGACTATTTCAAAAACCGGCAACGTCACTTCTATCCGATTCTCCACTCTTTTTGGGGAGTATTTCTTAATTTTTTCTAGGAGCTCTCTCGTCAGAGGCGCTGGATACGATACAGAATAGAAATCTCTAAGAATAATAAAGTCCGAGGATGCGGGGTCCCAGGACTTTAACAAATCTATAGCCACCTCCTTAACGGCCTCCATCACGTCCTCATTCATAACCTCTTTCTTCACTACACTGTTTTTAGAGACGCTGGCAACTACGCTCATTACGCGCCTATCAAACCCACTATTTAAAACTTAGCCTTCTAAAAACCACAAAACCCCGGTAAAGAGCCGCGGCGTTGACTAACACGGCGTATAGATAAAGAAGGGCACCCACAAAGTGGGAGAACACAACGCCAAGAAGAGAGGTTAAGAAGAGGTAAACGACCCTCTCGCCGCGTTCCATAAACCCAACGCCTCTGACCTCCACACCAAGCGCCTCTCCTCTACATCTTACGTAGCTTATTGCAAACGTCCCTATTAGAGCTACGTAGATCACCAAGGGGTCTACGTACCTCCAGAAGTAGACTAAATACGCCGCGTCTGAGTATCTGTCAAGAAACGAGTCTAGGAAAGCCCCTCTTCTCGAGACAACTCCTCTACTTCTGGCAACTGCGCCGTCTAGCCCATCTAATAGACCAGATACCAATATGAAGAGCCACGGCGGGAGATCTAAAAGTAGCACCAGCGGCACTCCGCCCCAGGCAACTAACCCAGACAACAACGTCAACAGGTTGGGACTGATGGGGATGTACCTCCCAAGTTTATCTAGGTTAACTACCTTTCTAAGTCTCTCGGAGACCACGGCGGATTAGACGCGTTAATTAAGTTGTCTTCTAAGCATATACGCCACGTAGGCGGCGGCTTGCCAAGACATATAAGGCAAACTCCCAAGCGAGATCCACACGGCACGTCTAGATAGAAGCTCCTCGTCCTCAGCCGAGAGGCCGTCGTGGTCGCCGAAGATAAACAAACCGTCGCCCTCTAGGCGTACCTCCGACACGTCTCTACCATTTTCGTGTAGGTAATAGACGTGTCTATATTTAGCCAATATGGCACGCATGTCGGCCTTAAACGGCCTCTGCGCAAGCAACCAGGCGGCGACGTCTCGCGCCCGGCCAGAGGGGACCGACGTTATGCGGTACGTCGTCCCGTCACACAGCATTACGTACACCTCGCGTATGCCGCCGCGAAGAGACTCCACTAAGAAGTCTATGAGGACGTCGAATCTGTTCTTAACTAGAGAATTAATGTCAAGAGACCAGGGACAAGCAACGTCGCTTTTAATTAAGAAACTCAAAAGACTTGCTGAAGCGGTATTCTCTTCTTTCTCTCCTCCCTTGGACGCACCTTAATAATGCCGAAGAAGACGGCGCAGTTTATACAGTAGGTCTTAGTGACCAGATAACGCGAAATGATGACTCCCTGTTTCTCAAGCTCTCTGGCTAAGTCGGGCGGCACTGGGGAATAGGGGACTGTCAACCTCACGGCCTTAGATCTCGGCGTTACCTTTCCACAGTTGTCACAATACACATAAGGCTCTCGCCCCTTGTCGCCTTTCTTACGGCCCCGATTTTTGCGCTTTTTGGGCACAACCCCTTTATTAGAACGGTTTTTAAATTTTTTAGGGTCTTCTACTTGCGGACTTTTTTAGGTATCTGGGGGTGCCGCTCGGCGTCATGTGTAGGAGAGAGGCGTACGTGTAAAAATATGAAAGAGAAAAGCGGCTAGAGCATTCTCACGTATCCCCCTCGCCGCCATGGTGTAGCCAGCAAACCCTCGGTCTGTACGCCTCTCTCACCTCACCCTCATATACTTCAAATCTGCTGAATAATGTCTCGCTAGGGTGTGTTAGGAATGAGGTGGTTAGGAAGTTCGCCGCCGTAGCCCTAGAGCTGATAACGCTGGACGAGACGCTGGGGGCGGACTCGATAAAAGGAATGCGTTGCTCCGCTTCGGCGAGATGTTTGCAACCGCAGTAGCGGGAGACGGCCACATGGGGCAGAGGAGTGTCATACCGACCGTCGGTGGGGAGCTTGGCGGAGGAGCCGCACTGCTACGCCTAGCCACACTGCATCTGATGAACAAGCTTTTGCCAAACAAGCTGAAGTTTAACACGCGGGTATACTTGGGCAAGGGCAAGTATTACAACATAACCGCAACCGGCGGAGATGCGACAAGGTTTATGCACCTTCTCGCCGTCTCTGCGCCGTCAGCCGGCGGAGAGTATTTAAGCGAAAAGTTCAATGAATTCGTGAAGGAGGCCAGGGTGGAAGTGCGGTTCGGCAACATAAGGCGGACTGAGAAAGGCCGCGTCGCCGCCGATTTGACCCTCTCGGAGGCCGGCGTCGCCGTGAAGTACAACGTATATCTGCGCGAGAACAAGGTGGAGCTCCAGTTCCAATCGACGGACCGGAGCCGCGCCGAGCTTGCGGCCCTTCTCTTGAGATATGCGGGCGTCGGCACAGAGGTGAAAAAGGTGGGCGGCAGAGACGTGTGGCAAGTCAGAGCCGCCACAGACGTGCTGGCGGCCGGACGAAAGGAGCTTAGGGAAGTCCTCGCCGAGATTGTCAAGACGGCGCGCGACAACGGCTGGGTGGATGAGGAAAAGGCCAGACGCTGGCTGGAGAAGCTGGAGGGGAGTGTGGTGGCGTGGGAGGGGAAGAAGTTCATGGTGAGGCTTGTGGAGGGCGCGTTGGTGGTGAGCTTCAGCTCCACCAACCGTGAGTCGGTGGAGGAGGTGGTAAGAGAATTCAAGGCCATGGGTCTTGAAGAGGGCGTACACTTCACTGTGAGATGGAGTGGGGGGGTGGGCGCGTGTACCTCTTGGCCGAGGGGGTGAGGCGTCTCGCGTGGGTCTCCATACACGGCGAAGAGGAACAAAGGCGGAGGGCCGCGGAGTTCCTCAAATTCCTCGAAGAAAGAGCTAAGGCAAAAGGCGCCGAAGTCCTTAGAAAGCTGGAGGCGCTTGTGGAGGAGGGCAGGGGTAGGGGAGTGTTGCGCCTAGTGGGCCTGGAGAAAGACGGCGTCAAGGTGTTAGACGTAAAGACCGAGGAGAAAGACGACAAGCTGTACGTCACCATCAAGGCAGAGGTAGACGGCGCCGCGGGGGAGTACAAGATTACCCTCTACCGCGAGAGAAGCGGCGCGAGGCGTCTTATGTTTTACGTGAGGGATGGAGAGGCTGTTGTGAGAGCTATCAAGCTCGTTGAGGTTTTGACGGGGGAGAGACCCAGCGTCACGGAGATGCCCGACGGCTTGACGAGGATCGGAGGATCTGGGAGGCACATAGACGCCTTGGCGCGGTACGAGGAGTTGAGGGAGGCGATAGAGAGGTGGAGTAGCCGGTGACGGCGGAATCCGTTTAATATTTCCCATGTGCATCAAGAAGATGCGGGTCGGCGGATTCGACCTACGGCTTTCCGCGCGCCGCGTAAGCGCTTAGGAGGCGTAGCGCCTTTACTAGAACGGTTTTTAAATTTTTAGTAGCGTTGAGAAAGCCTAAGCCAGACTTCGGCGCGTTTCTCCCCACACGCCAAGTCGCGTAAGTCGTAGCCGCCGACAGACGCCTCAACGTCTAGAGGAGTGCCTAAGCTCTCTACGCCCAGAAGCTCTTGTATCTTCATGCCGCATTCGTTGTCGCCACTCCAAGGCACCTCCACCACCTTACCGTTATTTATGGCGTTTCTCGCCGCTTCTAAACTCTCTACACGTACAATTCTGCTTCTTAACTCCTCCCAAGCTCTTCTCCGCAGATTTTCCTCTACCGCCTTCATCAAAGTCTTCACCGCGTCTACAAACTCTTCCATCTTCACGGCGTATTTCTCTAAGGTGTCTCTACGCGTGACCACTACCTGTTTCTTCTCCACGTCCCGCCTCCCAATCTCCACTCTGAGAGGGACGCCTCTGAGCTCCCAGTAGTAGAACTTCCAGCCGGGGGTCTTATCCCTCCTGTCGTCTACGTAGACGCGGATGCCCGCGTTTTTCAACGTCTTAGCGACCTCATCCGCCGCGGGCATCACCGCAGGCAGTTCCTCCTCTCCGTAGAATATAGGCACAATGACCACCTGTATCGGGGCGAGGTTAGGCGGCAAGGTGGTCCCGGCGTCGTCGCCGTGGGTGATTAGCATGGCGGCGATGCTCCTCTCCGATATGCCGTAAGACGTGGTGTGGGCAAGCTTCCTAGTGCCGTCGGCGTCTAGATACGTCACTTCGAAAACCCTCGTGAAGTTAGTCCCCAGGTAGTGCACAGTACCTATCTGCAACGTCCTGCCGTCGGGAAGGACTGTGTCGAAGGCAATTGTGTACTCAGCCCCGGCGAACTTGTCCCAGTCGGGCCGTTTATTTATCATATACGCCAGGCACATCTCGTCGAAAATCCGCCTGTATATCTCCACGGCCTCGCGCACCTGTCTCTCGGCGTCTTCCCTATCTACGTGTACTGTATGCGCCTCCTTAAACATGCTGATCTCCCTCAGCCGGATCATGGGATGCGTCATCTTAGTCTCCGCCCTAAACACGCTGACGATTTGATACAGCCTAAGCGGGAGGTCCTTGTAGTCCTGCACCCACAGCTTCACCATAGGCATAATGGCTGTTTCTGACGTGGGCCTCAGCACAAGCCTCTCGCCGGCCTCGCCGCCTTTAGAGACCCAAAACACCTCCTTCTCGAAACCCCGTATGTGTTGCGATTCCTTCCCGAAAAACTCGTAGGGGATAAACACGGGAAACAACACCTCCTCGTGGCCGGTCTCGTCGTGGAGACGGCGGATTAGATTCTCTACATTTCGCCGAAGCTTCATGCCGTAGGGCCGCCACACGTACGCGCCCTTTACGGGGTAACGCACGTCGTAGAGCTCCGCCTCGCGCAGAAGCCAGTGAAACCACTCTATTAAGTTCTCCTTAAGCTTCTCCCTGCGGTGAGGCCTCGCCTCTCTGATAAGCTCCATGCCGCTGCCTTAAGAAATCTAAATAAAAATTATCCCCGCCTAGCCGACAGGAGCCAGCCGGTGTGCACCACGTCGAAAGTTTCAGGTCGTAGCTCGCCGACCACCGGCTTCCAGCGGCGCAGAAACACCTCATAAATAGAGACGTCGTAGAAACCAGCCCTTTTCAGCCCCTCTACGCTCTTGCTCATGTGTTCAACCGTAGTGGAGAAAATCACGACAGCGCCCCCCGGCTTCAACACCTCAGCGGCGTGGTCCAGAGCGTTCCAGGGATCGCCCATGTCCAAGACAACTGCGTCAACCCGCACCGAGCCGAAGCCAAACTTCACAACGTCTCTCAACTGAAGATCTACGTAGTCCATAAGACCTACGTTTTTGAGGTTCCTCACGGCGATGCGCAGATGTTCAGCCCTCTTTTCAAAACTGTACACAAGCCCCCAAGGCCTCACGTACCAGGCCAAAACGGCTGTTAAGAACCCCGAGCCCGTCCCCGCCTCAGCCACCACCGAGCCGGGGCCCACCGCCGCGGCCTTGACTATGTAAACGGCGTCTTTAGGGTATATGGCCTGGGCGCCCAGACGAAATTTATGTTCAATCACGTCGAAAACCGTGGCCGGCACAGCCCTAAACCTCACTCCAATGGACGAAACCACCGAGAAGCCATGAGGCGCCCCCACCAAGACGTCAGTATCGACATACCCCCTGATCGTCTGCACCTCCCCGCCTCCAGCCCTTACCACAGTCCTAAACCCCCCACGCTCCTCAACCAACAAGACCCAATCACCCCGTCTAAACACAGAGAAGACTCCCCCTTGTTTAAAAACTAGAGTTCTTTGCTACGCGACGTTCAGCATCGCCCTGGCGTTTTAGATATGCGCCAACACCTGTTTAGAAGAGCGCCTAGAGACATCGGCAACTCACAACGGCCTCCAGCCGTAAGCCTCAAAACTTGGCGACGAGATACCACTTTCTGAAGTACCTCATCGCTGCGGCGACGTCTGTATTCCTCCTTGTAGCGGCTGCTCTATAGCTAGTCAGCAACACGTCGCCCTCCTCAAACCCCGCGGCCGAGGCGGAGATCGCCAACGGCACAACCACATCCGGCAACACCCTATACAGAGACTCCCCTCCCCTGCTCCTCAAGACTAGACACAGCTTATGAAGCTCCGGCAACACCTCCATAAGCAAGTCACATCTAGGAACGCCGCCCAGCCTTACCCCCAACACAGAGTTAATCAAAACATCGAGCTCATCCCCTCCAATCCTCATGGCCAGAT
>Ga0326761_1000062_pt1 | contig 25238 bp, 29 predicted proteins | sample GCREP_P_FD_207739 | JGI IMG/M metagenome (GOLD analysis project Ga0326761, IMG submission 207739) | Hot spring water microbial communities from Geyser Creek Basin, Yellowstone National Park, WY, United States - GCR.EP_P | ecosystem: Environmental > Aquatic > Thermal springs > Unclassified... | reverse complement strand
TGGAGGGGAAGAGACTGTATGCGCCAGACGGGACGTGGATGGAAAAAACGAGCCTTGTCCCGCGTATTCCAATCCACGGCATAGGCGCCTCGGTGCGTTTTCCCGACGTGTTGAAGCTACCGCGCGAGAGGCTTGAGCTGTTCCAGCTGGGCTGGAGGGCAAGCGATGAAGGTTACGCGAAGAGCCTGCCTGTCATGAACACTACACAGCCTTGGCAGGTATTTGCCTGGGCGGTGGTGAGATATGGAACGATTTATATACGCGTTTCCTCGATCAACTTGACACATGAGGGGATAAGCGTGACGATGTATATTGAGGCGAGGAACTGGAGGCAGAAATGGCGTAAGATGGAGGCCATAGATCGTGTCATGAATCACTTCAAACACGGAGAATGGACGCCTTTATTTACTATGTGACTGGGAGATGGGAAAACCGAACGAATGAAAGATTCTACGTGGTGAATACAAGCTGAGAGTCGTAGCCAAGGATCCCCTGAGGTTTGGTTCACGCACAGAGCACTTAATTGCCACTGGCAAAGAGACATTTATGAGGCTCAGAGAAGCCGCGGACGTATACGGTGAACTGCTTGGTCTTCTGAACGCCCACAAGTGGATCAATGTGAAGTTAGCCACTGACAACACCTTTAGGATAGCCTATAAGCTGAAAACGAGGAAGAGGAATATAGACCACCTTAGGGCGATGTGCAGACAGAACAACGTCGAGACTCACACAAAACTTCTAAGCCGTAGAAGCCGTAGACGGAGGAACAACATGGTGGTTGTAGTGGGCATTGAGATGTCTTTGCACCTTATCAACAACAAAGGCGGCTCACTCAAGGCGGAATACTATACCAGCGATGTTGGAACGGCTCTCGCCATAGCTGAGAAGCTTGAAGCAGCAAAGCTTAGACCGAACATTGTGAAAATCAAGACCAACTACGTGGTGTATATAGCCACTAACGACATTTTGAAGCTAGCAGAAAAGTGATGAAAATATCAGAAGGGCCGTAGCGCTCTACCTCACCGAAAAGACGAAAAACGGCACGCCGAGGCAGAGAGAAATGGCCGATAAAATCTTAAAGAGATACCTTTTTTATCTTCTTGCTCGTCTTACCGATAATTGAAAGTCTCACTTTTAGGGCGGGGAGGAGGTCAGCGATTCTTCGATATTAATACATTAGCCTATATTGAGCCGAAATATCGAGCTTTGCCGATATGTGGAACTTCAGAACCGACAATAGCCGCCTCGTCGCTCTCCCGCAACTCCCCTGTGTGTCCCTGCGCCACGAAGACGTGGACGTAGTGTATAGACTCGACGACGCCGTCTTCGAAGTTCCAAAACTCGAGGAGACCTCTCCACTCCATCTCTAGGGGCTCTGCCCCCACCTCCTCAGCCATCTCTCTGACGGCGGTTGTTCCGGCGTCTCGCCCAGCCTAGCCTTGCCCCCCACGCCGTTGAAAAAACCAGCACCTAGCCCCCGCTTCTTTCGTATAAGCAACACCCTGCCGTTTTTAACTACGTACAACAGCGTCTCTATGTGTATCACTTCGACCCCGCAGCCTGCCCTATTCGTCTGATTCCTTCCTCGATTCTCTGCGGAGTTTCGGTGACGAAGGATACGCGGACTGCGGCCTTGTAGATGTCGCTGAAGTAGGAGCCGGGCACCACGGCCACGCTGTGTCTCTCGAGGAGCTCTCTTGCGAAGCTCTCGCCGTCTTGGACGTATCTCGCCAGGTCTACAAATACGAACATAGAGCCTGAGGGCGTTACGAATCTCGCCTTGGGCACGTACTTCCTCAGCGCAGACACCGCCACGTCTCTCTTCTGGCGGTACACCTCGACCACCTCCCTGATGTATCGCATCCTTGCCTCGGACCGTAGATATATCGCCACGAGTCTCTGGGCGAAGGAGGGTGGGCAGTACACCATTTCCTCATTCATTAATTTTACCTTTGGAATAACCTCCGGCGGCCCGTAGACGTAGCCGAGGCGCCACCCCGGAATTGCGGGGTCTTTCGAAAACGTATTTATCGAGATTGTACGCTCCGGCGCGAGTTTATAGAAGTAGACATGCGCGCCTTCGTAAATCAACGTCTTGTAGGCCTCGTCTGTGACAATCCAAAAGTCGTAGTCCCTCGCTAAATCGACCACGGCCTTTGCCGCCTCTGTGCTCAACGTCCTGCCTGTGGGATTATCAGGTGACACCAGAATAACCGCCTTCGTTTTTTTGTTCACCACGGTTTTCAGCGCCTCGGGGTCTGGCTGGAAGCCGTCTTCCAGCCTGGTTACGACGCGCTTTATGGACGCGCCGAAGTACTCAAGAAGGGGGCGGTAGCCAAAATAGGTGGGGTCCATAACCACCACTTCGTCGCCTGGCTCTATCAACGTGGCGAGCGTTGAGAACATGGCGGCTTGTCCCCCCGCGGTTAGGACTATCTGCTCGGGAGGCACGTCGAGCCCGCCCAGTCTTTTCAAGTCCTCGGAAACGGCCTGCCTAGCCTCGGCAACGCCCTGTGAGGGGGTGTAGCCGTAAAGCTCCATGGAGTCGACTTTTAGGAGCTCAGCGAGCGTCTCTCTCACCTCCTTCGGAGGTGGGATGCTGGGCTGACCGGTGGAGAGGAGTATGACGTCTCTGTTCTCCCTCTTCAGCCTCTCCCGCAGTTCGTCGATTTTCCGGGTTGGCGATTCTCTCAATGCGGAGACGCGAGGCGAAAAACCTCTCATTAAGGGGGTCGAGAGGGGCTTGTATATATATGTTTACGTGTACGTTTTTTGTAAAGGGGGTATAAATCTCCCGCCGTGTCTCAATACATGGAACAAGTCATTATACCTATTTCTGAGGAAGAGCTGGAGCAGTTACGTAGAGTATGTAAGAAGTATAACTTTGACTCTCTTGACGACTGTATAAACATGGCGCTTACACAGCTCCTATACATCTATAAGGGGCTATAACAAGTCCCTAGGCCGGGGGGGCGGGCGCAACACCCCCGAGAGGACGGCCCCAACCGTTTTCAGATACTCTCTGTTTACCTTGGCCAAGTGATGCGCGAGCCTCAGCCTTACTGGGTACTGCCTAAATAAGGCACATAAGCGGCTGGCGTCTATATGCTTTGGATACTCAACATAAACCACCCAGTTGGATTTGAAAAAAGTCCCGTAGAGACCCCCTAGATCCGCCGGGATTAAGTAGGAGCCTGGCGTAGACGCAGACAGCAATAGAGCCGCCACCTCCCTCTCGCCTAAAGCCCTCGCAAGCTTCATGAAGGCCTCTCTTTTGTCCTTCTCAGGGATCCTCGGCCCATATCTGGCCAGGTGAGGGTCTTTAGACACCCCTATGACCCTTGCCGTGTTTACATACGGCGTCAGCGGCCCGTCGATTAGCACTATGTCGGCGCCTATCGATTCGGCAAACAGAAGCTCGTTTCTCCTCGCCTCTCGGTGCGGGTCCTCCGCCACCCTCTGCATCACGAACCTCCTCTTGATATCCCTCCCCACGGCCACCACAGTTTGAATCAAAACGTCGGCGGCGCCTATGCGCCTCACGACGTAGCCCGAGTCCACCGCGTAGTAGTCCAAGCTCCCCCCGCCGCTGCAGGGAACTACAAGTTCTTTCAGTTGCGGCGGCACCTCAGCCACGCCTTGGACGTGTTCCAGCTCGACGTATCTCAGAATCTCCGCCAGCAGTTCCCGCATCAATAAACCTCCTCTATAAGTTTGTCAAAGAGCTTCCGCAGGGTCTCGCGGTCTATATTCCCTATCAAGTCCACTAGGTGGAGCGGCAAAGAATCCAGTTGCCCTGACAAGTACTGATTGATTAGCGCCAAGGTTTGGGACCTCTTGTATTTGTGTCTCTCCGAGATAATCACTTCCTTGAGTTTCCTGAGGAGTGCGTCTGTATCCATCCCCGTCTTGTTGAGTATCTCGGAGAGCTCCTTTTCGAGAAGACCCGCCTCCTCATACAAAGATAGAGGCCTTCCCTTTATGTATATCTTGCCTCCCACCACAGCCGCGACTGTGCGTTTGGTCAATTTACCAATGCCTATTGGGACGCCTCCAGACACAGACCCGGTGGCGACCACCGACCTAAGCTCTTTCCCGCTCAATATGATTACGTCGAAGAACTGCGGGGTGCCTCTGGCATCTATGATGACGTCAAGCCCTTCTCTTTCCTCCTCGCCATCTCTAAGCACGAGAACTCTAGGCGACATATCTCTTCTCCACCGCGCCGGCCTTGTGCAACCTCTCCAGCCCCTCCTCCACCTTAGCTCTGTCTAGACCTGTTTCTTTCGCTAATTCGTCTACGTCAAGGACGGCCCCCCTGCCGCGACGGGCCACCGCCTCCAGCAGTTTCTTATCGACGCCTAGCTTCGACGCCACCTCGACGAGGGCTTTGTCCAAGTCCCCAGCCACTCCGAATTTTGTCCTCAGCCACTCGGCGGCGGCTTTTCTGGCCTTTTCCTGCTCTAGATACTTCTCGTATCTCCGGGAAAGCTCGGCCGCGTAGAGCTTCAGGTTCGCCACGTAGTCGTCCAGCCAGGGCTCCGGGAGCCCCAGCAACGTCGCCAAGTCGCTCTCTACGTCCAGCCTAGAGTTAAGGGTCCTCACCACGTGTTTGATTTCGTTCCATATCTTCAGCGCCTCTTCGGCCTTTTGGGCTATTGCCTCCTCTCTTTTTACGTCCCGTTCCTCAAGCCTTCCCAGCTCTATGAACTTAGACCTCTGCGGATACTTCTCCAGAACTGCAGATATCCTCTTCAGGAGCTTCGCCTTATCCTCCGCCTCCTTCTCCAGCTCCTCCCTCGCCTCTTTAAACCTCTCCTCGGCCTCTAGTAGCCTCTGCAACGCCTCTCTCAGAGCCTTGGCGTATGTCCTCCTGTCTCTAAACGAGGTGTCAATCGGCGCTGTTCCTAATGTCCTCGTGAGCTTCACCACGCCGAGCGGCGTCTGCTTCTCCACAGAGACCTCGCTGAGGGCCTCTATCTGCCTGAGGATGTCCGCCAGGTATCGCCTTGCGAGGTCCTCCCTGTATTTATACAGCCTGTCGCCTGCGGGAACGACGACGCCTCTGAGCTTCATCAACTCCACCACGTCGTCCTCCTTCATCTCGCGCCAGAGGTTTGTTGGGAATAGGAGGTTGACCAGCGACTTCAGCTCCTTCTCATGTATAGACTCCTCGAAGGCGTTAAGTAGGATTTCCTCTATTTGGCGATACGTCCTTAAGCCCTCCACCTCCTGCCCCTCGTCCAGCGCCTCCGCGGCTTTTATCAGCGCCATCTGCTTCTTTTCCTTCCCCCTCCTCAGGGCGAGCGTGTAGCGCAACAGGTTCTCCCTAGCCCTCTCCCTGCCCAAGCGTAGCGCGTCCACAAACTCCGGCGGCTTCGCCTCTCTCTTCAGCAACTTGTCCACCGCGTGGCGGACCAGCTCATGTTTCAACTTCTCAAATTTGTCCGCGCCGTATATCTGCAGAGTGACGTAGTTCGAAGCCGGCTCAGGGTAGAGCCTTTTCCAGTAGGCAGACATGAGCGGGGCCAGCGCCGAGTGCACAGTCTCTGTTAGCAACACCTTGCTGGTTATGAACACGTTGACGTAGTCCACGACGTAGCCGTTTACCACTCCTTGCGATACTACGTTCTCAACGCCTTCTACCGCTTTTTTCAGCTCGTCTTCTCTATCTACATGGATATAGACATATGCTTCCCGTATGCCCATGTTGTTATGCCAATTCACGTGGCCGCAACAGAAGCGCAGACGTATGCCGTCTACGCCGATTAAGTGCTCCACCTCCTCGAGGAGGGTCAGCGGGTTCTCAAGTCTTTGGCTCATCTCCCTAGCCACGGCCGCCACGGTCTGGACCTCGTCCCACCCAACCAGCCTGGCCACGTCGTCTGACACCAGATACCTCCTGCCCACCAGGTACTGGTCGAGCCGCAGTTCCTCCTCAGCCGCCATGTAGACAAACAGCCTGCCTTGCTCCAGCAACGTGAAGTATAGATACGGCTCGTACGACAGGTTCTTCACGTCTTTCAGATCTAGGTCTTTGCCTCTCATAACGGCGTACTCCTTAAGGACGCTGAGCGCCTCCTTGTCCTCGTAAGGAACTTTGTAGAGATACACCTCCTTAGAGTACGGGGTCTTCTCGGCGTACGGCACCCCGGCAAATGCCTGCTCTAGCACCTCATCGTCGAGGTCTGGGTCTACGCCTTCCTCCCTGAGCAGATGGGCGAGCCGCCTCCCTTCCTTCTTCAGCTGGAAAAGTCTCGCGACCAGCTTCATCAGAGGCCTTGGCGCAACTTCGCCTTTCCTCCTGGCGAGGTGGTAGACTGCTGCCAGTTCGTGAAGCGTAAAGGGGCTCAGGGGGTCTACCTCGCCGCTTTCGATATTCTTAAGCCTCTCCTGCGAGGAGTAGGCCAATAGCCTCTGTTTTACCGTTTCTACAAACTGCCAGAGGGGGAACCGGGCGTCTAGGACGATCTCGCGGTATACCCTGCCGCTGGTTATGTCGAAGACGTCTGGCACCACGTTTTTCAAGATGGTGTAGTACAGCTGTGGAGTAACCGCAGCTACTATTACAATTTTGTTGAACCTCTCGGGGTCGCCCAACAGGTGCCTGTATGAGCGGGGCTCCAGCAACGCCCTTATATACGTCGCGACCTTTTGTACAAGCTTTACGAACCTCTCGTCGCTGAGCGCCCCAAGCTTGTGCGCGGCCGCGATCCGCGAGATCTCGTCAGCCTCGTCAATCAGCACGAGCATCGGCTTATCCCGCTTCTTAGCGGCCACCTCTATGGTGAACTCGCCCTCGAGCGACAGCGCTGTTCTAACCACGTCGAATCCCTCCCCGGCGGCATATGTCTCTATTTCGTCCAGCAACTCGCTCTTGCCCCAGCCGTAGGGCGCCACCACAACCGCCAGCACGTTGTTGTTGCCCTCCTTAGCCACCTTCAGGACCTCCGCCACCTCCTGCAACTCCTGCTCAAAACCCACAGATCTGTGCAGTCTGACTAGGTGAGTCACGCCCGAGGGGCTGAAAGGCAAGTCAACGAAGGCGTACACATACAACTCCGCGACGCTGTTTATATGTGCTGTAGCTAAAATCCAAACGCCTACAGCTTTAAAACCGCGGCGCTTCTTCCCCCAGTGCTTAGGAGATGCCAAGCGTCGGATATATCAGGCATCTACAAAGTCGAGGTAAGGTCCTTCAAGCCGGACGACGTCTACAGCGTGGAGCTTTTGAAGTTTCTATGTGCGTACTGCCGCGACAACTCCTACGTATACACAACCGACGGCAAGGTGGCGGGGTACATAATCACTTGCATAGAGGGCGACGCCGCCCACGTCATATCTATCGCCACGGACCCCGAACACAGGAGGCGGGGCGTAGGTAAGTCGTTGCTGTGCACAGCTCTTAAGTTGTTGGCCGAGGGAGGGGTGGGCGAGGTCTTCCTAGAGGTTCGGGTTAGCAACGAGGCGGCGCTTAGGCTCTACAAAGCCGCCGGGTTCGAGGTAGTCGAAACTCTGAAGAACTACTACAGCGATGGCGAAGACGGGTACAGGCTAAGCCTTAGAGACAGAAAAAAAGCGAGGGAATTCTGTCACAGCAAGTGATAGATCCTAACTAGGAGATACAGGAGGGGGTTCCTCCGCCTTAGATGATAGAGCTTGAGGTATTCCTCCAGCGTGATCTCGCCGCGTAGATACGCCTTCTCCACATCTTATAAGATGCGATTAATAGCACCTAAAGGAGGCTATAAAGCGAGAATAGAAATGTGGATATCTGCGTAACGAGCGGAGCCAAGGGCGGCACAGGCAAGACGACCTTTGCCGAGATCCTCGCCTACGTCTGGCGGGCTGTGTTCGGCCTCTCCGCGGGTGTTGTCAGACCTCTTGACGGCGGAAGTAGTTTCGAATTTAGGGTGGTTGATTTTCCGGCGTTTCAGCTCACGGATAGGCCCCACCTGAAGGCCCTGCTTAGGTGCGGCGGAGTGATCTACGTGGTAGACGAGGATTACGAGACTCTCCACGCCGTGGAGGCCCTGCACGCGGCCCTCAGAGGCAAGGCGCTAGGCGTCGTGCTTAACAAAGTCGTGGGGAAGCCGGGCCGGGAGTTTCTGAGAATGTACGGCCAGTTGGGCAGAGTTTATTTGGTGCATTTCGACGAGCGCATGGCTGTGCACAAAAGCGTCGGCGTTCCGCCGTATAGGACCCGGTCTGTTGCAACTCTCGAGATGGCGAAGGCCGCGATGGATCTGAAAAAGCATTTATTTAGACTGGGGAGGTGACGTGTGCGCGGCCTTGTGCTGAGTCTGCGCCGGGAGCGGCTTCTGCTTCTAGCCGACACCCACGTCGGTTACGAGGTGGAGCTCCGGAGGGTTAAGGGCGTGAACGTCATGAGCCAGACGAGGAGGCTTGTGGAGAAGGTGCTGGAACTTGTGGAAATGCACAACGCCACCTCTGTGGTTGTCCTGGGCGACGTCAAGCATGAGCTACCGGTGCCTCGGGAGAGCGCCGAGGAGGTCAGGGCCTTCCTATCTACAGTGGCGAAGAGGGTGCCCATGCTCCTCATCCCGGGCAACCACGACTCGATTCTTCAAGAGATCGCCAGCGGGATCGGCGGCGTTGAGGTTGCGCCGACCCGCGGCGTCCTTGTAGACAGGTTCCTGCTTATCCACGGACACGTAAAGCCGGCGAAACAAGACCTGGAAAAGGCAGACGTGGTGATCATGGGGCATACACACCCGGCTGTAGTCATCAGAGATGACATAGGCTACGCCGTGAAGGAGCCTGCAGTGCTCAAGATACGGACCTCCAGGACCAAGATGTGCAGGGCTTTATACGGCGAACCTTGCAAAAGGCGTGCACAGCTTAAGATAGTGGTTCTGCCTGCATCGCACCCCCTTATAACCGGCGTCGACGTGCGCGAAATTCCCCAAATGGCCTCGGAGGGACGCACCCTGCTTAAATACATAGAGTGGAAGGCAGAAAACGTTGAGGTCTACCTCCCCGACATGACGTTTATTGGGACGCTGGCGGATCTACAAGAGGTAGCATGAGGGAGTCGCTACGAGATGAGTTCGTCACCGCTCCGACGCTGCCCGCTACGCTCATTCGTACGTTTCTCTGCCCGTCTTTATAAATATTTTAAGCGGGCTCCGCCCGCAGTAGGCCGGATACCTTCTCCACCTCGTTGAAGCTGTCGTCGAGCCGGACAAGCCCTAGTCTTATGCAACTCACGTCGCCTATCCTCTTCTCAACCTCTGCAGATGTATATATCACGGCCCTCCGCCGATCAAGGTATAGTTTCTTCAACACGCCGAGGCCCACCAAGAAGCCCTCCCTGTCTTCCAGCCCGACGAGTAGACCTTTTTCAAAATCGAGCGGTATGCACGCCACCTGGAAGCCTCCGACTTTTTTGAGCATCCAGCTGTCGCTGTTTACTACTGCATATACCCGGGCCCCCTGCTGATACGCCTTTATTATAGACATGCCGATGGCCTTCGCAAGCATTCTTCTCATGTCTTCGCTTATTTCAACGCCTTGAAACAACGGCAGGTTACAAAGCGGGATTTTATCAAGAGATACCGCCAACTCGATGGGCGGGAATATGTACCTGCCGTAGCCCATCTCTCTATGTATTCTGCGGTCCTCCCTCGACCGCTTCCTCGCATACGGAGGCGGAGGCAGGACGATGACGTTGCCGTAGCCGTTGAGGATGGGCGTCAGCTCGTTCTCCACCTGTATCGCCATTATGACCGTGGGCTTTATCTTGTCTATGAGCTGGCGTTTAAAAACCACGGCGTCTTCATCCAGCACCCAGCCGTCTGTGTTCACGACAACAGTGTCTACCTGCCACTTGTTCTTCACGTACTCCACGGCCTTCACTATCTTCTCCACGGCCCGCGGCCATATCTTCTCCAGGCTTGTGGACTGGAGGAATATGCTCTTCTCGGCCACCAGCTGTCTGAGGTGCGTCACGTACCGCGTGAGTCTAGCCAGCGACACAGTCGTAGGCGGCCCCAAGTCGTTCTGCCCCACGTCTGCATCTATGATCGCCGCCTTGTACCCCCTCGACAGTGCCTTGTTCCCCAACATGGCAGCCATGGTGGACTTCCCAACGTCCATCATGCCGAGTATCAAAATCACGCCCCGGGGGTCCAGGCTGGAGATCTGGCGCTCCCACTCATCTATTATCTCCTCGCCCGGCGCCGCCTTCTCCAAAAGCGCACCGGGACCCAGCACAAACTCCACCTCGGCGTCTGCCACAGCCTTCATGGCCAGCCGCCTTGCCCTGAGCACGGTAAAGCTCTGCCCCTCTGCGTAAATCACGCCGGTGGCATAGATCTGGCCGCTCCGCACCACAACTTTGGCGGGCCCCTCTACTCTGTAGATGTCGCCTGCCTTAATCACGCGAATAGTCATACGTCAAAGGACAAAATGTCCGTTTTTAACTGTGTCCATCTCTTTAGGTATTTAAAACAGTGAACCGTAGGTGACGTGAGGCTTTCGGATCTTCTGCAGAGGCAACCGCTCGACGTGCCTAAGATGGTGAGGGACAGGGTGAGGCAGTTGGGGGTGAGCGAAATCAGGGCTAGGATAAACCGAGTGTTGAGGGGGCTTGACGACGTGGTACTCGACGTTCTCAGCGGCTTGATGATAGGAAGGCCGGTCATGCTCGTAGGCGCGGTGGGGCTGGGGAAGACCACGTTGGCCGAGGCCGTGGCCGAGCTTCTGGCCTTGGGGGATCCCCCCTATGTGGAGGTGGCGTGTCACTCCCACATGACGGCCGTGGACCTAACCGGCGACATAGACATCGCTGTTGTGTTGCAGGCGGGTTTCGACCATCCCCTCTCCTACATACCGGGGCCTCTGGTCATGGCGCACGGCACCGTTCTTGTGATGGACGAGCTCAATAGGCTAAACCCGTACGCACAAGCCGCTTTACTACAGGCAATACAGGAGCACTACGTCTACATCAGAGGCTACAGAATAAGGACAGACTTCGCCCTCATAGGCACGGCGAATCCCAGCGAGTACGAAGGCGTGTATGAGCTGTCGGAGGCGCTTGCAGATAGGCTTAAATTCATCGAGGTCAAGATGCCGGATAAAGAAATTCTGAGGTCGATACTGCTGTGGAAGGCGAGGGAGGCGCTGGGGGAGTTGGAGGCGGAGATCCCGCCTAAACTGGCCGAGATACTGGCGAACTTCGCCGCCGAGGCGCAGAGGGTGGGGTACCCGCAGTCGATAAGGTCGCTTAGCTACGCCCTTGCAGACGCCGTGGTCTCCGCCTGGACGCAACGCAGAGAGCCGGAGCTGAAGGATTTGAAAAAGGCGTTGGCGGCGAACCTCCCCCACAGCCCCGAGACCAAAGAGGCGTTGATCGACCTCCTCAACCGAGCGGCCCATGGATGAGCTGATAAGCCTAGTTGCCGCTATATACGAATGCCTAAGGGGCGTGTCTATCCGTAGCCTCATCTACGCGGTTGCCGACGTATACGCCAGGTCGCAACTTGGTGAGGTAAACAGGGAGAAGCTTATTGAGATCTTGGCGCAGAACCTAGCCGGAGCCCTCCGCGCCGACCCACACGCCGCGAAGAAGATGGTTGAAGACGCCATTACGTGTGTCCAAAACACGGGGGGGCCCGTCGCCGCGCTGGCCGTGGGGTCGGTGGGAAGCGAAAAAGCCCCCACTCTTGCACATATAGCAAATAGGCACGTGCCCGTGGACGCGTCTCCACGTGTAAAACTGGAGGTAGTAAGAAGGCTGGACCTTCCCAGGGAGGCTCTTGAGGAGGCGCGAAGCAGCATAACGGCGCGGAGCGAGGGAGGTCTCCACGTGAAGTCAGCCGTGAAGACTATAAGGCGTTACTACCCCTACGCCTCGGCCGCGGACCTCGACGTTATCAAGACAGCGATATCGATTACAAGGAAGTCTATGCAAAACAAGCCTTTCTCGGATGATGACATCTACATACGCGAATACGCCCATATAGTCGACAAGCCGGTATACATAGCTCTCGACGTCTCGGGGAGCATGAAGGAATACGTCGGGAGGTGGACAAAGCTAAAGGCCGCAAAAGGCGCCATAGTCAGGTACCTCCGCCAGATGGCATATCTCAGAGGCTCCGTCTCCCTAGTGCTCTTCAACACAGAGGCCGAGTTCATGTGGACCCCGCATCCCGTGCACGTCTACCTCAGGGAAATGGCCGAGATCGTCAAGTACATATATGCCATGGGCGGCACAGAGCTCGCCTCCGCTTTAGAGCTTCTACACAGCCACGGCATCCGCCGAGAGGTCGTGGTGATCTCCGACGGACGGACCACAGACACCGAGAGAGTTCTTAACCTCGCCCGGAGGTTTAGAAGGCTCCACGTGGTGGCCACCGAGAGGAGCACGTTTTTAAGACAAATAGCCAAAACAACAGGAGGGCGGTACGGAGAGCTCACACCTACCCTAGACATATTCGGTTTACACAGCTAGTTTTTAAAGAGGAGAAGCCATAAGTCTGTGAGCTGTAACGTCGCCTCCAGCGAGTTGGCGTGTTACTTCCCCTTTCTCGACAAGTCGGCCGTATATCTCTCCAGGAGAGGCCTCCTCCTAGACGTTGTGTTGAGCGATAAAACCGCCGTGGAGAAAGCCGTGGAGAGGCTTAAGAAGTCCCTGGCCAGGGAGCCCTTCAACCCCCGGCGGTGTATAGACGCGCCTGAAGAGACCGCGGTGGCGGCTAGGCTGGCCCTCTACGTGGCGGCGGCCACAAAAAACCAGTACGTCCTGAGGAGGTTCGCGGACGCAGAGAGCAAAAGCTTCAGAGAGCTCCTAAGAAAGATCCCGGGGATACAAGACCCCAGATGCAAGATAGAAATAGCAAGAGACCTCGGCGTAGACGCAAGGCCGGCCCATGAGGTGGTCTCCGGCATAGTGGTCGCCGCCTACAACACACCCATCGCTGTAAGGTGGACCTCCTACTTGAGATACGCCCCGCAGGACCCCTACTGGGCTATGATAAACAGGCCTGTGGTCAAGGGCTGGGTGGTAGTGCCCATCGATGACTTCGAACGCCTCCTCGAGGAGGCGTATGAGGAACGCATCTTCCAAATAGTCAGAGACAACGAGCTGGCAGTTGGCAGAGTCGCGGCTTCGGTGGACCTGTCCCAGCTCGAGGACGTGTTTAAGAGATATGCCCAGCGTCCGTTGCAGATGCCTCAACAAGCAGTAAAGGGAGGCGACCCGCCGTGTATGAAGGCCGTACTCGACGCCCTCAAAAACGGCGAGAACCTCCCACACACCGCCAGATTCGCCATAACAGCTTACCTGCTCTGGCGCGGGTGGGAAGTAGACCAAATCGTGGACCTCTTCCGCACAGTCCCCGACTTCAACGAAAAGATCACCCGCTACCAAGTGCAACACATCGCGGGTCAGACAGGCGGCAGGAAGCAATACACAGTGCCCAGTTGCGAAACCATGAACTCCTGGGGGCTCTGCCCAACAAACCTAGGATGCGGAGTAAAAAACCCCGTCCAGTATGGCCGCAGAGCGGCGATTAAGAGGAGTAGTTGAGGTCTTTAGACGCCTGGGCATAGGGGCCATACTGCAACTTGAGAGGAGAGACCCCCAGTACGTCGCAGTATGCGACGTTGTTAAGAAACACGGCGAGGAGGTGGGGGCGAGGTTAGCCATGTTAAACGCGTTGGTGAGCTATAGACTCGCCGGTAGGGGAGAGGAGCATTGGCAGTATTTCGGTCGCTACTTCTCCCAGAGGGGGGTTGCAGATGTCTGTAGAGACTTCCTGGTCTACCTAGAGACGAGCCCCTTCCTCAAAATCGGGGTTGAGGCGAGGAGGCGGCGTGTTGCCAAGGTTTGTAGGTACTCACCGGACCTGGAGAATTTACTGAACACTTTGAGGGGGCTTTCCACTCTTCTAGACGTGTACCCCCACCAGAAGACCCTTGTCTTCTCCATCAAGATCTTAAACTACGCATATATGTGTAGCAGAAATGTAGACAGGCCGTTGCCCTTTGAAATACCCATACCCGTAGACTTCAGAGTAGCGCACCTGACCTGGTGCGCGGGCCTCATCGACATGCCGCCCGCGGAGGCCATGAGGCGGCAGAGAGACGTACAGGCGGTGTGGAGCCGCGTGGCTGAGGAGAGCGGCGTGCCGCCGCTTCACATCGACACGGTTCTATGGCTTGCCGGGAGGGCTGTCCTCTACGGAGAAAACATACACGGAATACCTGACGAAATCATCGAGACGCTCCAGTGGCGAGGAGACTGTAGGCGTCTCTCAACACGGCGCGGAGGGACTTCTGAGGAGTAAAACGCTTCAGCAAAACGATGTATTCCCCGTCGATCTTTACGTAACCTCCCTCAACAAGCCTCTCCAGCACCCTGCGCGCGGTTTCTCTGCCTAGCCAAAACCCCGCCAGTCTGTACGTCTTCCAGTAATTCGGCTTGACTCTGCCGTTGCGCCTAAGAGCCAGCTCCTCCAGCATCATGAGCGCCAGTTTAGCTAGGAGCTCCCTATCAGCAACGCCCATACTCCCCAGTTTCTAGGTCTATATTTATACACTCAGCGTCTACGCGACCCTGAAACAGCGGTACGCCGGCGAGGACGCAGGCGGTTACAAGCATGAGGTCGGGCTTCTCCGCCACGATAGCCAGCGGCGCCTTGCCTTTCTTCGCCGCGCTCCACAAAACATAGGGGCCTACGGTGGAGCCCTTGACAAAAGGCAATGCCACAATCCTCCCAGCCACGTCGAACCCCGCGAGCTTCCCCGTCTCAGGGTCCAAATCGCCTAGGAAGGAGACCGGAGATGACAGCTTCACGACAGGCGCGGAGACCCGCCCCTTGCCGCCTACGACTGCTTTAAGCATATGCAAGCTCTATGCACCGTTCTCTTCTGCAGGGAAAGACCTTGACCCCGTGGAGCCGCGGGATGTAGAAAATGGCCTTGAGGGAGTTGGTCGCTATGTGCTTGAACCTTCTGGTAAACGGCGAAACGACTAGGCACGCCCCCGCAAATATTTGCACGTTGAGATAAAGCGCGGCTTTCGCCAGATCCCCTAACTGCTTGTACACCCCGGGCGACGTCGACACATATATGGGCCTCTTGGCGCGCCCCCTCTTCTTCACCTCGCCGAGGATCCACAAGACTGTATCCACGTCGGCAAAGGGACAGCCGAAATAGACAACGTCGGGCTCCCCCACATCCTTTAAGTACCCGGCCACGTCGTCTCTGGAGATTTCGATCTTGTCGCGGAGCTCCGCTACGGCTAGGTACTCCCTCCAGTTCGGCGTGACCCCCTCCACCACGGCGAATACCATGGAGGAATATGTGGAGAGAGCCGCCGCGAACTCCCTCCTACTCTCTTCATCTATAAACGACGCCCCTCTTAAATACGGCACGCCGGAGCCCAAACGCTCTCCTATGAGGGCGCCCACAATGCCGGCCTCCAAAGAGTCTAGGGGTCCCACGTCTATCTTCACAGACGCGGTGGGGCGCCTCCCCTCGAGGGTGTAGAGGCTGGTCCTTGGGACGAAGCCCGCAATTGCGCCCAGCAACGCGAGGGGGCCTGGGTTCTTGTCGGACCAGGCGTCCCTAAACGTGTTGATGTAGGTTATGGCGTTGGACTCCGCCCAGGCATGGAATGTGCGGGGCCTAGTCAGGATGAAGTCATAAGGCGCACAGGAAAACGTGACGCTTACGCCCAAGGCGCGCAAAGCTCTGGCTATCCTCTCCTGCCCCCTCAGCACCTCGTCGCTGACTGTCAACACACCGCCGAGATCCACCGCGGCGGGGTTAGACGTGGTGAAGACTGAAACCTTGGCGCCCGTAGACGCCAGGAATTCCAAAAACTCGGCCCCGTAGTCCCCTATGGTGAGGTACGAGACGCCGGAGACGTGCGCAGTCTCCACAGACACCACCTGCCCCCCAGCCACCGCATCGGCGATTTTGAGAACCACTTCCCTTGCATACTCGCGAGACACCACCAGAGATGCGTATTTACTATATATCTTACTCCGGTATCCTTGCCCGCTCAAAGAGCGTGGGGTCTGCGTCGAGAGGCCGTGTTGCGTCCATCCCCATCTTATGCGTCAGCCCCTCTTCGTTGAGCGCAACAGGGTCGAGGGTAGACCCCCTGACGTACGGCACAACAAAGATGCCTCTATCTGCTCTGAGCCTCGTCGCGATGGCCCACTCCACAGACACGGGGTCGTCTGGGTCAATATCTTCGTCTACCGCTATAGCTATCTTTAGGCTTGGATGCGCGGCGAAAGCCGCCAAGAGGGCGTTTTTGGCGTCGCCCTCTACGGACTTTGCCAGCGAAATCACGGCCACAAGCCAGCCGAACCCGCCCCTGGTGAGCCTAACCTTCTTAACCCTCGGCACCGCGGACCTCGCGGCCCGCCATATCTTGGCCTCCCTCTCGAAGCCCATTAACAACATGTGCTCCAAGCCGGCAGGCAACAGGTAATGAACAACGGCGTCGTCTCGGAGCACATATATCTTCTCCACCTTGACCACGGGTTGCCTCCTCACGCGGTCGTAAACACCCACGATGTCGACAAACGGGCCCTCCTCGGCCAGTTCCCTGGTCAAATGTCCCTCTATGACCACAGACGCCATAAAAGGCGCCACCGCGCCGTTGTCCAGCTCCATCACCTTCAACCCACCCATTAGGCTAGAGGCAACTCCCAGCTCAAAAACGCCAAGAGGAGGAGAGGAGGCGGCCGCCAGCAACACCAGCGGGTGCACCCCCCACGCCACAGCGATAGGAACCTCCCTCCCCGCCTCCACGCCGGCTTTGTATATTTGGTAGAGGTGGCGGGGCACCAGCCTCACAACAGCCCTCCTCGCGGCAATGGGCGAAAACCTGTGGATGGAGGCGTTCATAGTCCCGTCCACGCCAACGCCGACAACCACTCCAGATGTTACGTAGGGCCGCGCCTCTTTCTCGTAGTACCGAACCATGGGCAGGTCGTAAAGCGACTCAACCTCCCTGTACACATCCCTCCAGGCGGAAACCCTCTCCAGCCCCCCGGGTCTCTCCAACGCGTTAAGAAGCTTTTCGTACGCCTCCTCGTCGCTTCCGACGCCCAGGTATCTATAAAGCTTAGATCGGCTGTCCAAGATGTTGCCAATGCCGGCGAAACCCCTGCGGACTCCCCTAAAGAGGGGGGTCCACCGGCCCTCCGACTCCTTCAAAATACGGGCAATGGTAAACTCCCCGTAGGGAGGGTCGTGGAAGCGTAGATCAGAAAGATTTTGCGCGGCGTCGGCGAGCGACATCAAAAAGGGGCGTCGACGCGGAAAAAATTACGCCATTTCGACGACGATCTCTACCGCCGCCACTGTGCGCTCTCTGCCGGCCTGGCCCTGGACCTTGTCGCTTAGCAACTTTACGTCTCTAATCTGCACTTTGCCAGGCAGGAATCTGTCTCTCACCATAACGGCTGTCGACACAGCCTTGGATATGGCTGCGCCTCTGGCCTTCAACACAACTTTCTTAACGCCAGCGTTGAACGCCATCACTGTCGCAATTACGTAGTTCGTGGCCGGCTTTTTGCCCACTAGTATTGTTTGTTCGGTTGCCATGAGTGAGCCTTGACTGGAGGGGTTTTTAACATTTTCGCCTAAGCCCCGACCAGCGCCCTGACGTACGCCCCGCAACCCACGGAGCTCGCCGGAATCTAGAAACGACGTGGCGTTGCTAGCAGGCAGGGGACTGCAACATGTTCCTGACGCTACCGCGGCGTAGAAAACTGGGTTTACTGCTGCGGCATGCCTTCTCCTAAGACTATTGTCTTGTCCTTCAGCATTATTCTGCCGAGGGACTCCACTATGTCGCCAATGTATTCGCCTATTCTCACCGCGCTCTCCTTGGCTATGGAAGTTGCGGGGTCCGACAGCACCTCCTCTTTCCTAACCCTCTGGCTCCACGCCGCGATTTCGCCTTGGAGCTCCGCTATCTTCCGCGGAGTTGACTCGCCAACCAGAAGCGTCTCAGCCTGCTTCAGGAACTCAGCCACATTGGTCAGTATAGGCGACAAGACGCGCATGTCGACCTTCTCCTCTTGGTTTACGTAAGCTATTCTACATATGTGATCCGCCATGCGCTCAATGGACTTTGATATTATCACAAACTCCACGATGTCTCTAGGGTCGTCGATATTCAGCTCAAGCATCACATACCTCGACATAGCCGCCCTTTTGAGCTGCCGCTCCATAAGCCAATACAGCCTGTCAACCTCGTCGTCTCGCTCGATCACATCCTTCAGAAGCGCCACGTCGTCTCTCTCAAGCCCAGCCAGCAGATCGCTTAACATGTTACCCACAAGCCGCATCATCTTCCCCGCAATATCGCTCACGGCGAGCTCCGTGGCGGATACCATAGACTGCACCACCAGCCTATCGCTGGCCTCCTCCACTATTTCCATGTCCACCACCCTCCTCCTGATGAAGTCCTTGATCTGCCTCCGCAAACCCATGGCCTGCGGCGAGAATCTGACTATAATCGTCTCTGCGCCGCCTATGTAAAGCGTCATGAAAAGCTTCTCCACCTCCTCCACCGCAACCGGCTGGTTTATCGCGAGCTCCGCCACGACGCTGGCCCTCTTACCCAGCTTCTTCGGTATGACGACCAACGTGTCGTCCGGCTGCGTCACCACTATGACCTCGTCGCCGGGAGAAAGAGCAATCCTCCTAGCCCACTCCTTGGGCAAGCTCACGATGAGGGTGGCCCCACCTGTGAGCTGGACCTTCCTCGTTTCGCCGCGCATAGGTCTAAATAGACAACATATATAAATATATTTTTAGCAAAACTAAAGGAAGCCTCGGCGGCTCTATATACTAGTCGATGAACTTCTTGCCACGTATCTTGTCCTTTAGGTAGTCGTGGAGGAACTTAAGGCCGTGTGTCGACAACGCCTCAATCTCCACCTTCTTTTTCCTCTTCAAGAAAAGATTCACCTCGCGTGTCCACTCAGGCTTCTGGAACCAGGGGTAGCGCAACAGCTCCTGTGCCCTCTTTACGTCCCGGTCGTTCGCCGCTATGACGTAGTTGTCCGAAATCTTGTACGCGTCTATGTCCGTTGCGGTTAGCCCGAGGAATTTGGCGTCTGGAGTGGCGAGGCGCTCGCTCTCGTAGCTAAGCTTGATCGAGCCGCTTTTGTAGACCGAGTATATATACCATCCATATGGGTCGCCGTCTGTGAGGACGTACACCGGCAGTTTATACTCCTCGTTCAGCCTCCTCACGAAGCGCCGCGTGGCCCTATCAGGCATGCCCTTAGCCGTTACCAATATGGCGTTTTCCTGGCTCCAGTACTTCTCCCTAACCAGCCTCTGGAAGATGGCGTCTTTCTCCACCACGAGGACATACGCCGCCTCGACCTTCACGATCTCAAGTCCGTCGACGTTTACAGGCAGGCTGAGCGCCGTCTCGCCGAATTTAGACGCGTCCAGCTCATAGCCCTGCGACCTAACCACTATAGGACCGACGATCTTGCCCTTGACATCGGCCGAAACCCCCATTTCCTCGCGGAGCACGTTTGTCGCCACCTCTATGTCCTCTATCACGGCGTTAGACTCGGACTGCTCATCCCAGGTGTTCTCCCTATGGACCCTGCTCAGCGGGTCTTTGAAGCTTATTGTGTGTTTGCCGTTGTAGTACAGGTCACGTATCGTGGGGTACACGTCTTCCCTAATGGCCTCCACGATGAGGCGTAGCATAAGAACCGTCTGCATGAAGCGTCGCGCCTCCTTCATGTCGAGGAACCTTCTATGCATCTTCTCGGGGCCTAGCTTCAACATCCTTGCCTTCTCATCCCAAATAGTGTTGCTGAGGGTCCTGGCAGGAATCTCCATGACGGGCTCCTTCAGCTCCAAGACATCTTTTGCTAGCTTGACGCCCCAGCTCTCCAGCCGCTTTAGGAACTCGGCTCTGGTGGTCACGGCGTATGAGAGTGGCTAAAATAAAAGTATTACAGACGGCCAAGCTTAAGCTGGGCGAGAGAACGACGCCCTATTGGGCGGGGGGCTACTGGGCGGCTGCCTCCTCGGCCCCCTGCGGCGCCGCTGAAAGGGAAAGAGTGTGCTTGACCAGTTCCTCAACGGTGAGGCCTATCTTCATTTCAATCAACTTGTGGAGGTGTTTAGCAAGCTTATCTTTGTCGAGCCTTGAAGTTATCGCCAAGTTGTGTGCTATCTCGTCCACATACTTCGCAAGAGACACGTACCTGTTAAACATCTCCATCTCCTTCTCCCTCCTGGAGAGGTATAGTCGCAGCTTCTTCGCCGCGTCTCTAAGCGCCAGCCGCATCTCCTTCTCTATTTCGGGCACCTCGGCTATGGCCTCCTTCCCCGCCGAAGCGTATGGTATCTTGGTGGAGCAGACGTGGATAATCACGGCCAGAGAGGCGGGGAACTTCACCTTGTAGTTCTGCCAGTTGAACTCGTCCACGACCTTCCTCGCGACGTCGGCACCCTCGTCGTATAGCAACGGGATTTTGTTGGCGTAACGCAACAGAACCGGCTTGTCTGAGGGAGGTATCTGGCCGCCCCACGCCACCGCGGCCTCTACTATAAATGGGTGGCCGCCGTAGGACTCGGGCTTCCGCGTCACCGCGAAGACCGCCTCGGCGCCGAGGATGGCCTTGGCGCCTATTTCCAGAAGTTCAGCCCCTACGGGGGAGAGCCACTCGGAACGCGGCCTCCTCCAGCCGCCGTACTGCTTCATCTTCTCCACAAGCTTCACCATTTCCTCCGGCGTCATAGCCGTGACTTTCATGTTTGGGTTGAATCCTGCCCACTCGAGGAACACCTTAGCCGTGCCTTCGCCCACGGCGTCGAAGTTCTCCATCAAGAACTCGAGGAGGGTCATGCCTCTGCTTTCAGCCACCATCTGCTTCAACGTATCCACATCAACGCTCTTTGGATGCGGCAACCCCTCCTTAGGCGCCGGGGGAAGTTTGGTGGTGCGCCTCTTTAGCCAAAGCTCCGTGTCGGGACCTTTAAACGCTATCTCGGCGTATGGGGCTATAATCGCAGTCCTTTTAAGGTAATCCTCTATCCTCTTCTTAGCCGCCAGCCAGCTCCCCTCTAGGTAGACCTTGACCGCGGTGCCGTGCCATCTGTACTTATTGGGGTACTCCTTCCTGTCGAGTATGATGGGGCTGTTGCTGTTTGTGTTTATCATTATCTGGTACTCATATATCTTGTCGGATTTCAACGCGGCGGATCTGACGTATACCGGCTTATTTGTCGTGCTTTGGGCGTATAAAACCACCATCTTGAGGCCTAGCCCGAAGACGCCTCTATGTTGTTTTATCTTGTACTTGCTACTGTAAAAGACGCGGCCGAAGACGTTTGGTATCTCGGCGCCGGGGATTCCGATTCCGTTATCCTCAGCGTATACAGACACCCAGCTCTTCTGCTCATCCTCTATGTTTATCCTCAGGTGAATCGTGGGAAGTATCCCGTAGGTCTCCGTGGCGTCGAGAGAGTTCTCCACCAGCTCCCTAACCGTCTGGTACAACGCCCTAGTGGGGTTGTGGAAGCCGGCAAGTTCCCTATTACGTCGAAACCACTCAGCCACCGGGAGAGCCTCATAAGCATACATAGACGACACGTCGCCACACATATTCGGACATTATAAGTTTTCAGCCGACCTCCCTCCGGCGCTTACAAAACGAGCCTTGCCCTTTAGGGGGTTGGGTTTGTTGGTTCATCAATAGAAGGTAAATCCATGGGACACCTGAGGAGGGTGGTGGTCGGGCTGGGTTCCGCCGCCTGAACGCCGTGGAGGAAGCGTATCGGAGGACTGTGGAGGGGGCTTTTTACGCGGCGGAGAGAGAGCTGGACAGATTGTGAAAAACCACCCCAACGGGGCGGCGTGGTAGAATGTGGAGGAGATGAAAAGAATTAGAAAGAGGGGATTTGTCGGATGAGCCTACGAAGAAGACGAATTTCCACAGCCCGTTGTGTATGTCAAGACCTTGTCTGCAACCCCCAGTGACCCGCGGCGCCGATCCGGGCCCCACGACAGCTGATGAAGACGGGGGCGCCTTCCGCCCCAGGGGAACTCCTTAGGGTGGGGTAGGACCAGCTCCGTTCTCGTTTTGAGAGTCAGCCTGGGGACAGGTGGCGACGACTGTGATTATGTCTTCGAAGAACATGTGGAGCTTCGATATTCTCGTCACGCGGCACATGGCCCTCAACGCGTCCATCAAATGCTCCGTCCTTCCCAGCGAGCTGAAGGTAAACACGACGACCCGCGGCCTGTGAGCCGCCACCCACCTCAACAACTTCGGCACAATGCCAAGGTCGTGTATGGCAATGTCTAGGGGCTCCTCGGGCGGCAGATATGGGAGGTTTGACACCAATACGTCGCACCTCCTCAACGCCTCCGCAGCGTCGCCACACACCACATCTACCTCCCGGGGGCAGGATCTACAGGCCTCCAGATCTACGTCTAAGGCCACCACCTGTCTACACTTGCCAAGCAACGCCTCGGCCAGCATGCAGGACCCCGTCCCCACGTCTACGCAGAGATCCCCAGAGCTGAGCTCCTCCAGCGCCTCCAGAGTTAGGTAGCTGTCCTCTGCCGGCGTGTAGGGCATCAGCGGAGAGGGGCTAGGTAGAACAAGGCCGGAAGCACGAAGAAGATGAGTAGCGTGCGGATGAGTATATGTTCGTAGGTTGTGCCCACCTCCAGCGAGTACACCGTGGCGTACATAGTAGCCGTAAGCAACAAGGCTAGGAAAAGCAAAACCTGCGACAAAGTGACTAGGTAGGGGAACTCCCACGTGTGCGCCAGATAGACAAGCGTCAGGTGGACAGCCGGGAAGAGCGCAAGCGGCGCCAGCCCCACGGCGGCTTTAAGCGGCGTAACCCTTCTCATCGTCAAGAGATGCGACGCAACCACCAGCGCCGCCGCCGAGATCAGCGAAAGAGCTAGCGCGTAGTGAAGAGGGAGCCTCAGAGAGAGGGGTAGGTAGTACCCCACATACGCGACGCCGAGTAGCGCAAGCGGGGGGTTCTGCAGGGCTCCAAACATGAGGGCGGCAACCCAGCCCATCAGTAAAACCGACGCGGCTATGTGTAGAAATGGAGACATGAGGAGCCACACCACCAACGGCCTAAGGCCAACGACGGAGAGGAAGCTCAGAGACTTGAGAGGCTCCATGGTCGATATGATGGACGCCACCTTCTCCCCCAGCTCCGTGAGATACACAAGGGAGTCCTCCCGCCTAATGACCCCCAGGCTCTCCAGCGCCGAGAGCTCAAACAAGAGGGTAGACGCCGAGATCCCCAACAACGACCGCAACTTGGCAAGCGATAAGGGCCCCTCCCTCTGCAAAAGAAGCACTATGTCGCGCCTACGCCCCACTGCAACCCCATAGATGGCGCGCTCCACGAAGAAACCCGCGGAGTTTATAATATTACTGCGCTTCCCTGCAACTGCGGCGTTGTGTGATCAACCGGCATATTTTTAAAGTCGCATCTTGGCTTGCCTATGTTCCCACCAGCTATGGCGGGCTACGACAGAGCTATAACCATATTCTCCCCCGAGGGTAAGATATACCAGGTGGAGTACGCCGGCGAGGCCGTAAAGAGGGGGTGGCCTACGGTCGGCGTGAAGTGTAAAAGCGGCGTCGTGTTGGCCGCCGAGAAGAGGAAGATATCTGCGTTGTTCGACCCCTCTTCTCTGGAGAAGATCTACCTAATCGACGAGCATGTGGCCGCCTCGCCGTCTGGGCTGTTGGCAGATGCCCGGATCTTGATAGACTACGCCCGCGACGTGGCGCTGAGCCACAGGTTCATATATGACGAGCCAATCGACGTCGAGTTTCTCACGAAGGCCATCTGCAACCTGAAGCAACAATACACTCAGTTTGGCGGCGCGAGGCCCTTCGGCGTGGCCCTCATAGTTGCCGGCATAGATAGACACGGAGCCCGTCTCTTCCAGACGGACCCCTCCGGCGTGTACATCGGCTACTTAGCAACCGCGATAGGCGCTGAGTCGGGGACCATCACCGAATACTTAGAGAAGAATTACAAACACGACCTGGATATCGGTGAATGCGTGGAGCTGGCCGTGAGGGCATTAGCCTCCGCAGTTGAGATCACCGACAGCAACAGCATAGAGGTGGCCTACGCCACTGTGGAGGAGAAGAAGATGAGGAAAATGACGGCCGACGAGGTTGCTACGCTTCTGGCCAAGGTGCCCAAGAAGGCTTAACAGAGGCGGAGCAACGTAGCCAGTTCTTTTATCAGCTCCCCAGGCGTCTTCCCAGCCCTGAAGATGGAGGTCGATATGTAAAGCCGGCTCCCCTCCAGCGTCACGTAGGTGCCGTACCCCGTTCTTTTCACAGCCTCCTCCACACATTCGCGGCTCACGCCGCTCACGACACACGTGATCTCCTTGCCCTCGCCATATTCCATGTCGCACTCCAGCACCGCCTTGCCGCTTTGGAGCACGTATATGCTCACGGCGGCTGGTTCTCTGCTTATTTATAAACTTAAGCCGCGCGTCTTCTGTGTCATGCCCCGTCTCTATGCTCATAGCCCGTGTGCACATCCACGCCACTGAGGACCCCGACAAGGTAATGAAGGCTCTGAGAAACGTTGTAGAGGGGCGATACGTCATGAGATCCACGCGGGGGCACCACGGCAACGTAATACAGATCGTCGAGGTCAAGTTGACGGAATGCGACGCCTTCGAGGCCTTAAGGTCCATAATAACGCGGCTCGACGACGTCGAGTTCCTCCTCATACTTTCAGGAATCGAGGAGTCGAGGCTATATGTGAAGTTCGACAAACAACAGGCGTACCGAGGCGTGTTAAAGGTTTCGCACGGAGACGACGTTGTATACGTAGAGGTTAGGGGGAAGACGCTGGCCATGAGAGGAGACATGAGGACCTTTCTGACATCTCTAAGAGAAGCGTTAAAAAGATAGATGTTTGCCCCGGCATGGAATGCCTACCTGAAGACACAGCCAGGAAGCTGAGGGAGTTTGTCCAGGAGCTGGAGGGGCTGGGGGCTAGATCCATCATGAATTACGTCATATACGAATTCGACGTAGGGGGGCCTTCCCTCGAGGTTCTGGAGGAGGCCGAAGAGATGGCGAAACGCGAAATCGAGGAGCTGAGACAAGTGTTGAAGATCCTAGGCGAACTAAAGACTCTAGTGACGTAGACGTATACTTTACGTTTACAAATCACTGAAAGCCTCACCCTTT
>Ga0326761_1000061_pt1 | contig 25505 bp, 41 predicted proteins | sample GCREP_P_FD_207739 | JGI IMG/M metagenome (GOLD analysis project Ga0326761, IMG submission 207739) | Hot spring water microbial communities from Geyser Creek Basin, Yellowstone National Park, WY, United States - GCR.EP_P | ecosystem: Environmental > Aquatic > Thermal springs > Unclassified... | reverse complement strand
GGTGAGGGGAGCAGATGAACAAAGCCGAGAAGACTGAGAAGATGGTTGAGCTCGTAGAAGAGGTATACAAACCTAGTTGAGGTAAGTCACGATGCCTTTTCCACCCAAATCACAGAAATAAGTTTTGTTTGTGTGGTATTGTTTGTCACCGCAATTCTCTTGTTCGAAAGGTCAACACTACACGTTATTCCCGTTGGGTCTAAAGTCCTTAGAATTTGCGTATCGGACACAGTTATTTCAGCCCCATAACGCTCGATCTCAACATCTAGGAAGTATGACGTTGGTAGAGTCCCTAGAGGTATGTAATCAGTACGACCCGCACCTACACTTATTCCTCTTTCGAAGTAAAAGACGAGGTAGGCGCTACCGACATCCATTATGGACACGTCTCCGAGGATGTGCGTCTGCTGATAGCTCGCTATGTACCAAGTACCCTCTCCGTCCTCTCCATATATGTCTCCTATGTGGAGATGGTAGAACACTTCTATGTATGCGTTTTTGAATTTTGCATGGCCTATTGTTGCATATAAACTGCGCAGAAACAAGTTGCCATTTAAGTATAATATACATGTATCATATGCAGAGTTAACGCAAATAACTACGTCTGTTAACCATGTTGTTTCTTCTCCTTCGATGTCTATGTTTGCGTAAATACTATAAAATCTTAGCCCAGACACATCGAGATAAGTGTCCGTGTCTGGGTCATAGTTTGTCACATATGTTGTTATGCCTAACGTGGCGGAGTAGTAACCTAGTGGTGTGAAGGAAATTATGGTCGTGTTCTTCTCTCTCAAGAAGACGTTGCCACGAATCCACTTGCCAAATATGACATATTCGTTTTGGGTAAGTCGCAAATCGTCTGTCACTTCGACGTACGCATTTATCCTAATCCTCTTTCCTCTTATGTTTTTCAACCAGTCATTAAAGTCAGATATCGTGCTGAGCGTGGTCGTTGAACCATCGCTTGCGGTAATGATGATTCTGTCGGAGTAGATGTCGATTATGTAATCGAAGGCAATTACTGGAGAAGGAAGCATATTGTACAAAATCTCTATACAACGCAACATGTTTATAAGTTTGTTCTCGTCCTCTGGCTCCACGATGTCGAATGCCTTTCTTTCTCTCCACTCAGCAATCAAGGAGCGACACCTTTCCAGCTGGTCGAACACTTCATCGCTTATCATTGAGCCCCTCTCCATCATCTTTCCGAGCAGATCCGATATGACCATGAGCATCCATTCGCAACATCTTGCGACGACGTTGTAGTGCTCTGCCTTTATCTCTCTGTCGTAATCGACCTCTGGGATGTACATGTCGATTCTAGAGAGGCATTTTTCTAGAAGGGTTTCTGGCTCTGGGACTGACAACAACGCGACTTCTGTGCCCTTTGCGACCTCAAATACCTTAATCATAATTGTTTTGAGGAGTTGAGAGACGACATCAAGGCCCGTCGCTCTGTCGAAAAGATTTCGACTTAGAAGTGAGGTCAGATCCAAGCTTATGCCTCGATCCAAGGCGGGCAAAACGAGACGACTTAGCTCTTGCCCTGAGGCTAGGTCAAAACCAAATCTCTTCAAGCCTGCTAACTCTGACCCGAGAGCCAGGTCGATTGCAGTTCTGGAGAGCGAGGATGTGATGTCAGTTCCCGAGGCTGAGTCTTGAACCTGCTTTCTCACTACCGCAATATATGAGAACTTTGGGAGGTTTGCTGGTAAGGAACTAGTGAAGCTCATGTTTCACGTCTCCGCTACGCCTTCACGATAATTTTCATAATTGTGGCCCACACGAGCACCTTGTTTCCAAGTCGTTTCGTTACTTCGAGGACGTTTCTGTGGTTTATGGGGTCAACTACGTCGCCTAACGACACGTACCTTAGCGTTATCTCGCAGATGGTCGTTGACATCGCATCACAGTCGTGCTTACGATATCGTCAACGTCACATGCAGTATCCACGTCGAGCCCGATGACTTTGTTCCCAGGCTCTCGACTTTCCTGTTTATGTTAATGGCCGTGTCGTCCGACCCGTTGGCCACAGTCCACTCGTTCCACGTCCAATTTGCCTCTGTGGGCCCGAAGGTTGCCTGAAATATGAAGTTCGTCCCAGAGATTTGAGGGTACCCTGCATCGACCTTCTTGTAGAGCTTGTTCGTCCCTTGAAGGCCTGTCTGTGAGGGATCTGCGCTTGCTGTTCCATCGCCCACGCCTATGTAAGAGTTTGTTTCATTGAAAGGTGTTATCGTCTGGCCGTTGAGGGCCTTCCATATGTAGTTTATCCCCTCGTTCAAGAAGACGTTGCCTCTGACTTCCTTGACTTCCACGAGCCTGTCCTTGAACAACGACAATATTTCGTTGAGAGGCCTTCCAAGGCGTACAAGCCTGCAGACTTCTCCATCCTCGTCCTTGAACTTGAAGACCCTTGTGATGGAAGTTCCAATTGCTCTTTCTCTATTCATTCAAGGCCACCACAAAAACAGGGAGCAAAAAAAGTAAAAAAGCTTGCTTAGACGACGCCCAAGACCTCAAGTATGAAGCCGTACGGAAAGCTCCTGATTGTTCCTTGGCTTTGTATGATTGTTACCTTGTAAAGCATGTCGCAGAGCAGGGTCTTCGTGTGGAACCTGATGACTGGACATTCGACTGGCCCGCTATACGATACCTTATTAAAGGGCTGATATTTCACTCCATCAACGGCTATGTATTCTCTCACCTCAACTACATCTCCACTCGCAAGTTGCGACAGGTCTATGTAGCCCTCGACCATGTAGTCGTCCGATTGAGCGTCGATTTCAACTACCGTCGTCTCCGTGTTCAAAGCAGATGGAGTTACAGTCCCAGAGTATCTAGTCTTAGAAGCCACTACTACTGGCATATGCTGTCAAGCCCCCCTCCTAAATCCACCCCATCTTTTTTGCGTATTCGATAAGCTTTTTTAGGCTTGCCAAGTCCAAGCCAATGTTTTTTAGCTGTTTTACAAAGTCAACTAGTTTTCTCAAGTCATCTAAGCTTATCTCGATGCTCTCTACCTTACTTGGCTGACCAGCACAGTCCTTGGGGTCTTTGCTGATCTCCACCTTCACGTTGCTCATATGCTCACCTTGAACAGAATTATCTTACCCGAAAAAGTGTTTGTAGATGTGGCAATTTTTAGGCTTGTTATCTTTGTCGTGGTGTCGTTCCAGAAGCCCCCTGTAAAGCCGTCGTGGTGTGCTAGGCTCGACTTTCCAGGCGAGTCTATGTGGTACCACCCAATGTACTGCCTCCTGTACCCAGTCATTGCACCGAGTATGCCGAGGCAGACCATGTGCCCTGCCACATACCACCCAGTCCTCCCCATCATGAAGCCCCCTAGTGAGACACGCCATGTACCAGAAGAAGTGGTGATCCCATCAAAAGCCGCATAGTAGCCAACGTTGTCAATGGTGAGGGAGAGGGCGTTGGGAATTAGAACGAGGTACCAGTCTGCGGTAGCCGTCCCTTCAAGTGCTCCCTCAAAGTAAATCAGGTACGCCTTGTCCGCATCCCCATCAAGACCCGATATGGTTACAGCAGTAGTGCCAGACGGGGCATCTACCTCAGCTACCTTTTGCCACACCCCGAAACTGAGCTTCAAAGGAGTTATGCTAAAGTCTGGGTGGTCTATGGGCGTCTTGAGCCTGTGGTAGTCCAAAACTATGTCTGGCATTTCGACCCCTCACGAGCTCGCTTCCTCTACGATTCTCCTTGCTACTGCCTCCCAGTTATACTCTTTCTCCAGCACTTTTTTCCTCCACTCATCGGTCTTTGCCTTGTACTCTTCGTAGTTTTCCAAGATGTCGTGGGCTTTGTTTAGCGCGCTCTCCACGTCAATTGCGTAACCGCATCCGACGTGGATGGCGTTGTTTGGCAAGACGATGACCTTGCGACCCCTCTTCGCTTGTAAGAAGCTTGGAACGTAGTCAGTCCACGAGCCCCAGTCCGACGTGATTACGGGTATTCCTCTTGCGAGGCTTTCTAACGCATTATGTTCAAATGCGCCACCGCGACTAAAGCACAAGGTTATGTCTGCAAGGTCGTATAAGCACATCTTCTCGTATTCGCTTAAGAAGCCGTAGATTTCGATGGCCCCCAAGGGCATGACATCTTGAAACTCTAAAGAGCGCGGGCTCATGGTCTTTAATACAAGAGTAACATCGTTGCGCTCTTTGACTAGTCTCTTATAAAATTCGAGTACTTCAAACCAACCTTTCCTTTCGGGGCTATGCCAAAGCCAGAAGAGCAGTAATCGCTTCTTTCTTCTGATTTTGTGTAAATAGAGCTCGACCAAGAGCGGGTTTATCTGTATTATTGGTGCTGTTTCCCATTGATTAGGTGTTGTGTACCACTCTGGGTCAACTCCATGAGGGATTCTAACCACAGGAACCTTAACTCCCGACGCCTTTGCGACCTCTACGCAGAACGACGATGGATATATCACCTTGTCGGATTGGTTTAGGAGGTTTACTGCGAAGTCGCTTAGCCTGTCCGAGTCGCAGACCTCAACTGCTATGAGTTTGTCGAAGTGAGACCTCCACCATGCCAGATACGATTGAAACCTGTCCTTGAAGTTCTCGTCTAGAGCTCTATTTCGCGCTAGCAGAAATCGATGATAGATGTAAATCCAAGGATGGACTATCGTTGTGTATTTTATCGAAGGAATGAAGTTTGCAAATGAAAGCTCGTCGAGGGTTTGAAGGTCTGCGAGCCCAAGCTTCTTAATGTACTCTACATGTTTTCGAGCGATTAACGTGAAGGAAACCGTATGCCAGAAAGGCGCACAATAGAGAATCCTCATTATGGCTTCCTCGCATGACAGATTATGTTTGAACCGCCATCGTTTTCTATCTTCTCCACGATCAGCTTCGTGAAAGAGAGGCTACCTCGAAGCCACGAGCTCTAAAGTCACATCGATGCCAGTCGTATCTGTTCTTGCTCTGACGTATGGATATGCTATTGAAGAATAGGTTTTGATGCCTGAGCCCGAGGCCGACAACGAAATCGTGTCCAAAAGCCTCCACGTGACCCCATCTATCGATACTTCGACGTAAACATTTCCTGCTCCACCTAATGAATAGAACGCGTTTACGTTTGGTCTGCCTCCCTTAAACAAGACGACTTCAAGGCCAGTCGTGTTCTCCGAGGCAGTTATTGACTTCGTATTTGATGTTGTTTTGAGTTCATCCAAGAGCTCGCTCGGCGGTGCTGTCTTGACTCTGCCATACTCATCGAGGGGCTCCGCGATTACAACGCCCACGTTGCCATACTCGTCCATCCTCAACCTAACAACGACATCTCTCGTCTCTCTGACGTAATCCGTCAAGAGGTCAACTTTTGGTAATAGGGCCTCGCTCGCTTCCGCAGACCTTCTCGTGTACTGAGAGATCAAGTCTCCGTAAAGCGCATTTATCGACGTTATCTTCGCATTGTCGATTGCACTAGTCACGTCTTCTTTCGTCAAGAGCTTGCCATAAATTGCATCCAACGTTTCCTTTGCCTTCGTCGCGTCTATGGCTTCTGTGATCTGGCTCTTTGCAATATCGTAAAATTGGTATATTGAGATCGGGTCTCCATCAAGTATGACAGGCCTCCCTTCACAGTCTATGCGTTCCGTGAAGTGCGCAGTCCTTCCATAAACTTCATCAACGAATATGTCTTGTTGTCCCGAGGTCAAGAAGCCATACAAATCGTTGAGTGAATCAACTACCGCGTTCCACTCTCTGCTCAAGAGCCTCTCTCGTGCTTTGTATTGGAGACCTCGCCAGCTCATTGCTTCCCCTCGCCCTCTTCGTTGCCCTTGCCTTTGACTAGGGGTTTGAGGCCTCTTTCAACCGCTAACTGTACTACAAATGAATAAAGAAACGCCTTCAAGGCCGTGTAGAGGTCTAAAAGTGATGGTAATCGATCCGAAGGCAAAGAAGCGAGCAGGGCTATCGAGGCGATGATTATCGAGTCTATTATCATCCACACGAACGGCTTGAACTTTTTTTGTTGCTCCTCTTTTTCAGGGGGGTCGTAGGTGATGTCGAGCACTCACATCCCACCCTTTCTTTTGAAGATTCCACATCCCACCCTCTCAACGACTTCTCCGAGCACTAAACAGTAAGTTTTACCCTTTTTCGTTCTCCCTTCGTAATACTCACACTTCTTGCAGACCATGAACGTCACCTTTTCGTTGTCGTCGTCGGCGGTTTCGACAATTCTTCGACCAACTTCTTGAGCTCCTGCGAGAACTTTCCGAGCTCCTCAAACGCCTTCTTGGCGCTTTCGGCGATCTTCGCGCCTTCCTCAATCGCCTTCTTGTGCTCCTCTAGAAGCTTCTTTACGTATTCTTCAACTGTGGGCTCTTTCGTAGCCACAAGGATCGCCCAAAAACTCTTCTCTACCTCTTTCTTATATTTTTAAAGAGTTCACCTAGCTCTAGCTAGAACGCGGGCCCTTCTCAGCTGAGCAGTCCTCTTGACCAAGGCAAGGCGTAACTCGGGAACTCCGAGCTTCCTCAAATAGTCCAGCTCTTGATCCAAGCCCTTATCGTCGAGAACTCCATTAGCGTACGCGTTGATCAGCTCCGTCTCGTACGAGCGTATTTCAGGGTACGCCTGATACGACATCACGTATTGCTTCCACATTTCTTTGAGCAACTTCTTGGTGTTGTCATCGACTGGCAGGGCGTCTATCATCTTGAAGGCCCTCGAAACTGCGAGATCGGTTGCCTTCTCGGCGTAGCGAGCCATGCCTACAATAGTCCTCGGAGCCCCCAAGACATCCATGAAGGCCCTTCTAACACGAGCCACGTCAATTGTCTTCTGTATTATCGTTATCTCAAGGTCTTCGTAGCCGTAGGTCTTCAATATCTTGAAGACCTGCTCCAACTGACCAACATCGATTATGAAGTATTCTGCAAGGCCGAACATACTATTTGCCCATCTTCTTACCTCATCGACCGTCGGCCTGAGGTAGATGTACTTAGCCCACATCTCCGCCCAGACCCCTCTGACCCTCCTTGCTTCAAAGGCTTGAGCAATGAAAGCTCTTACCTCAGGTATGTATTCTGCCAACGTTGCAAGTTGCGAAGGTGTTGGGACGTACTCCCTCGCGTTCTCTATCGCTAGCTCAAGGTCTGCTCTAAGTTGTAACAAATTGACTTCTGTGGGCGTGAAGCCGAGCCTCGTTGCGTTCTCCAAGATCGCCTTCCATTGTTCATAAGTTATCGCATTGTATCTTAGAGCCCTGAGAGCTGTCGCGATCACGGCCTTGTAATCGCTCTTGAGGGGCTTCACGGTGATGTAGGTGATCCACAATGGCCAGTACTCATCTGGGACGTTGTGCTCTTTCAAGACCTTGGCTATTATCGTGGCAGGCAAGACCATGTACTCGGCGAATGTTGCGAGCTGTGATGGTGAAGGTATCGCCTCTTTCTTCACTATCCCTAAGACGGCCTTTGCAATGTTCTTGTAAGCCTCTTCCTCGACTTTGGGCAAGGGGATGTACTTCTTTACGGTGTCTATGAGTCCTTCGATCTCAATGTCTGTCACCCAACCATAAGCCAATCTGTAGAGGAGCCAGCCCGAGACCCTTGACCACCACACTCTTATCCTCTCCTTGGCCTCGATGTCTTGAGCTAGGGCCTGCAACATCAACCACATCGTTGCATAGCCTTCATCGAGCTTGAGCTCTATTTCTTGTCCAACAATGCTCTTGGTCAAGGCCTTGTAGTGACCGCTTAGAGCCTTTATCAGCTCCTGCAACTTGGACTTCGCTTCGTCAACCGTGATTGCAAGCGTTCTGATGCCAGATCTTATGTAACTGTAGATCTCTCTGTAGATGTCCAGAACCCTGTCCATCGCCATCCTGAGCTCTAAGAGCCTTCTCTCATGAGGTAGCCACCTGACTGGCAGATTGATCCATCCACTCGTCCACGTCTTGGTCTCGGGGTTCCAATAGCCAACGAGATAAGATGCGGTGATGAGGCCTGCCAACGACTTTTCTGCGTCTTCGACAGTTATCATGCCTTCCTTGAACAGGTTGAGCCACCCAGTTCTTAGCAAGGTCATTTCGTCGGATATGACCATGATGTTCTCCGCGACCGTCGTGATGGGAACCCATGCAGGATGAAGACCTGTGGCCTGCAACAACTTCGAGAACCACGTCAAGTCAACCTGAACCTGCGATGCGGGACTAGTCTCCATGAGCTTGGGGACGACCTCGACCATCGGAGCGTACGACTCGAACTTAACGCCCGCCTTCTCGAACTTCTCAGCCATCAATAAGAAGAGGCCGAAACGACTCATCCACCTCATATCGATCTTTGTTGGGATGTCGGCGGCAACATCAATCATGAGCCACGAGTCAGAAGTCCATCCGCCTAATTTACCGACAACTTCTGCGCCCACGTTAATCCCGTACATCGAGGTCTTGTCAGTAAACCACGAGAAGTTGCTGTATTCGAGCCACTTGAAGTACACGTTGAGGGCGGTCTCAAAGGCCTTCACTTGGTCTGGCCCTGCCAAGGCCTTCTGTAAGTCTAATGGCGAAATTGGATAGCCAGCCTTGACCTCCTCTGCCTCTCTGTCGAATATCTTCTTGATCGTCTCGGGCGCCTTGAACCACAACATCCCTGATAATGCTCGCATGTAGAACGTCCATAACTTCTCAAAGCTTGGGTACTTGAACGTCAAGAGGTACATCAACGTGGTAAGGTCTTCGTTCCATCCACGAATCCACCCAATCCTTTTCATTACGTCAACGCCTGGGAAGATGTCTCTCTGAGTCATTCGTGCCATTTCGCTATGTGTAGGCAATTCGAAAATGTTGGAGAGAAGTATCTTCCTGTCAGCACCAAACCTGTCCCTGAACGGTACGACGCGCTTTTCAAAGTCTTTCGTCAGGAAGTCAACATACCACGCAGGCAGTCCATAGATCCTCAGGTACGTCCTGATCGTCGCTATCGTCTGCTCGAACTTCTCCTTGTCTTTGAAGCCCTCGCTTAGCGCCAGCATCCTCCTCGCGTAGTCGAGCAAGGCCGTCTCCGAGACTGGCTTCAAGAACGTGTCGAGGCTCGCCTTCTTAGAAAGCTCCTCCGCAAAGAGATCGCCGAGCATGAGCTCTATGCGCTTCTTGCCAGTCTTTGTGTCAACTGTATCGTAGTACGCGATGACCCTCGGGATGTATAGTTGTTGCATGTTAGCGACGTACATGTTTGCGAGGGCCATTGACATGCCAATTGCATACGAGGAGAGGAAGATCTCAAGCGGGCGCTCGACGGCTTCTATAAGCTCTGCGACACTTATCTTCCAATGCACTCCTCCAAGCTTGGAACCGAGAAGTTGTGGAACGATCTCTAATGTCCAGTTACCGAGAGAGGAAGCCAAGCCTTTAAGTACGACTGGGAGAAGCATCGCCGTCCAGAATGGAACGACCATCCTTGAACCGAAGACCCAGAGGTTTTCTGCGATACCCCTCGTCTCCTTGAATGTTGCTTCAAAGATCTCTTCAACCTCAGGAGCAGATCTCTTCATATACTCAAAGACATCAGGGCTCGACTTTTTGAACAAAGGCGATATCAACTTCTTGAACCATTCGGCCACGCCTTCGCTTGCCTTCCAGAGCCCCTCAATGATCATCTTTCCGAGCTCGATGAGAGCGTCCTTTAAGATATTGAAGCCCGCGACAATTTGGTCTTTGAGCCACATCAGTCCACCAATGACCATCTCTCCTGCCTTCTTTAGACCTTCCCAGATCGCATCTTTAAGCCCAATAATAGCGTTCCAGACTGGCTCGACGACGTGTTTCTTGAACCAACCAAGTGGGTCGCTTACGAACTCTGCGAAGCTCTTTCCAATGCCCTCAAAGAACTTGACAACGCCTTCGAACGCCTGTTTCAAGCGTTCTGGTAGTCCTATTATCGCGTTCACGAATCCTTGAAACGCCACCCCAATGTCTGCTAGCCTCTTCGTCGCTTCCTCAAACCATCCTCTTGCACCCTCTGCGAACTTCGAAAATGCCTCTCCTATCCCTTCAAAGCCCTTCCTCATCCATTCGACGAGACCGCCCACGCCCGTCGTGATGTCTCCAATGATCTTTCCCAAAACGTCCTTGATTATGCTTGGAAACTCCACAACTCGATCCACGAACCATTTGAACCCTTCCTGAATCTTTCCAACGAAGTCGCCTATGGCCTTGCCAGCCCTTTCAAAAAGTCCTTTCAGGAATTCTGGTATCTTTCCGACTTGTTCAATGAACCAGCTAAAACCTCCTTTAATCTTTTCACTTAAATCTGCAAAGAAGCCGCCGACCTTGACAACGAAGTCTCTAACCATGTCTGGGAACTTCACAACTTGGTCTATGAACCACTTGAAGCCACCTTGAATTTTAGTCGCTAAATCTGTGAAGAACGCGCCCGCCTTCTCGAAAAGGCCTTTTATTACATCTGGTAACTTCATGACCTGCTCTATGAACCAAGAGAAACCGCCTTTGATTCTTTCAGCAAGGTCACCAAAGAGCCCTCCGACCCTCTCAATGAAGCCTCTTATCGTTTCAGGAAACTTCGCAACTTGATCGACGAACCAAGAGAAGCCAGCTTGGATTTTCCCTGCCAAATCTGCAAAGAAACCGCCCACCTTAGTCACGAATTCTTGAACTCTTAATGGAAGGCTTCCTATGAAGTCCGCAATGGTCTTGAAGGCCCCAGAGACAGCATCCGTGACCTTTGGAAAGTTCTCCGCAACCCACTTCAAGGCGTTGGCTATGGGGTCTATGACTATGCCTTTCAGAGCACGGCCAATATCGGCCAAGGCGCTCGGTATTCCCTTAACCGTGTCCCAGATGCTAGACACAACGCCTGCGATTGGGGAGACAATTGCTTCAAAGCCCTTCTTGATTACATCGACAAACCCAGAAAAAGCTCCTGCGAGCCACTCTCTCAGTTGACCGATGGGATCAATTATGCCTAATGAGCTTGAGGCAACGGCCTCCCAGTCTATGAGGTCAAGGTCTTCGAGTCTTAGAAGTGGGGCTATCGTTACAAGTTCGTTCTGTCCTTGAACCGTCGAAAGATCGATACTCAATAATATCGAAGCGTCAAAGCATTCGCTCAAGTTGAAATCGAAGTCGAAACTGTAGGGGTTCATCGACTACTCAGAAGCCCTCAACATTGATAAATACTTTTCTTTGAGGAGCTCGGAGCGCCACGAGCGAAATATCTTTTTCGCGTAGTCCAAGGCTTGGTCAAGAAGGGCCCTCTCGTCCATGTCTGGGTTCTTTTCAAATAAAATGTCCGCGCAGAGGTTTTGAAGGCCTCTGAGGGCTTCGTCGTCGCCAATCCTGCCAGAGCGGTAGAGAGTCTTTATCAAACTGAAACACGAGAGCCAGTTTGCACGTTTGTCCGCGCCTACAATTCCATCCATGAGCTTGAGAATTATGGCCTCAGACATGGCTATCACTCCTCTACTATGTGAACTCCTCGCTTATGAGTTTTGTCAAGGCTCTTACTATCAGGTCTTCCTTCTTTATTGCGTATTTTCTCTCGATTTCCTCCAGCTTCATCAAAAGCTTCTGTGGAACGTTGATGACTATCTGATAGTAGGGCATCTAACTCACTAGTACAAGAAGAGAGCCTCCACTCTTTTATATGTTTCAATATCTCCGTGCTCAAAAGCGTCTTGATGCGTTTCTCTCTAATACACTTCCTGATGTAGTCCTTTATCTCGCCCAAGGTTTCTTCGTCAATATAAACTCTGACGAAAATCTCGACACCATTATCGAGGGCTCTATCGCTCATCTCTTGGACGAAATCAATGCCATAGACCTGACGTAACCTGTGTACTGTCCCCGAAATATAGTTCTTTATAGCCCTAGCCAAAGCTAAACGAATTCGTTTCTTGAAGTTTTCATATTCTGCCTCTACGATTTCCTCTGGGATTTCGACTGGAATCGCGTGACTTAATGCCAATGGTTACCGCCTCTTTGATGATTTTCATGAAAGCCAAGAGACAGTTATACACTCTCATATTACTGTTTCCTCGCTTAAGAAGTTACTCTTTGTCGATTTTTGTTGCTTCGGTGTTGAAACATGCCCATCCCGCCTGGCGGTCAAGGAAGGTTTGCGAAGTGGCTTGCCAAGTTCGACCCAGCGACGATAAGCGCTAGGTTCACTCAGGTCAGGGACGTAGCTAGCGCTAGAGCCCAAAACGGACTGATAACCTTCGCCACCCTCGAAGAGCTTGTAGGGCCAATATTGGACAAGTACGGTGTGAGCGGTACTGACAGGGCGAAGTACCAAGGTTTCGCTAAAAGGTTACTTAAGATGGCCGTGAGGAACAAGGCAGAGAGCGCTACCGTCGTGGCCCAAGGCATCAAGGCTGACTACGTGACGAGGCTCAAGGCCGATCCTGCCATCTGCGACGAGATAATCCAAGTGGTTCTCGGTTGGGTCGCTCCGTACTAAGTGACGCCATAGAACCGACAACGCCACGAGCGTAACGTAAACCTCAATTTCTTTTTTTACCTCTTTTTTTCTTTTTTTGAGTCTGGGGGGCTAAGTGCTTAGAGTACTGACTTCAAACCGTGCTGTCTCTTTGCAGACCGTAGCGATGGACATAGTGAAGGTTGCGAATCGCCTGGGCATCGACGCGATGTGGCATGACCGTCCCCTTGTCCCGAAAGAGCTAAAGATGAACGGAGACAGAGCAATAGTCGTCATGGCGGTCGATGTCCTCAACTCGATGACGTGGTTCTTATTCGCTCGTGATTACACGAAGGCAGGTGTTCGCAATGTGTTTTATGGCCCCATTGAGGGTCGGGTAAACAGGCAGTTTGTCCAATATTGGATGAGAGAAATTAGCTATGTTGCGGTCTCAAACTACGTCAGAGAAAGGTTGCTCGAAGCTGGCTTTAGAGTCATAGATGTAGTCCCTCATGGAATCGACCTGAGACAAGTCCTAGAAGTCAAGAGAATGGGCCTGACGATGGAGAAGTATCTCTCAGATCACGGCCTAGACCCTCGCAAGCACTTCATAGTCTTGACGGTTGCGAACTCACATCCTCGCAAGGGGTTGGCGTGGTACGACAAGGTGATCTCAATTGTGGAGAAGAAAGACCCCTCCGTGAAGTTCTTGGTGATAACTGAGGAGCGAGGCCTCAACTACTTCAATCAACATCAAAACCTCGTGGTCACGACTGACTTTGGAAGGCTACCAAGGCAGTCGATCTTAGCGCTCATTGGGTCAGTCCACGTCTTCGCGTTGCCTTCACTAAGCGAAGGCTTTGGCCTTCCCGTCTTGGAGAGCATGGCCCTTGGGACTCCATGTGTTCACAGCTCCTTACCACCACTAATGGAGTTCAGCACGGGCTTCGTCGTCCCAGTCAGGGACATTGCATACTTCGACAAAGAGGTCATAGGCCCATCGGGCATACTCTTCGAGCAACATCTTTACGAAGTAAGCGAGTTCGCCGACGTGCTCTTGCAAGTCATAGATTTGTGGAAAAACAAGAAAGATGCCATCATTGACTGGAGGGCCAAGTCATGGGAGAAAGCTCTACAGTACGACATCTATAAGGTCTATCCGAGGCTTTTGAGATACGTCGTCCCAGTCATGGAAGAAACCATTGAGGAAAAAGTTGAAGCATACGACTTCTCGAAACTACCCCCGACCCCTGAGACTAGTCCCCAAGCGGTGAGTTGAAGTGTCTGAAATCCTTGAGAAGGCCTTGAAAGAGATCGATCAGCAAAAGCAGAAGTATCACGAGAAGTTGCTCTCGGTCGAAGGCGAGTGGTCAACGTTCATGAGGAGCTTTCAGCTCTGGGACTTCATGATCGACATATCGTCGCTCTTGATTCCTGAGTTCTACTTTGCCACAATGTCGCTCGGACTTCTCTTCGACTTCGACCTCTTCACGATAGAGCCCCTCAACCTTGAGTTCACGTGGAGGTATCCGACCCTCGATGAGTGGCTCAAGGGCATTGGCATAGTCATCGAGAAGACAATTCTACCGACGGCCACAGACGTAGAGACCTTCGTAACCGAGAACATTAAAGAGGAGTTTCAAGCCCCTATCTTGGAGACGAGGCTTGAAAAAGGGTACTATGGAAAGACGCGTTATGGGTACTGCTACTACGATCCGATTGCCATGAGGGAGTTCATGAGGAACGCGATCTCACTCATGATCAAGAAGCATCCCTCATGGGTTCAAAGAAAGCAAGCAATACTGTCTTTAGCGAGCTCTTTAGGCGTCTCGGAGGATCTCGCAAGGTACATCCACGACAGGATGAGCATGGTAATGAGCGCCCACGTCGAGGACTTCATTTTAGACTACGGAATGCTCGACGTTTCGTATTTGTGCGTAGAGGAAGAGCACTCCCCAGAGCACGTCACAGTCCCCTTCGTCAACTTGGACGGCGAAGTTCAAGAGCTCGAAGTCTATAACTTGACAGACCTTCAATACGGCTTCATCCTAGACTTCTCGTACCTAGACGTTGACTATCTGTGCGACGACGTTGACGCCTACAAGGACGTTGCTCCCGCAATCGATACCATAGACGAGAAGGTCAAGAACTTCCGAGGGAGGATCGCAATCACGGCTCCCGCGTTCTCAAACTACGTGCGGGGAGATGAGGCGGTTGATCATAGTAAATGCGAGCGAACGAACATCTATGGAGAGCTTCTGTCCATGAGGTACTCTATTGAGAATCAAGTCGATTCATTTCTCAGAAGCGTGGCTCCTCAACTACCCGCCTTCGAGCGCCGAAAGTACATTAATGCAGTCCTACAGTTGTGGGGCCACAAAGGAAAGAGACATGAATGGGGCTTCAAGACCTTCAAGTACATGTCTTTGGATGAGCTAAAGTCGTGGTGGGTTGATTATTGGTCAAAACAGGGACTAGACCCTGCGTTGCTCGACAAGCTCTTCGAAATGGTCAAGACGTGGTTGCCAGATGTCGTTGACAGAAAAGTAGAGCTCGGACGAAAGCTCAGGCTAGAACGCCTTGGAATACCAATTGACTGAGAAGAGCTCCAAACATACCCACGATCACGTCAATAATTCGATTTAGCAAGGACTCTTTCACATCTGGTCTAAAAAAGACCTCATAGAGCTCCCAAGCCACCAAGAAGATGAAGACATAGACCAAGGACTTCATGGCAAAGCCTAGATAGAAACCTAACAAAAAGTGGCCCAAAGTCCATTTATCGACCGCTCTACTCATACAAAAAAAGAAGTCTAAAAAAAGAGAAAAAAGTTATAATTTTCTCAAGAACTCCAAGGCCTCGGAGGTCGCCTCGGCTTCGTAGAGCCACGCCTCGGCTTTTGAGAGAAAGAAGTCGTTGAGCGTGACCAAGAACTTCTTGCGATAAGCTTCACATGCATCAAGGCAGACTTTCAAATGCCTCCTCAGCTCGTTGACCGCTTTGCTTTTGAGGTCTTCGTCTTTCTTTATGATATTGACGAGCTCTTCAACAGAATATTTGTCGATGTTGAGCTTCAAACGAGAGACAGCTCTAAGCAACATGAGCTTTGCTCTGTAAGAGAGCGCCTTGTCATCTCGATTGTCATTTACCATGTCTGTCACCCTCCTCTATGAAGCTTCGAAGATTTTCCTCAACGCTTCGAGGCTTTGCTTCTTCACTTCCTCAGCTTTCTTTTTGAGCTCTTCTTCTTTCCTCTTTGTCACGTTTTCGTAGATTTCGTAGTCGAAGTACTTTTCAATTGCCTTCCGAATTATGTCCTTAAATTCCTCTGGCTTAATGGCAGTCAAGGCATCGAGCTCAACCCTTATTTCATGAGAACCATAGCGCTCGACGAGCTTCCTGACCCTTTCGTCACTCTCAGCCAACGCCTTTATCTTCTCCACATAAGACCTGTACCTCGGATCTCTTCTCATTTTCTTGATCTCGTCTTCTTTCTCTGGCTTCGCAGGAAGGTCGAAGGAAATGACGTGATCTAACGTTACTGCGACCTTCTCTATCACCATGTCGTTTCTTCTGGCCAGCATCTTCAACCTCCTCGCAAAGTCCCTTGAAATGTCCTCACCGCTCGGGTCAAAGTCTCCGAGCAAGAGGATGACGGGTCTTTGGGTTTCGGGAGTATGAGATATCTCCTCGGCGAGCATGTAAACGTCCGTAGCACTATCGTAGCCACGAATGACCCTGAGCTCCTTTACTCCAAGGGGCCACGCTTCGGTAATGAGCTTTCTGCAAACGTCTTCTAAGGCTTCTTTCTCAAGAACTATAAATATCCTGTGTTTTTGATCTTCCCAAGGGTTGACTCGCACATCGCTGTACGTCTCTATGTAGCTCTTCATGATGGCCTTGATTTCGTCAACCGTCAGGGGCTTGGTGGGGTAGTGAGTGCTCTTCTCAAGAGGTATTGCCCATCTTGTCGTGTCCTTGATCAAATACCAAGGAAACTCACCTTTATACCTCGCTTCCGCTATGACCTTCGACAACTTCTTGTACGACGTTACCGTGTTCGGGATCACGCCCTTGGACACCAAGATGTAGAACAATCCCCTAAGCGTTGGAGGCCCATATCTGACATAGAAGCTTTCCGCTTCCTTAAGGGCGATTTCAAGAAGCACCTTGTTGCTCATCTTTCTACGCCCCCCTAGACCTCTTTGAAAAATCGACATACAAAGCTTCCAGCTAGAACTAGAAGCCCTTGTCTCTTGCACTTCCCAACTGCGTTGTACCAAGGGGCAGTATCAGAAACAACGTCGAAATATGCGCATTCGATACATTTAGAAATCCTTTCTCCGCACTCAGAACACACGTATTCTGTCCCCTCATAGAGGCCACTTTCGTCGGCGTCTATGTCTTCTTGTGTCAGAACTCTTACGGTCTTTTCACAGTTTTTACAAAATCCTATCTTCATTGCTCTCCCTCCTCCTTGAGCATGTAGTTGTAAACGATGTCCGTCACGACCAGCTTCAAGGTCTCGTTGAGCTCCATGAACACGTCGCCAGTCAATTTGCCCGCCTTCGCATAGGCGAGGTAGTCCTGTAGCACTTTCTCTAAAAGCGAAGTGTCGATCTTGAGGCGCTCCTTGATCTGAGCTACTGTCTTCATAGTCTGTTGCAAGGAGGCATCGTCTGGCTTTGCCTTGAACGCTCCGACGCTCATACAGAGTTTCATAATGTACCATGTGGCCTTCTCAAGATTTGGTAACTCTTGCTTTGCCTTAGGCTTCCTCAGAGACGTTTCGTAGAGCGAAAGCGCGTCTAGAAGGATCTTCCACTTTGATCTCCCATAGCGTCGGGACAGAACGTCAAGTCTTACCTTGAATTCATTTGGGACGTAAATTTGAGCCCCTCGGCGTTGCTTCTTTTCCTCAGGTTTTGACTCAGGCTTGGACATTTACTTGTTACCCCCTTGACGGACATTAATGAGTTGAAAAGTGCGACCACAGTTCTTGCATTGATAACGTTGGATGCGACCTTTGCGGGTTATGTGAAATCCGCGTTTCATGATCTCGTTGCTCCCGCACTCAGGACAACGTAAAGAAGTGGTTTGAGAGGTCATTACTTCGCTCCCTCCCTCTCATGTTGGATAGAAGACAGGTTCTCTGAAGATACGTTCGATCATTTTCTCAAAACACTCATCCTTGAGTTTGCATATCCGACAAACCCTTGATCTGTCGCTATAAGCACCAAGACACAACTTCGTCTTCGTCTTCATTGCTTCCCACCTTCGCCTTCTTTTAGGGCCACAAACTTCTTTACCACGTCCTTTAGGGCCTCGGTCAAGTCCTTGAAGCCGAAGACTTGGCAGTACTGTAGTAGTAGAGAAGAGTCGTTCATGATTCGGCGGTAGTGCTCGACAGCCAAGAGCTTCACTATTTCATTTGCGTCCATTATCCCAACCTCCTCCTGACCTCTTCAACTATCACCTTCACTTGGTCTTCGGTCATGCCTAGTTGTCGAAGGCTCTTCGTCACTTGGTAGAGGTAGCACTCGATTGCCTTGCTCTTGTCCTTGACAAGTCGCCTGTGGACGTTGAGGTCGCACTTCATCGTTGTCCATGAGTATATCGTCACCCTTTCTCCCTTGGGGGAGACCTTCACATAGCTCCTTATTGGCCATCCTTCGAGAACCTTCGTTACTTCGAAGGTTCTCTCATCGACTCGGGTCAAGGTCGGGATTTGGGTTTGGGTTTCCATCAACTCCGCACCTCCGTATATCCCACTACACACACAGGCTTATAAACCCACCGCTCTTATAAGGAAGACGTGAGGGGCCATGAAGTTTGTCGTGACTGGCGGAGCGGGCTTCATAGGCTCGCACCTAGTCGAAGGCTTGGTCAAGAGGGGTCACGAGGTCGTCGTCGTCGATGACCTGAGGCTTGGAAAGATTGAGAACCTCCCAGAAGGCGTGAGGCTCTTCGCCACAAGAGCCTCAATGATAAGAGCATGGAAAATGAAGTGCGACGGTATCTTTCACCTTGGCATGCCCTCATCGTCGCCGATGTACAAAGAAAACCCTCGCCTTGTCGGAGAAACCATCAATGATGCCATAAGCATCTTCAAGTTTGCGAGCGACGAGAAGATCAAGGTCGTAGTGACATCGACGAGCTCAATCTACAACGGTAATCCACTTCCTTGGCGGGAGGACATGCCAATCCACGTCACGGACTTCTACACGGAGTGCAGGTATGCGATAGAGCGCCTTGCGAAGCTTTATCATGACCTCTATGGCCTCAAAGTGGTCATTCTAAGACTGTTCTCGGTCTATGGGCCTCGTGAAGAGCACAAAGGAGAGTATGCAAATGTGATATCACAGATGATCTGGTCTGCCATGAGGAAAGAGCCCTTCGTGATTTACGGCGATGGAAGCCAGACGAGGGACTTCATCTACGTGGGCGATGTTGTAGAGGCCTTCGTCAAGGCTATGGAGTCCGACATCGACTACGACGTGTTCAACGTCGGCTTTGGAAAGAACTACTCGTTCAACGAGGTCGCGAAGATGATAAGCGACGCTCTTGGGAGGGAAGTGAGACTAGTCCACAAGCCAAACCCGATCAAGAACTACGTCTATCACACCTTGGCCGACACGACCAAGGCCGAGAAGGTCTTGGGCTTCAAGGCTAAGACCTCTTTGAGGGAAGGCATCGAAAAGACTATTAGAGCGTATAGCGCTTTGCGATATTAAGGTGAAAAGATGGGCGAAGAAAAGGGCGAAGTGAAAATCGTTCAACCAGTCGTTGGCCCTCCTGAGGAGAAAGCTAAACTGACGCCCGAAGAGGAGAAGATGCGCGACGAGCTCAACCGCCTTTGGGGTCAAACAGTCCTGAGCGCCCAGAAGGTAGCTTATGAGCTTGCGACGCTAGAGCCAAAGGAGTCGTACTCTGCTAGCGAGCTCAAAGACCTCTTCGAGGCCTGCAAAGAGTTAGTCCGAGCCCTCAAATCAGTACACAAGATCATTGAGAAGGCGAGTCGGAGATGAGCATGGTAACAGTATCGCCGAAGAAAACCTCGATCTCTCTTTTTATAACCCCCCTCGATGTCGAAGTCGATGGAGCAATCGTGACAATTCTAGAAGTTGCAAAGTTGCGATTACCTTGGGAAGAATATCAAGCGAGCTGTCAGGTCAAGTACAAAGACGTGATATCAAGGGTCTTTCAAGTGTCGTACAAGGACTCAAATGAACTCAAGCAGAAGCTTAAGACAGAGGTCGCAAAGTTCAAGTATTCATATTTCCTTCTAGGAAGAGAAGAGCTTAAGAGAAGGGGCATCGCAATCTAGGGTAGAGGAGCCATGAAAGCGAAGATGAGCAAGAAGGCGATAGCAATCATAGTGGTGCTAGCAATCCTGATAGCCTTCGTCGGAGCCCCAGTCATGGTCTCGTTGGCTCAAGGCAACCCAGAGAAACTAGAAGCGTTCACGAAAGCGTTGGACTATGCGCTTCGGGGCCTCGTTGAATACTTCAAGACGATAATAGAACTCTACAAGTTAACCATAAGCACTTAAACGAAAACATCCCTTTTTTTATCTAAAAAGAAGGAAAGCAAAGAAAAAAGAAGGGGAGGTTTATGTTGTCGGTTCAACCTTCATTAGAGCTTCTTTGATCTCTTTTTCCTCAGCTTTTTTGGTGCTCTTTTTTGTCTTCTTGACCTCTTTCTCTTTCTCTTCCTTCGCCTTCTCCTCGACCTTCTTCACGGCGGAAGGCGCAAGGTAGATCACAGATTCCTTGAGAAAGCAGACATGTCGTACTGGCAGGTGCTTTCGCTTTATGTACCTTATGAGCGTCAGTATCTCTCCCCTGCTCAGGCCTTCGACCTTCAACGCTCTACCTCTTTGCACTTCTTGTAGTATCTTGTCCCACTTTTCGCTCGGGCTGTCTCTGCTACTTCGCTTTTCAATCTCTTCGAATTCCTTAAGGCTTATCCTCGTCACCTTTATCTTTTCCTTTGTCTCGGACATGTTCTCAGGCCTCCTGCCCTAGGGGTCTTTTGCCCCTAGGGCCTCAGGGGCGACAAAGGTTCGGTAAAGAAGGTAAAGAAGGGGTAAAGAGTCAATCACGGCTTCGTCATGAAGTACGCTCGCACGACGTTGATAACATCCTCGACACAGCTGTCCTCGTAAATCCACGTGCGCTCCAGAAGATCTTCTATCTCTTGTAGTGACGGTGGGACGGTTATCGTCCGAATCCCTGAATTGCTCTGCTTCAGCCACAACGCTTCAATCGGATGCTCGTGGACATAGTAGTCCTCACCGTGCGTCCCCGAACGGCTTCTCCTCGTCCTACTCGGCTCTAACACCTTCTTGCATACTGGGCATATCGCTATCACTATGGTCTTTCCTCCCATCCGTGTACTTCTGAATGGGTACTCCTGCCTATACATCTCAGACACCTTCTCTTTCAATTCAGACACCTTCCCACCTCCTGCCCCCTAGGTCTTATTGCCTAGGGGGTCTCAGGGGTGGGTAAAGAAGTTCAGAAGACATAGCGACCACAGCTCGTGCATTGAAAGCGTTGTCGCCTGCCAGCCCTCGTCACCTTGAAGCCAGCACGAACAAGGCGGCCGTGGCAATGCGGACACTCTCTTGTTAGCTTCGCTCTGACCTCTTTCATCACGGCCTCTACGCTTTCCTCATCAACATTGAACTTCTTTAAGAAGTACAGTAGGTGGAAGCTGTACTCGCTCAGGGCCTTCGCGTAGTCCTTGAAGACGTTGACGAACTCTTGGAAGTTTATTGCGATTTCCTTGCCATCGTCGGTCACAATCGTAACCTGCTCTCCATTTTTGGAGACTCTGACCGTCGTCATTATTGTCCTCCCTCCACGTGAACGTTAAAGAGGGACAGTTCTATCTCGTTTATCTTCTCTCGAAGCTCCTTGAAGGCGGTGTCAACTGCCTCGAAGATTTTTGTCACCTCATTTCTCATCTTGTTTCCCTCAAGCTCCATGATTACACCTTGCAGGACTACGGAGACGTACTCAAGACAATCAACGGCTTCTCGAAGTGGCTCGTGGTAAACTTTGACTCCGAGCTTCTCTTGAACTTCCTTCACGGCCTTCGCAACATCCCTTGGCGAGACATCCTTCTTCCAAACTTTATTAACTGAATCCCACTTGAACCCTAGCGACTTAAGAGCCTCCTTGAACTGAAAAGTGTCGCCCTCGACAACTAATATGCCCGCAGGGGGGTTATACCAAGCTTTTATCTTTGTCATCTTTCTCCGCACCTCCCGCTCTCCCTCTCTGACTCCCTCCCTTATAAACCCACCGCTCCATCGTTTTAAAACGGGCGATTGAAAGCGAGCGGAAAGGGGTTTAAACGCCTGATTAAACCCGAGCCATGAACTGACCGCCCGCCTTTAATCAGGAGTGCGAACCCGAGCAAGTGAACCCTTAAACGACGCTTCACGACATCTTGTAACGAGGAGTCATGAACAAAGGCGGTCTTGAGGTAAGACGCAAGGGCTTCGAGCATGAGCGAGAGCTCGCAAGGAGGCTTTTTCGTGAAGGGTTTGCGGTCATTAGAGCACCTGCCTCGGGCGCGAAGGTCTTTCGCTTGATCTACCCTGACGTTGTGGCCATCTTCAAAGGCAGGGTTCTCGTCTTCGAGGTCAAGGCATATTCATCGTTCAGACCTGTGTACATCGATGCTCGTCGCTACGAGAGATTGATGAACTTTGCCGAGCGGGCAGGAGGAGAGGCCTTTTTGGCCTTCAAGCTGGTCGGGACGGGAGAATGGAGACTAGTCCCCTTCACGAAATTGGAGAAAACGAAGAGCGGAGTCTATCGTTGTGGTATAGGACAGCTTGAAATCGCCGAGAAGTTAGAAGACGTTATTAGAAGAGTCAAGGGGGGTCAAGGCCATGCCCTTCTCGGTAGAACACCAACTTGAGTTAATCATTAGAGAGATCGAGAAGATGTTGGAAGTCGCGGACGAGAGGGAGAGATCCTTCTTGGCAGTCGCCCTCGAAAACGTGAGACACGCTCTAATTATGTTGAAGTTTGCAAGGGACGCGAGGTCATGCTCGATTTGAAGTCGCCTTCTTGACCTCTTTCTCGATCTCTTCAAGCAACGACAAGGACTTGTTGATGAGGCCAAGAATTTTGGCTAAATCAAAGAAGACCCTCGCGCTCGCAATGCAGTCCATCACGTAGGCCTTGACTTCCTCAAGATATTCCTTGAGAAGCTCGATCCTTGTCTTGACCTCTTCGCTTAGCATCAATCTAAATATTGAAGGCGGAGGCTTCTAAGCTTAGCGATATGTTTTTATTTTTTAATAGACAGGAATAATACGCGGTGAAGCCATGTCAAGAAAGAAGGGCGAGGAGAAGTTGCTCACGATCCACGAAGTTGCCAGAAGGCTTGGCCTCTCATACATTACTGTCTGGAAATACATAAGAGGAGGCAAGCTTAAGGCCATCAAGTTCGGACAAGGCAGGAAGGCCCCAATTCGCATACCTGAAAGCGAGCTAAAGCGTTTCATAGAAGAGCACAGAAAGGAGTGATAGCTTTTTGGGCGTCGAGATCAACGTCGAAGACCTGAAACGACGACTACAAGACCTCTTCGTTTACTACGACTACAGGCCGCGAAGGCCGAGGGAGATCTACGTCACGGAGGCAGTATCATGTTTGAGAAAGGCGTGGCTCCGCATTCATTACAACGCGAGCCCTCCCCCTACATCGTCGATGATCGCGGGAAAGCTCTTCCACATCGCATTACAAGAGATGTTCAAGAACGACGAGATTTTGAAGGGCTGTCAGTTTGAGGTAGAGTGCTCACACCAATTGCCAAGGGGTTGGGTTTTGAGGGGGAGGGCAGATGCGATCTTGAACGACACGATCTTCGAGTTCAAGTTCACAAGAGAGCCATTTTTCAACGAGGCCAAGGACATGTATTACCTACAAACCTCACTCTATTGTAAAATGCTGAACAAGCCGAAGGGTTTTCTGATCATGATCGACAGAGGAAAGTGGGTCGTGGACGTGATAACAGTAGAGCCGAAAGAACAGCTTTGGAACGAAACCATACAGAGGGTCACGAAGCTCATAGACCTGCTCGAAAAAAGGGCCCTGCCACGAGAAGAGAGCCCTCGTTTTAAGTTTGAGTGTGAGCATTGCGAATGGAGGATGTTCTGTGACAAAGAGAAGCCCAAGACGTGAAGAAATGTTTATATAAAAGAATATTCTAAATTCTCAACGTGGGTGGAGAAAGCTCATGAGTGAGGATGAAGAGGTCTTAGTGATAGGAAGAGGGACGAAAATAATTTGCCCGAAGTGCAAGACTGTGATTGGTCGCTTCAAGAATGAAAAGGCAATAGGACGGATAATAAGTGTAGATGACATCGAATTCTACGTTGGTAACTTCAAGAAGGGAGACAAGGCGCTCTGCCCAAAGTGTGAGGTCTTTATTGGCGAATTCAAGAGGACGGTAAGAGGAGGAGAGGTCGTGAAGGTCGAAGACGTGGAGTTCTACATAGGTAATTTCAAGGATGGCGATCCTATGAACTGTCCACGATGCGGATTCCTATATGGGGTAGAGCTCGCAAGGGGAGCGGTCATCCATACCGAGAAAGGATGGCTCCCAACGGGAATACCGACGAAAGCCCTGATTCCCGCAATAGAGAGATTCCTCAAAAAACTTAAGAAAAAGGAAAAGGCGCCTTTAAGATCGCTCGGGAGGTGACCTAATCGTGGTCAGGTTCTTTTGTCCGTCTTGTGGGTCGGTAAAGGAATCGGAGAAAGAGATGCTCGTCTGTGAAAAGTGTATGGAAGACATGTTGAAGATAGAGGAGGAGTTCACAGAACTATTGAAAGGCAAAGAAATCGTCGCAGTCGCCCTTAAACCAATAGATGGTGAAGAGGCCGAGAAAAGCTTTGAGAAAAACGAAAAGTGGGTAAAGCATGGCCTGCTTTATGATGGGGGTAGAATCTACCTCATATTCAAAGATGGGTCAATGCTTGAAGCGTGGAATTCCGAATGGGGAGGTATAGACTACATTGAAATCCGTAAAGAGAAGACAAATGACTAAAAGGGCGTTGATCTTTAAGGTATCGACATGAGCTCTTTTTTGAGCTTTTTCGCTCTTTTTCTGACCTGATCAAGCGTGGCCTTTAAGGTGATTTTCTTCTCGGTCTCAGCCACGCCGAGGCATAAAGGGGTCATCAAATATCTCTCGATCACAAAGTCTCTGGGGACCATCTCAATCATCCCCCACCAAGATCACAAAAACTCTTCTACCGTCTTCTGAACGCGTTCTTTTGGCCTCACTTTGACCTTGCCCTTCATGACTTCGTAGAGGGCCTCCTCCAACCTCTTCCTCGTCATGATATGATGATATAATGTCAAGTGTCTCTTTGAGTCGTTGAGGCTAACGAAGATCGTCTCACAGAGTTTGCAGACGAGCGCATCTCCAAGGCCTTCAAATCTCTTGACCGTGTAGGCCTCTTCCACGAGCTCTGTAGTCGCGTCCACCTTCTCGTCTATTCGCTCGGCCTCGCTCATTTTCCCCCCTCCTTGTCGGTGTTTGCGTTGGTGTTTGTCACCACGTACCTGTGGGCGATCTCGGTCGTCTCTATGTGTCTTCTGTCGGTCGTGATTATCTTCTCTCTTCGCAGTTCCCACATCTTCTTTAGAACGCCTTCTCGGTGCAACGCCTTGACTATCCTGTACACGTGCCTCGCACTAATGCCTGTCAAGATGCTGATTTGCCTTACCGTCAACCCCTCTGGGTGTTGCTTCAAGACCTCGATGACCTTCTTCGTCGCTTCGGAGCCCTCGGTTGGCCTCCACGCCTTCCTCTTTTGAGACTTGTCCTCGGCGGCGGCGCGGGTCTTGTCATCTCGATTGTCACGTTCTATGGCCGTGCGCGGGTACTCGCCCATTGCTATTGTCTCGACCGACAGCCTGCACTTCAAGTAGTGCGGACAGTAATGACACAGGCAACCCTCCTTGTAGTGGACGAATCCGCTACCGTCACGAGGAGCGTGGGTCGTGTGCTTCACCATGAATGGACTTGTCATTGGTCCTGTCACTTCACCTTCCCT
>Ga0326761_1000060_pt1 | contig 25755 bp, 25 predicted proteins | sample GCREP_P_FD_207739 | JGI IMG/M metagenome (GOLD analysis project Ga0326761, IMG submission 207739) | Hot spring water microbial communities from Geyser Creek Basin, Yellowstone National Park, WY, United States - GCR.EP_P | ecosystem: Environmental > Aquatic > Thermal springs > Unclassified... | reverse complement strand
TGGGGAGCCGCTACGTCTCGACCTCCGGCGCAAGGCCCGGCGACTACGTGATAATGACCAAGTCGGCGGGGCAAGAGGCCGCGTCGATACTGGCCACAGACTTCGAGGAGGAGGCGCTGAGGCGGGGAGTCGATCAGCTGTGGAAAAGGCCAAGGAGTTCATACGCCGCATCTCCGTGACTAGGGAGGCGCTTGCCTTGGCTGACGTGGCGACAGCCATGCACGACCCCACTGAGGGCGGCCTCGCTAACGGGCTCGCCGAAGTGGCCTACGCCTCCGGCGTCTCCATTGCGGCGGACCCCGGCAGAATAACCGTGTACCCGGAGGTGGAAGCGTTGTGTAGGGCCTTCGGCATAGACCCGCTGGAGACCCTAAGCTCAGGCGTGCTCATAGCCACAGTGCCGCCGGACCGCCTCGCCGAGGCTGAGGAGAGGCTTAGGAAAATCGGCGTGTCTCACTCAGTCATCGGGCGGGTGGCGCCGCGCGGCGACCACCTGGTGAAGATTGGGGAGAGGACATACGTAAAGCCCTACGTGGAGGATCAGCTCTTCTCGTTGTTTAAATGAGGCGAGTTGCAAGGCGAACGCCGCTACCTCTTTGCGAGGTCCTTGAGCGTCTGTATTATATGCGCCGCCACGTCGATGCTTGTGGTTTTTACCAGGGCCTTGAACTCGGGGATTCCGTTTACCTCGTTTATGTACAGCTTATCGCCTACCAACACGTCGACGCCTGCGTAGTGGGCGCCCACCGCCTCCGCCGCCTTGACTGCCAGCTCCTCGAGCTCGCCGTCTATGGGCTGGGGGAGCGTCTTGCCTCCGCGGGCGGCGTTGCTCCTCCAGTCGCCCTCCGGCGGAATCCTCCGCATGGCCGCGACGGCTCTCCCACCCACCACGAAGACTCTTATGTCCTCCCCCGTCCCCACCATTTCCTGTAGCATCAACACGTCGCCCTCAGCCGACTTCAGGAGGAGCTTCAGCTCCTCAGGCGTGGAGACCAGCGCCACCTTGCGGCCCCAGCTACCGCTTACCGTCTTGACTATGGCCCTTCCCCTTATCTCCACGTCGGCCTCGCCAAAGAGGATTGCGGTCTTAGGCACGGGCAACCCCACGCCTTTGAGCTTGGCGTGTGTGGCGGCTTTGTTCCAGCTTGTGACCAAGGCGCAGAAGGAGTTGACGGCGATGCCGCCGTTGCCCTCTATAATCGCCGCGGTGGTTATGCCCCTGTTGTGGCTGAGGGTGCGTATTAGGTAGACTTCCTGCCGCCGCCACCCCTCCACCTCCACGGCCTCGCCGATTTGCGCCAGCTCCAGCCTCACGCCGAGCCTCTCTGCCGCCTTGATCAACATCTTCTCCTCCTCCCTCAACACGTCGTATACCAACGTCACCATGGCGCCGCCTCCAGCTTCCCGTTGTTGTAATACCAGAGGAAGGCCTTGGCCAGCTCAAGCGCCAGCGTGGAGTCCAGCACCAGCGGCGTGTTGGTGTCTGCGGCTGTCCTCCTGATGTGGAAGTCCCTGTCGGGGGCGTCCCCCGCCGTCATTACTATATCTATTTTCCTCCACTTAAGCATCTCCGCCGCCTCTTCGCCGAGATCCTCCGGGGTGTAGATCTGGAGCCTTGTGGAGAGGAGAGAGGCGGCTTGCGCAAGCAACTCGGCATGGTGTCTGTCGTATGTGTAGATGAGGGCGTTTCTAGTCGGTATTTTGTTAGGCGTCGCCGAGAGCCAGCTCTTCAGCAACGCCTCCTCGAAGACGGCGCCGTTTGACGCCACCTCGCCCGTGCTGTACATGACGGGGCCCAGCCGCGGGTAGGCGCCTCTCAGCCTCGACCAGGAGAACTGCGGCGACTTCACCCACCACTTGCTGGGCCTCAGCGTGACTACCTCCTCGTCTACAGCGAGCTTGCCGTTTACTAAGACGTCTGCTACAAGCGACATGTAGTTGATGCCGGTGGCCTTGCTTACGAAGGGCATGGAGCGGCTCACCCGAAGATTCGCCTCAATTATATACACATCGTCGTAGACTATAAACTGGACGTTGAGCGGGCCCTTCACCTCAAGCTCCCTGGCTATCCTATGCACCGCCTCAGCCATCTTCTTCACAGCCCACTCCTCCAGCCTCCTGGGAGGGAGCACCATGGTGGAATCCCCCGAGTGGACGCCGGGGGGTTCGATGTGTTCTATAGGCGTTGCGACGAGCTTCACGCCGTCTGAAACGGCGTCTACCTCCGCCTCCACCCCTCTGGGCATAAACTTGGAGACCACCGCGGGGTGCTCCCCGCTTATCTTAGCGGCCCTCTTGAGAAAGCCCACGAGCTCCTCCTTGTTGTACGCCACCGCCATGTAGGTCCCTCCCAGCACGTAGCTGGGCCTCACGAGGACGGGGTAGCCGAGGTCCTCCGCCAGCTTCACAGCCTCCTCTATCGATCTCGCGGCGAACCAAGGCGGTTGCCTCACGCCCAGCTTCTCAAGCAGTTCGGAGAACTTGCCCCGGTCTTCCGCCATGTCTATGGACCGGGGCCGCGTCCCCCCTATCTTGACGCCGGCGGCCTCCAGCTCCTTGTAGAGCCTCTGCCCTATCTGCCCCCCTGCGTAGAGAACAACGGTAACGCCGCCTTCTTTCTCCGCTATGTCCACTATCCTTTCTCTTGTTATCTCGTCAAAGTAGAGCTTGTCCACAACGTCCCAATCCGTGGAGACCGTCTCGGGGTTGTAGTTTAGTATTCCCACCTTAAACCCCCTGTCGCGGAGCCCCTGAGCCAGATTCACCGTGGACCAGTCGAACTCCACGCTGACGCCTATTCTGAACACCCCAGCCCCCACCACCAAGAAGTCTGTGGGCATCTTCTCGTCGTCGTAGACACCGCCGTATGTGAGGTAGAGGTAGTTGGTCTCGGCGGGCCACTCCCCCGCCAACGTGTCTATCTTCTTCACCGCCGGCCGCCTCCTCATCCTCCGAACCTCATCTTCACCCCGCCCCAGGGCCTCCGCTATCTGCCTGTCAGAGAACCCGAGCACCTTCAGCTCCTCTATGTCGTACTCCCCCCTCTCCAGCGCCTTGTACGCCTCCACGATGCGTTGGACGGCGCGGAGGAAGAAGCGATCCGCCTTAACGTAACTATACACCTCGTCTACGGAGGCGCCGAGGTACATGGCCTTGGCGGCGCATATGGGCCAGTACGGCCTATACTCCGCGAGGCACCTCCTCGCCTCCTCCGGCGTAAGCTCCTTAAACATCCTGCCGCCCACGAGGCCGGGCTCGCCGATGTCTATCATCCGCACCGCCTTCTGCCAAGCCTCCTCCAACGACCTGCCGATGCCCATGGCCTCACCTATGGACATCATCTCGGGGCCGAGCCCCTCGGATATGCCGAATCTGTCGTGCTCCCAGCGGGGGTGCTTAACCACTATGTAGTCCAGCGCCGGCTCGAAGGCGGCCACGGTGTGTTTAGTCACCTGGTTCAGCACCTCGTCGAGACGGTACCCGAGGGCCAGCTTCGCCGCGATGTACGCCAAGGGGTACCCCGAGGCCTTTGAGGCAAGCGCGCTGGAGCGCGACATGCGCGGGTTCGTCTCTATGGCGCATTGCTCCGGCCCGGCGTAGTTGACCGCCACCTGCACGTTGCCCTCGCCCACCAGCTCTATGGCCCTGGCCACGCCGATGGAGATGTTGCGGGCCTTCTGGTACTCTTCGTCGGTGAGGGTCAGACACGGCGCCACCACTATGGAGTCACCAGTATGTACCCCCATGGGGTCCACGTTTTCCATGCAGACCACAGCCGCGACGTTGTCGTAGGCGTCGCGCACCACCTCGAACTCCACCTCCTTCCAGCCCTCCAGGTACTTCTCCACCAGGACCTCCCCTATGGCGGACTGGGCGAAGGCCTTATACACCCTGGCCTTGAGCTCAGCCTCGCTTCTAGCCACGAAGGCCCCGGCGCCGCCAAGGTTGAAGCTCACCCGCACCACCACTGGGTACCCTACGGCGCGGGCGGTCTCCAGCGCCTCCTCGGGCGTCTTGGCCGCCGCGCTGGGCGGTATCGGTATGCCGACCTCCCTCATGGCCTTCTGGAAGAGGTCCCTGGAGAGGGCCCTCTTGATGCCGCTCACGGGCGTCCCCACCACCTTTACGCCGTATTTGCCGAGGGCCCCGGATTCGTGGAGGTCGACGCAAGCGGAGAGGGCTGTCTGGCCCCCGAAGCCGCAGGCAACGGCGTCTGGCCTCTCCCGCTCAATCACCTCGACCAGGAACCGGCGCTGGATCGGCACGAAGTAGACCCTGTCTGCGAGGAGCTTCGAGGTCTGGATGGTGGCTACGTTGGGGTTCACGAGGACCGTCTCTATGCCCTCCTCCCTAAACGCCTTGAGGGCCTGCGAGCCCGAGTAGTCAAATTCAGCCGCCTCGGCGACCTTGATGGCGCCGGAGCCTATAACTAGTATCTTCTTAACGTCCGGCATGGCGCTCAGCCAGCTTCACGAACATGTCGAAGACCCACCGGGTGTCGTGGGGGCCCGGGGACGCCTCGGGGTGGAACTGGGTGGTTAAGACGGGGAGGGATTCGTGGAAGAGGCCCTCCACCGTGCCGTCGTCTGGCTGGATCGCCCACGCCTTCAAGCCGCTACCTTTGGGGTCCACGGCGTAGCCGTGGTTGTGCACAGTGATGTACGTCTTGCCAGTGAAGCGGAGGTCTCTCACGGGCTTGTTGCTGGCCCGGTGGCCGAACTTCAGCTTATACACGTCGGCCCCCAGCGCCATGGCGATTACCTGGTGCCCGAGACAGACGCCGAGGAGGGGCTTCTTGTACTCGACGTATTGCCTGACGCGCTCCGCCAAAAAGCCCAACAGCCTGGGGTTGCCCGGGCCGTTGCTTATGAAAAGCGCGTCGCAGTCGAAGGCGAGCTCCGGCCTGCGGCACGGGACCACCTTCAGCCTAACTCCCCTCTTCAGAAACTCCGCGAGGATGCTCCGCTTGACGCCGCAGTCCACCACGCCTATACAGATCCTGCCCTCGCCCATCTCCTTGGGCTCCTTCACCGAGACCAAGTCGACATAGTTAACCTCGTCGTAGCGCGGAGACGCCTTGAGCCTCCTGAGCAACTCCCCGGGTTCCTCAGGCCCCAGCGCCCCCATCATGACCCCGTGCTCCCTAAGCCTAATGGCGAGGGCCCTGGTGTCTACTCTGGCTATGCCTGGGACCCCCTCCGCCGCCAGCCACTCGTGGAGAGACATGACGGACTTGTAGTGGCTGGGGGCGGTGGCTTCAAACACCACGACGCCCTCCGCCTTTATGCCGTCTGACTCCAGCTGGTCCTCCGAAACGCCGTAGTTGCCGATGAGGGGCATTGTAAACGTCACTATCTGCCCCTTGTAGCTGGGGTCCGTCAGGACTTGGGGGTAGCCGACGACGGCGGTGGTGAATACGACCTCGCCTGCGGCAACCTTCTCCGCGCCTATCTGCCTCCCTACAAACGCGGTGCCGTCCTCAAGGACGAGGTACGCCTGTAAATTCGCCCCTTAGACATCAATAGCCCGATCGAGCCTCTATATAAACTTAATCTTCTGCACATCTCCTCGCCGCCCTCGGCCAGCACGTATTTGACGACGCAGACGTCTCTGCATTTTATCTCGGCGCCTATCTTCCTCGCTATGGCCAAAGCCTTGTAGTTCTCCGGCGAGACGTACGCAAGCACGTATCTAAAGCACATCTTTTTCAGCCTTCCGGCGAAGTCGTAGGCGACGGCCTTCCCAAGCCCTCTGCCCTGGTACGCATCAATTATCAAGATGGCCACCTCGGCACCGTCTCCACATGGGGTTACGTCGACAGCCCCCACTGGCTTGTTGTTGTAATATATGAAGAACGAGCGGCAACACCTGCCCCAGAGGTATCGATAAACGTAGGTGGGGTCCGCGACGGGATGAAGAAACCTGTGAATTATGTTATCTGGAGTTGTGTTCTTGTATAACTCCTGAATTTTTGAGTGTACTCCTGTCATGTCGACATAGTCGATGCTCACACTCAGTTGAGGTAATGCTTTTAAATAGTTTACACTCTACATATTCGTGAAAGTTACGGTCTCAATAATAAAAGCCGATGTAGGCGGCTTCCCGGGCCACGCCCACGTCCACCCCAAGATGCTTGAATACGCCGCGGCTAAGATGAAAGAGGCGCAGAAGAGGGGCCTCATAATAGACTACTTCGTCTACAACGTCGGCGATGACATCTCCCTCCTGATGACTCACACAAAGGGCGAGGACAATCCCGACATCCACGGCCTAGCCTGGGAGACCTTCAAGGAGGTGACCGAGCAGGTGGCCAAGAGGTTTAAGCTATACGGCGCCGGGCAGGACTTGCTGAAAGACGCCTTCTCGGGCAACGTCAGAGGCATGGGGCCCCAGGTGGCCGAAATGGAGTTCGAGGAGCGCCCCAGCGAGCCGCTGATTGTCTTCGCTGCTGATAAGACGGAGCCCGGCGCCTTCAACCTCCCGATCTACAAGATGTTCGCCGACCCCTTCACAACAGCGGGCCTCGTCATAGACCCCTCGATGCACGAAGGCTTCATCTTTGAGGTCCTAGACGTCATCGAGCACAAGGTATACCTCCTGAAGACGCCCGAGGAGTCTTACTCCCTCCTCGGCCTAATAGGCACCACCGGCAGGTACATAATCAGGAAGGTTTTCCGCAAGGCAGACGGCGCCCCAGCCGCCGCAAACAGCGTAGAGAGGCTATCCATAATCGCAGGTCGCTACGTGGGCAAAGACGACCCAGTCATGATGGTGAGGGCGCAGTCCGGCCTTCCAGCGGTCGGCGAGATACTAGAGGCTTTCGCCCACCCGCACCTCGTACACGGCTGGATGCGCGGCAGCCACGCCGGGCCTCTCATGCCCGCGCGCTTTATCTCGGCGGACCCAGAGAGGAGGATCGCGGTGGGCGCCAAGATGACCCGCTTCGACGGCCCGCCTAAGGTGGGCGCCTTGGGCTTCCAGCTACATGACGGCTACCTCGAGGGCGGCGTCGACCTCTTTGACGACCCGGCCTTCGACTACGTGAGGCAGACGGCGGCACAGATAGCGGATTACATACGCCGCATGGGCCCGTTCCAGCCGCACAGACTGCCGCCTGAGGAGATGGAATACACGGCCCTGCCGAAGATCTTGGCAAAGGTAAGCTCCTTCTCAGCGTACCAATACGAAAAAGAGAGGCGGAAACACATAGAGGCTCTCGTAAAGGGCGGGAAAGTAGAGACGTCTCAACACGATTAAACCTTAAATTTTTCCTTTCCCTTTTTACCGGCGTGACGAGGCGTGTGAGGACGGATTTGTGACGAGCAATCCGCTGCTGAAAAAATCTATAAACCCCCCGCGGCGTTGCGGCGTGTCTGACTTGGGCGTCGTGGGGTTTCTGGGTCTCATAGGCCAGCTCTACGCCATAATGAACCCAATTGGGAAGCTGGCCATTGTGGGCCCTCTCGCCGTGGAGCGCCCGGCGTATGTGAGGAAAATCACCGTGACCGTGGTGGTAGTGGTCTACGTCTTGGCCTCCCTCTTCGCCGTGGCCGGCGGGTTTATCCTGTCTGCTTTCGGCGTCTCAATTGACAGCTTCAGGATCGCAGGCGGCATCGTGCTGATGGCCATATCCATCATAACGCTGGTCTCCGGCTCCTATGTCGGCAGGTTAGAGATAACGGAGGAGCAGGCGGTGGTGCCTCTGGCGACGCCGCTTATCGTAGGCCCCGGCACCATCACGGCCTTGATAGTGATCTCGTCTGTCTACGGCCCGGTCACCGCGCTTCTGGTCGCCTTGGCGGCGTCGACGGCCGTTGCCGCGACGTTGCCGGTGGGGATAAGAGTAGTGAAGTACGTAGGCGCCACTCCTCTTAGGTTGCTTGGCAGGTTCATGTCTCTCATAATCGCGTCTGTGGCCACCGAGATGATCCTGACGGGTGTCCGGAACCACGTGAAGGAATGGATGTCGTAAGCCGCGCGGAGGCCCGGCGGGTTCTCGCAGGGTTGCAAGGCTGGGTGCTGTATCTCTACGGCGACTGCGAGATGTATAGGCTGGTCGCGGCGCGTGTCGTCGCCGTCAAGCGGCTACACCCCGGCATGGAGGATCTCGTGGAGGCTTTGAAGTACGGGCTTCGGCACGCGCCGGAGCTCCGGGGCTTTGACTTCACTGTGGTGGAAGGCCGCGGTGAAGAGGAGAAGGAGCTGTTGGTGGGGCTGGAGTTAAGCCAACTGGGGAAGATTATCTACGTCGAGTGCTGAAAACTTTATATATAAATATTCCACATTAATAAGTACATGCGCCGAGGTGGCGGCGCTCTTAACAAAAAATATAAATACATCACTCGTTTTATAACTTAATGAAAATTAGTTTCTTAATAGGGGGTCCACAAGGTAGAGGTGTAGAGACTGCGTCTTTCATGTTTATATACGGCGTGGGTTCGGCCGGGTACTATGTATATGCGCGACGCGAGTTCTGGAGCAACATAGCGGGCGGCCGCCACAGCTATGTAGTGGGCACCATCTCCGATGGGTGGCCGGCGCCTGCCCCCGGCAACAGCGTGGAGCTGGTGCTTACCTTCGACGGACATGCGGTTCTTGAGCACGTGTTCCACGTCAGGAGGGGCGGCTACCTCGTCTACAACACTGAGGAGGATTCCAAAACCCCAGACAGCTACCCTATGATGGCAAAGCCGCTGGCGGAGCGGCTTAAACACTTCGCGAAGGGGCGAGGATTCGAGCCGACTGTCCGCAACTTCGTGGAGTACTTGAGGCAAAGCGGCGTGGAGGTCGTGGGGCTTCCCTACAACAAGCACATCAGCGAGATAGGGCGGAAGATCGGCGTCACCTCCCCCGTGATGCTCGCCAGATTTGTGAACACCTTCGTGGTGGCCCTAGGCGCCGCCCTTCTGGGCCTCGACGAGGAGTACGTGGCAAGGGGCGTCGGCTTTGCCCTGGGGAAAAAAGCCGACGTGATTGAACAGAACAAGAAAGTAGCCGCCGAGGCGATTAAACTAGTCGAAAAGAAGGTGACAGCTATACAGCCGCGGAGCCCCGGCGTCAAGCGCATATTCTGGAACGGCAACGAGGCATCTGCATACGGCAAAGTAGTTGGGGGCGTGAGGTTGGTCGTGTATTACCCCATCACTCCGGCCACCGACGATGCCATGACCTTTGAAAGGCTAATACCGTTCCCCGTAGGCAAAGACGCCGGCGATCTTGCGAAGCTTGAGAGGATAGGCGCCATGGCGCTCCAGGCCGAGGACGAGCTGGCGGCCGTCGCCATCGCCACGGGCGGCGCCATAGCGGGCGCGAGGTCGGCCACTGCCACCTCGGGACCAGGATTCAGCCTCATGGCGGAGGCCCTATCTATGGCTGGCATGATGGAGGTCGGCATCGCTGTCACTCTGTGGATGCGCGCCGGCCCCAGCACAGGCCAGGCCACCAGGCAGGGCCAGCAGGACCTCTTCTTCTCTCTCTTCATAGGACACGGCGAGTACCCGAAGATTGTATACGCCAGCGGGGACCTGGAGGAGGTGTTTCTAGACAACATAAGAGTCGCCAACTGGGCCGAGCGGTACCGGGTGCCTGTGATACATCTGGTGGACAAAAACCTCTCCAACACCTTCGCTGTGATGCCGCTTCCAGACCCCTCGAATGTGAAAGTACAGACAACGCCGCCAGTTGTCTACCCGCAGACCAAGGAGGCTGAGGCCTATCCGCTGGAGGAGGTGGTGCCGCCGAAGTTGCTCCCCGGCGTCTCCAACGCCATCTTCCACCTAAACAGCCTGGAGCACGACCCAGAGGGGGACCCCGAGGAGGACCCGGTCGCAGTGACGAAAATGTTCGAAAAGAGGATGCAGAAGCTTAAGCTGATAGAGAGCGAGATACCCCCAGAGGAGAAGGCCCTATACTTCGGGCCGGCAGACGCGAGACGCATCATAGTCGGCTGGGGCTCCACGAAGCCCGCCATACTCACCGCGTTGGAGGAGCTCAAAGACGTGGGGTTCCTCTACGTGAAGATGCTGTATCCATACCCCGTAGATCTGGTGAAGAGGTACTTGGAGGGCAGGGAGGCCCTCTTCGTCGAGAACAACTACTTCGGCCAGCTTGCCATGATTACGCGGATGTTCGCCGGCGTTGGGCCGACGGCCGTCGCCGTGAAGTTCAACGGGAGACCCATCACGACAGACGACGTAGTCGAGGCGTATAGAAAGTTCGAGGCTGGACAAAAGACAATTAAAATAGAGTCGGACCTATGACCATGCAAGTGGTTAAAAGAGCCGCGGCCGACTACAGGTGGGTGAGGCCGCCTGAGTGGTGCCCCGGCTGCGGTCACTTCGGCGTTTTGCAGTCGTTATATGACGCCTTCGCCGAGCTCAACCTAGACCCAGCCAACGTGGTCCTGGTCTCCGGCATCGGCTGCTCCTCCCGCCTCCCCCACTACGTGCGCACCACAAGCGTCCACGCCATCCATGGCAGGGCCATACCCTACGCCCTCGGCATAAAGCTGGCCAACCCCTCCCTAGAGGTGGTGGTGGTGGGCGGCGACGGCGACTTGATGGCGATAGGCGGAAACCACCTCCTCCACCTCGGCAGACGCAACGTGGACATGACCGTCATCCTCATGGACAACTCTGTGTATGGACTCACCAGGGGACAGGCGGGCCCCACGTTGCCAGCAGGGATAAAGGTCAAGGCTGTGCCGAAGGCTAACCCGCATAGCGAAATCAACCCGCTCCTCCTAGCCCTCACCGCGGGCTTCACCTTCATCGCTAGGGGCTACTCCTACGACATAAAATACACCACAAAGCTCATCGCGGAGGCAATCAGACACAAGGGCTCGGCCTTCGTCCAGATCTACAGCCCCTGCGTCACCTACAACAACGTGATGACGCGGGAGTGGTACGAGAAGAAGATATACAAGCTGGAGGAGGCGGACCCCGCCTGGGACCCCGTGGTCCACGACGAGAAGGAGGTGGACTTAAAGATCAGAAAAGCCCTCGACAAAATCGTCGAAAGAGACAGGTTGCCCATCGGCATTTTCTACAAAAATGAGCTGGTGCCCACATTTGACGAGAGGTACGAAAGCCTGTACGACCCCTACTACCGCAAACTGCCGCCCGCCCTCCAGCCGGTGGAGGCAGACGGCAAATCCGTGGTAGATTTCGAGAAGCTAGTTGCCGACAGACTGCTCTAAGCCCCCAGCAACGACCAGTCGACGGGGCAACCGCGCCGTTTCTCGGCCGCTCCACAGCGTAAGAGTATATAAAGCATATGCGGGATGCGGCTCTCGTGTCTTTCAGCTGCGAGCCTGGCTGTGCCCTTTGTTGCAGGGCAAGTCCAGTCACGGTCCTGCCTCACGAGGTGTATATACTGCAGAGGCTGGCGGAGAGGCTCGGCGTGCCCGTCGTCTTCACTCCGGCGTATAAGGTGGCCGACGTCAAGTCTGGGTTGAGGGTTGCGATAAGCTACTTGATGCACCTAGACGAGGAGGGTAAATGCCCGTTTCTCGAAGGCACCAGCTGCATGGTGCACGGCCTCTACAAGCCTCTGACGTGTCGCTCCTTCCCATATCTACCGAAGGTCATAAGATACGAGCTGGACCCCGCCAGCCGCGAGATACGCATTGACGTAAAGTTCGTCATGTCCACCCTGTGTCCAGTGGTCCGCCGGGATCTAGCCCCCGCAGACGTCGCTAAGATGTCTAGCATACATATAGCGGTGAAGTACGCGCCGCGGGAGACCGAAGTGGCCCTTAAGACCCTCGAGAAGAGGTACCTATACGCCAAGATGCTTTCGGAGCTGTGGAAAAGAGGGGCGGTGGAGCTCGACGACGAGGGCAAATACCCCTTCTACCCGGTGGTCAACGGCTTCGCCTTTATCCGCAGGTTCTATCCCGAGTTGACGCTGGAAAAGTTGCGAGATTAAAAGCCACCCTCCTCTACGCGCCGAATCCCTTTCCAGCTCCCTCAGAAGCTCCGCACGAGGTTTACGCAGAACCTGCTAAAGCCGCGAGGCGCAACCCCCAGGATGTGCATCATGGAAAGGATTATATTTGGGGTAGAAGTAGGCTGTGATGGAGCAGCTGGTGGCGTTTGTGGGGCCCTTCGTTGTGGGTCTGTTGGTGGGGGTGCTGGCTAAGAGGATCCTCTCCGTGGCGTTGATCCTCATCGCGTTGTTTATAGCGCTCGCCGCCTTAGGCTACATGTCGCCTGAACAAGTCACCAAGTTGCTTCAACAGCTGGGCTACGCCGCCAAAGACGCGCTGGACAGCGCCATGAAGATAAAAGACGCCGTACCGTACTCAAGCATCGCCTTTTTAATAGGCCTCGCCATAGGGCTGTGGAAAGGCTAGCCCAGGTGCCGGAAAACATTTAAGCACAAGAGCCATGTCCACCGGGGCGCCGAGGGGACGGGGAGGGCCCGGAGACGGGCCTCCCCTGGAACCTCCCGCACCGCCCGCGGAGGGCGCCGGCGGGCCGCCGAAAGGCGGGGGTAAAAACCAACCGGCGCCACGGCCCCCAAGCAGGGCCGGTGAGGCCGCGGCGAGGCCCAGGTAGGGGGTTAGACGGATACCTCTACAGAAGCGGGGGTACGCGGCGCCCCAACTTTATAACGTGGAAGTTTTTGCCGTTGTGATCCTCATGGGGTCTCTCGACGGCGTGCCGCGGAGGGTGATAAGCCTCAACCCCTCTGTTAACGAGTTCCTGGCCCTGCTGGGCGTGGAGCTTGCTGGGCGAGACGTCTTCTCGTACAGGCCCGCGGAGTTGATGAAGGTGCCCGCTGTGGGCACCTTCATAGAGGTGGATTTAGAAGTGGTGAGGAGGATACGCCCCGATCTGGCTGTCTTGTACTACCCGGTACAGCGCCACCTCGTGGAGAGGCTAGCCGGGGCCGCGGGGGCTGTGGTGGCCGTCCCAACGCCGGTGAACATAGACCAGGCAGTCGCCGTGTTTAGGTTCTTCGCTAGGATCTTCGACCGAGATGAGGAGGGGGATCGGCTCGTGGGGATCTACCGCGACCTCTTCAGGGGGCACCCGCTTTATGAAGACGTGGTTGCTGTGATAAATCTGGGCGTGTATGACCTGGCCTGCGGCAACTCCTACGTGGCCGACGCGCTGACCCGGGTGGGGCTGAGGTACATGAGGGGGTTGCCCTGCGTGTTTACACACAGCGAAGCCCCGCCGACGAGGCTTATGGAGAGGGCGGGCTTCGTGGTGTACGAGGCCAGGGGGAGGCGGCCGTATGGACACGAACTGGAGATGCTCCGCGGGAGGCCCCACGTGGTTACCCCCAACGACACCTTGGCGCATTACGGCCCTTCGCTCCCGCTGGACCTCCGCCTGGTGGCCGACGCCGCCGCAAGAGGCGTGGAGTTCGTGGAGGCGACCTCCAGCATCGTTAGGCCGTCTCTCAGGGATGGGTGGTACCGGCCGTATAGATGAGGGTTGTAGTCGGCATCGACGACACCGACAGCCACGGGGGCGGTTGCACCACCTACGTCGGCTACCTCCTCGCAAAGGAAATCATAAGGAGGTGGGGCCCCCAAGCATTTAGGGACTTCCCCCGCCTCGTCAGGCTTAACCCCAACGTGCCGTTTAAGACAAGGGGAAACGCCGCGGTTGCGCTTGACCTAGACGTGCCGGGGAGCGACGTGGAGGAGTTGTGGCGACTTGTCCTGGACGTGGTGGGGCAACACGCCAGGTGGGAGGGCAAGACGTACCCGGGCGTGGCGATGGCCGTGGGGGATGTGCCGGAGCGTGCGCGGATTCTGTACCGCATGGCCATCACGCAGCTGGTGAGCGTAAACGCGGCGGATAGAACCGGCGTGAGGACTTGGGGCGGCAGGGGGAGGGTCGGAGCCGTGGCGGCGGTCGGCGCAGTCCTCCCCAAATCCACCTTCGAGCTACTTGCATATAGAGGCGGGGAGAGGTTGCCCATCCCGCCCAGGCTTGTGAAGGCGATGGAGGCGTTGACGTTCCCCTTCACCTTCCACAACCTTGACCGCGGCCGCGTGTTGATCGAGCCCAGGGGCCCCGACCCCGTCTACTACGGCATACGCGGGCTGACGCCGCACCACCTCATACACGCCCTCCGGCTGATGGAGATGTGGGGCTTCAGGCCGTCGGGGTGGGTCATCTACCGCACCAACCAAGCCACGGACGCCCACGTGGAGCTCGGCGTGTTTTTCGAGGAGCCGCACCCCTACTCCTTCTACCACACGCGGGGCATAGTGACGGAGGCCCGCCGCATCAAGGCCAGGCATTTAATGGGCAGGCTCGACAACGGAGTTAAGTTTATAGTCTACAGGCACCTGGGCAAGCTGGCGTCTGAGCTCGAGAGGTGCGTCGGTTGCGACGTGGTCCTCTACGGCGGCTTGAAGCCCAGGCGGGGCGGCCTCTACCTCTACGTGGAGAGGGCGTACATACTCGGCAGATACGTAAAGGCCAAGGCCAGATGTCCCTACTGCGGCGGGGCGCTTGAGAGCTTGGGGAGAGGCAAGGGGTGGGCCTGCAGGCGGTGCGGCACGATGCTACACGCAGCGGAGGCCAGGTGGCTCTACGACGTCTCCATTAGGAGGGCGTTGCTTCCGCGGCCAGGCGAGCGGCGCCACCTCCTCAAGCCGCCTGAGGTAGATCCAGCCCTGCCCAACTTCTTCACGCCGAGAGACGTGGAGTGGATCGGCTAGGACAACACCGGCTTTAAAACGGCCTCCAAGACTTTTCGAGACGGCTCAGACAGAGATGCTAGGTACTGGTCCACCAGACTCATCACCAGTAGCTTGGGCAGATCCTCCCTCCTCACGCCGCGCGACCTCAGAAAGAACTCCTTCTCTTCGTCTAGCGCAGCGTCTGCAGCTGAGTGCCTCGCGCCTTCGACCTCCCCCGTCTCAACCAAGATAATCGGCTGGGTGTTCGCCACGGCGCCCTCGCCGGCGATGTAGACGACGCCCTCCACCGCGCTGTTGCTCCCAACCCCGCGGGGGGTGATCCTCCCCACTGCGCGTTGAGTCACGAAGGAGCGATCAGTTGCCACGGCGTACAGCCTGGCGTAGCCGCGGCCCCTCGGCGCGTCGTTTATCATAGACACTACGTGATCCATACGGCTGTCGTCGAAGCCGAGCTCCAAGCCCACGGCCTCAGCCGACGCCCCCTCCCCAATTATGTACTCCTCCCTCACCGCGTTCATCACGCCCCCCACCACAAGCGGCCGCGCGGACACAGACGACAAAACCAACAAGGCCGAGTGCACATACTGAGGCCCGCCTCCCCGCGAGACGAGGACGTACTCCACAGACCCCCTAACCTCGCCCTCCACCACAGCCGTGTGCATAGTCCCGGCCCCGTTCTCCACTTGCACCACTACGGACCCCTCCGCGGACTCCTCAACGTCGAGCACCACGTGGCTCGCCACGTGCCTCCCAGCCACAGACGCCACAGCCCTGACCACTAGAGGCTCCACCCGGCCCTTCACCTTGACGTAGACAGCCTCCTGGAGGGCGGCGGCGTGGAGAGCCAAGATCTTGCTCCTCACCTCCAGATGCCGGAAGACCTCCGACGCCCTCCCCACCTCAACGCCGCTACAAGCCCCGGCGCCGGCCAACACGCCGTTTACGACGACGACCTCACAGGGATCTGGGGAGACAGACGAGACGGGCCTTTCCGTCAGCGGCTGGTAGCCCTCAAACTTTGCCCAGTCTGTGTAGTACCTAATGGTGGGCGAATCCGCCGTCTCCTGCCACGGGAGCTTGACAGCCAGCTCCACAGCCCGCTGCTTCAACACCTTCAAATCCATAGGGAGGAACCCGATGAGAATTAATAGCTACTCACACAGCCGACCCAGCAACCGGTAGCCGCAGGGCTGTCTTCAACGTCCTCACGAGCTGGAGATTCATCTCCCTGGTCCCCACGGTGATGCGGACGAACCCGGCGCCTAGCCTCCCCTCCTCATCCCTCACCCACACGCCGTATCTACGCAGAAGCCCCGCCAGGCCAGGCGGCCCCCTGGCCAGGACAAAGTTAGTGCGGCTCGGCCATGTCCGCAAGCCGAGTCGGGGAAACTCCTCGGAGAGGTAGGACACCCCGTCCCTCACGACCTTCACCACCTCCTCCACGTAGTCCCTCTTATAAAGCGCCGCGCGGGCCGCCGCCAGTGACGGAAGCGACACCCTGAACCTAACCGTGTTGTAATGAATGTTGAAGCCGTCCCCTAACAAGACTGGGGAAACCCTCATGCCGGCCAGCAGAAACGCCTTAGACATGGTCCGCACCACCGCGAGGTTGGGCCAGCTCTCTACCAGCTGAGCAACGGCGACGCCTGAGAACTCGAAATAGGCTTCGTCTACGATAGTGGGCTTCCCCAGGGCGAGGACCTCCTCCACCTGCCGCGGGGAGAGGAGCAACTGGCCGGTGGGGTTATTCGGGTTGTCTATGTATACGGCGTCGGCCCCCTTGACGACCGCCAGAAGCTCCGCCAAGTCAAGCCTAAACTCATCCCCCCTCAGCGGCGTCTTCGCCAGCGAGACGCCTAAAAACTGCGCCTGGTCCTCCAGCAAGAAGTATGTGGGGCTCACAACGGCGAGGCTCCTCACCCCCCGCAGAACCCCCTCGAAGAAGTCGTCGGCGCCGGGGAACAGCCAGACACGGCGTGGGGACACCCCGGCGTACTCCGCGTATAGACTTCTCACCTCCTCATACAGCCCCGCCGGCTGGTACCAGTTAGCCACCGCCAACGCCTGCCTAGCCGCGTCGAGCACGTGTTGCGGAGGTGGGATGGGCACCTCGTTTTGGTCAAGCTTAAGCACCCCCGCAGGCGGCGGGAGCATGCCACCACAAAAACCCCGCTATAAAAACACAACCCCAGCGAAGAGCTACCCCAGTGCCTTGCACATGTAGGGGCCGCACCTCCCGTAGCCCAGCCTTCTGAAATACGGCCTGGCACCCACGCCGCTTATCACAGCCACCCTCGACGCTGAGAACTCCCTAGCCGCCTCCTCGGCCCTCCCCATGAGGGCCCTCCCGAGACCGACGTGTTGCCACCACAGCCCCCTCTCCCCCACGGGGACCTCGGGGCCGTAGATGTGTAGCTCCCTCACAAGTGCCGTCCTCCCCGCAAGCTCAGACCTGTGTAGGGCATGCGGCATCCTCAGCCGCAGGACCCCGAAGAGCGTGTCGTCGGGCCCCACCGCCTCGAAAAACAGCTCCACGCCACGCGACGCCTCGTACTCCAGCCGCCTGATCTCTATGGGCCCCGGCTCCACCGACACCCTGTTGGCAAGCCTCACGCCCACCTCCCTGCACCGGATCTCCACGCACTTCAGCCCAAGCCTCTCCATGTGTCTAAGCACCACCTGCCTCATGTTACCCCACCTCGGCCCATCCACCACGTGGTGAAGCGGAATGTCCCGACCCAGCCTCATAACCCTAGCCCACCTCGGCACCGAGGCGTACATCCTGGCCAGGAGGTCAAGCCACGTCTCCTCGTCGTAGCTCCGGTACGCCCCCCGCCGCCACTCCTCAAAAAGCCCCGTCCCCGGCACCACATACGTCGGGTAGATCTTCACGCAGTCCGGCATGAAGTCCGGGTTGCTAAACACCTCACGCATCATCTCCAGATCCCGCTCCGGGCCGCTCCCCGGCAGGCCAGGCATGAGGTGGTAACAGACTTTATACGCCGAGTCCTTCAGCAACGCCGTCGCCCGCACCACCTCGGCCGCGCCGTGGCCCCTCCCCACCCTCGCCAACACGTCGTCGTAGATAGACTGCACCCCCAGCTCCACCTTGGTCACGCCCAGCCTAAGGAGGAAGTCGACCTCCCCCTCGTCTATGTAGTCCGGGCGAGTCTCCACCGTAAGCGCCACCAGCCGAACAGCCGCCTCCTCGTTACGCAGGTGCTCCCTCTCCAGATCCGGCGAGGGGTCCGCCCCCGGCCTCCACTCAAGGAAGTCGTTCAGCGCCTTGAAGACGTTGGCCACAAACCACTCCCGGTACCAACGCGGCAGAGCAGAGAAGGTGCCCCCCATAACCACCACCTCCACCTTAGACGGCACATGCCCGTTCTCCAGATACATCTTTATACGCCCCGCAACTTGCCTGTAGGGGTCGAACCCGCTCCTCCCCGCCCTAAGCACCACCGGGCTGTCCGGCAGGTAGGACTTCGGCGCCCCCCGCGCCTCCGGGCAGAAGTTGCATCTGCCGGGGCATGGAAGCGGGTGTGTCATCACGGCGACCACATGTACGCCACTCGCCATCCTGATGAAACGCAGGGGCTTCTCCACGGCGGGAAACAGCTATAAGATAAAATAATGTAATACGCCGTGTGGCCCCTGCTCGCCCTCATAGCGGTGACGGGCGCCGTTATATACATAACGCTGAAGCTTTTCAAGCCGGTGAAGACCCCCGCGAGGCGTGAGGCCGAGGTCGAGGCGGCGGTCCTAGCCGAGCTGATAAGGGGAGGCCCCCTCGCCCCGGCTCAAATAGCCGAGAGAACCGGGCTGGACATAGGCGAGGTGGTGGCGGCCCTCCAGAGGCTGAGGAGGGAGGGGCTCGTCGACGCGGTGGAGAAAGACGGCGGAGTCCTCTACCTATGGACTGGGCGAAGATAGCGCGCGACGCCTACTTAGCCATCGGGCGCGAGTACGGGGCCACCCGGCGGAGGCCGATGCCGTTGGCCGACTTCGCAGACTTCGGCCCCAGGGCCCTCGACGTGGGCGCGGGCTCCGGGGCGCAACCGGCATATCTAGAGCATGAGCACCCCTACGTGGTGCACTGCGACCTCGACAGGAGGCTCATGCCCCCCGGCGACTCCGTGGAGTGCGAAGCCACCATGTTGCCATTCAGAGACGGCGCCTTTGACGTGGCGTATCTCATCGCCGTCATACATCACATGCCGCCCCCCGCCGCCGCCAGGGCCCTCGCCGAGGCCAAACGCGTAGCCAGGCGGGCAGTCGCCACCGCCTGGCAACCAGACAGAGGACGCGAGGTAGCCCCCGGCGTGTACGAGGTGCCATGGGGCACCCGGACAATGCGCCTCTATTACCGGTACGGCGTCCACGAAATGCTTCAACTCGCCCCCACAAAACCCCTCTCCATAGGCACTATACGCAGAGGAAAACAACTGAACCACTACATCGTACTCTAGTTCGTCCACGCCGGAGCCGACATCAAAAATGCCTAAGCTTCTCGTCTAGCCACAATCCCCAAATTCTGCCTAACTAAGCGCGCTACAACAGCGATTCGCAATGTACACTTCTCCGCCCTCTACACCTACGAGACACGGCGCCGCGCTAGCTAACCACAAACCTCAGATACCTTGTGGAATGCGGGCTGGGCATTGCCCACACGGCGTAACACCCGCTCTGCGTGAGATCCACCCAGCCGTCTACGACGCAGGTTCCTTCCTCCCCAGCCTGGGCATACATCTTCACAACGCCATCAGGCCTCCTCAAGTCCCCCACGTTATAAACCGCCCTAGAAAGAGAGACAAAAGCCGAGGCGGACCCCCTATACGCCGTCATATCTACCTGGACGTACAACACCCCGCCCACGTTGCGGAGCGTGACCTTGTAGTAAAAAGAGTCGAAGGGCGGGGCGTAGCTGGGGAGCGAAGCCTGCTGGCTAAAGCCGTACACCCCCGGCAGAAGGGCGGTGGAGGCGCCTACCCTGACTTGGTTAACTACCGAGTCCAGAAGGGCCTGTGCGGCAGCCCTCACCTCCGACTCAAACACCTGCTGAGCCTGCATATTCACGGCCCACGCCACCAAGACGGAGAGGAGCCCGGCGAAGACCATCGCTACGGCGGTCTGCAGGGCGTTCATCGCAACTCCAGCCTAACCGGGATCACAACCACGGTCTCCACGCCCGTCAAGTCAAGACCGGGGAACGTACACTGCGACACGTCATACGTCACGGGCGCCCGCACCTCGTAGTACATGCCGACCCCAGTCGCGCCAGGGGCCGCCGTGTATGTCACGCTGAGCACAACGACGACACTGCCGTATTTCACAAGCCGAGGCACAAGCGAGGCGGAGGTGCCCCAGCCATATATGGCGAGAAGCGGCTCCGGGGCCTCCACAAGGGGCGCCCACCGCGTCCCCCTAAACTGCCCAAAGAGCGAGAGATACTGCGACCTGTAGATCAACGTGGTGTTGTATACAGGGTCGTCGCCGCACCTGCCGACCTCCCGCGTGGAGAAGTCCAGCCCCCCGAGACGGAAGATGGGCAGGTTCAAGACCTTCTGGGCATAGGCGGCCCCCATGTCGCTCTCCACGCCGTCAGCCAGCGCGTTCAGAAAGGCAAGCCCCGCTCGCGCCTCCGCCAAGGCCTGGTATTGATAAATCTGCAGAAGCACCACCGGAACCACGGCAAAGATGGCAACAAGGGCGAAGCTCGTAATTACGAGGAGCTCCAGGGAGGCCATGCCCCGCAGGCGTCTATATGCAGTCATGGGTAAACCCACCAGAGGCCGTTGTTCCTCAGCGCCGCCTTGATGTCCAGCGCGTTGCAGAAGTTTTGGGTAAAGTTGAGGTAGCCGTTTCTGTGAACTACGTAGTACGTTGCCAGCCTGTTGCCGACTTGGTACGTGGCCTTAGTCACGTTTCTGTACGCAGATGGCGCGTAAAGTATATTCACAGCTGTAGTGTTCGCCAGCACTATAGGCGTGTTTCCTCTGTTCACAACGGCGGAGCGGGTGCCCGACTGCTGGCAAGCCCACTCCGCGCGCCCGCCGCTGAGGTACATAGGCACGTTAGCCACGTAGAGCTTCACCACGGGCTCGACGAGGCGGCCATCGGGCGTTATCCTATACACAGCGCTGTACGCCGTGTAGTTCACCAGCGAGACCTCCTTCAGCCTGGCCAGAGCATATGTGACGTTGAGGGGATAGCCCGAGACAGTTCTGTTCAGCACAAGCGCCTCAGCCGTCCATATATAAGGCCTGCTGGTCGTTATGTTGACGCATATCGACCCTGCGGGACAGTTCCCGTCCACTGCCTGAAGCATTTGTGCAGATATCCAAAACTCTTTTGTGACATTTAGCCCCATGAGCGCTAGGAGCGATACATCCATGACCATGGAGATCCTGTAGCGCACATAGGCAGAGGCCCGGGAAAGCACCAAATCCAGCTCGGCGACTGGATTGGCGAGGCCTGCGTTGAAGTTCGTTGCGCTAACTGGCCGCGCTCTAAGCGTCCCGTTGGGCGCGGGGCTGAGCACGAAGGTTGCGCGCGACAGCCCGCCGGCGCTGGTGAACTGTAGCGTGTCGCACTGAGCCGTGGGATTGCGTTGGGGGAGCTCGACGGAGAGGCCCAGCGGCGCTCTGTTGGCCACAAAGAAGAACATAGAGGCGTTGAACATCGAAATGGTGTTGTTTATGTGGCGCCAGCGGCAGTAGACATCCCCGTAGCCATACATAAAGCCGTATACAGATGCCGGCAAGGCATACGATGCAGTGTTCTCGGTAAAGTTTATCAACGAGACCGCGCCCACGTAGTCTAGATACGACGTTATCGCCTCCACAGCCTTCGACACGTCGCGGGAGAACACCCCATACGCGGCGCGGACCCCGCCGAAGCCCGGCGCAGACGTCGCCACAGACTGCAGAATCAACACGGCAGACACCGCCACGGCGATCATCAAAGCCGTCAGGAGGATCACCTGCCCCCTCATGCCCGCACCACCACACATACAGTCGTGCCGTTGGGAAGCACCGTGGCCAGCGAGATGGAGAAGCGGGGGGCCTGCGGCGACGGGCATGCGCCCTCCGCCGGACGCCTCACGTCTACAGACGCGAGGGGGTCTATTGACTTGGCCTCGGCGTTGGCCTGTTGCACGGCGCCGTCCCAGTCCTGCCAGAGGCGGAAGAGGAACTCCGGGCTTGAGGCGAGCCTCACGGCGAAGAGGGAGAGCTCGGCAAAGCGCCCCCTCTCCCCCGCCTGCACCGCGAGGGAGCCGGGCGCCGCGTAGTTATACAACGCGAGCACAAGCACCAGGATGAAGGAGGACACCGCCAGCTCCACCACCCACCTCATGGATACCTAAACACCCAGATGTCTACTACATATGTTATCTCGCCCGCGTCCGCCACCGCCGATGCGTGAGACACCGCCAGCGCCTCCGGCCTGCTGCTCACCCACCTCCTCCAGGTGGCGAAATGGACCTCGTACAGGGGCGGGAGGCCGCCGGCCAGCGGCATCACAATTACGTCGTTCTGCGGTATCCCGCCGCACCTCGGCGGCTGGCCCTGGCTGTTCCTAGACACCGCCGCTATGAGGAACTTGGCGCGGCCGATCTTGTCCCACGGAATAAGGCAACCGCCCCTCTCCATGCCCGAGCTGTCGCACAACTCGCCTAGATTCAGTTGCGAAGCTGGGTTCAGCCTCACGTTCTGAAGCAACGGCGCGGACTGGCCGCCTAGAAACACGCCAAGGTACCTCAAGCCCAGCGCAGAGACGCCGCCGTCGTCGCACCCGCAGAGGGAGGCGCCCTGCCCGACGTTTTGTATAAGCTTAGAGTGGATCACGTAGACCCCTGCGTCAGGCTTCGCGACGAGGCCCACTAAAGAAACCGTCCCACTGCCCGCGTAGGTGTAGTTGACGCCCTTCAGCATCACGCCCCTCACGTATGCATACGCAAATAAGCTCAAGCCGCCGACCGACACGCTACCTCTGCCGTCCTCCCCCGTCTGGCCAGACGCACAGGCGCTTATCGGCGTGGTCACATCAGGCGTGTAGCAACCCGGCTGAAAGCCGCTGACGGGCCTCCCGAACGTAACTGGCGCCCTCACGGTGTACGTCTCCGTGCCGATTCTGAAGGTGACCTGCGCGTAGCACACAGAAGATCCGCATGGGTTTGTCCTGGAGGTGCCCTGTCTCGGCCAGGCAAACGACGTCTTGCAGTAGGTGCCCAGTTGTTGCGAGCCTGAGAATACTACGACGTTTCCAACCTCCACCCTAGTTACCGTAACGGGGCTACCCGTGTTCTCCACGTCTACTCTGGCGTAGTAGTTCTGGCCCTGCGTCCAGACGTAGGCGCCGCGTATGTATACGCCCGGCGGCTCCGGGTTGGCCGGCGTGCCGCCAGGCCACGCCACGTAGCAGACGTCCACGTCGTAGACGCCGGGTGGATAGACCTCCACGCGCACCTGCGAGCCGGCAAGTGCCACGTTTATCTTAAGCGCGGGCCTTATCCTCAGCTCTACGTCGTACTTGCTCCAGTCGTCGCCGAAGAGACTACGCAGGATGCGCTCGTATACGGCGGGGTCTACGCTTGTCGGCGTTGGGGCGCCCCAGACGTAGATGCCGTAGCCGACCTTCGTCACCGGGTAGTTCACCTGCGCCGCCCTAATCCTGCAGACCGTCTCCGCGTTCATGCCGCTTGCAACCGCCAGCGCCATGAGCTTTCTCGGGTCGAGCATGCCCGGTAGCTCTGGATCCGCCAGCCCCAGCGAGTTTACCTGATTTATGTCGGTCCAGCCCGGGGGGTCGCCCGGCGACTGAAGGATCTTCTTGAGGACCTCCTGCGCGTCTAGCTTAGAGGCCGCCGCGGCTTCTGTCTGCTTGGACACGTCGGCAAAGTAGTAGGACAGAACGTATACCCCCAGCATGAAGAGAGCCACCAGACCCAACGCGATCAACATGTCTATCGATTCCATGCCTCTCACAGAGAGGTCGGGACTTGAAAATAAATATTTTGTGGTGCTTGCTCCAAGAGACAACGCGTCCTCACTCGGCGACTTCGGCCATGAGGCGCTGGAGGCGCCTCCTCCTCAAGAACCATATCAAGAAGACGGCGCCGGCCGCGGCGCCTCCAATCGCCACAAGCGGCAGAGGATCCAGGCTCCACACCGCCTCGTAGGTGGCGGGGCCCGTCACCACGGGCATTGCGGGGTAGCTGTACACCACGCCGGTCGCCACGTCGCGCCACCCCGCGAAAACCCAGTGCAACGGAGGCGGAGACCACACGTCTGTAGGCGTCGGCACCGCGGCTGCTGTGCCGCCTTCGTCGATCCACATTGAGGGCGGCACAGTGCCGTATCTCGACGTGAAGACCACCAAGTACTGCCGCTTGGTCTCATAGGTTATGTTAAGCGGTCTTCTAACAGTCAGCTCAACAGCCGGCGCGTTTAGCGTGGCGTTGGGCACCCCGTTTATCACCCAGTTCTTAAACGCCGTCCTCACCCCCGCCTGCTCAGACAACACAGGCGGAATCACAACCCTGATCTTAGAGCCGGCGTCTGCCCAAGTTACATTGCCTACTGCGCCCTCCACCTTGGCAGGCGGCCTCACATAGACGGCGTATTGCCGCCGGTAGACCGGCGTCAGCTTAATGGGACCCCTCACCTCCGCCCTAACCACCGGCGACCTCTCGCCAGTCTCAGCCCACCCGACGAAGACAAGCCGCGTCCCGTTGCCCAGGTCCACCACCTCCGGCGCCTTGAACTCCACCACGGAGCCCAGCTCCGCCCACACCGCGTCGCTTCCGTTTACCGTTGCGCCGACGCCGCCCACCGACGCTCTATACGCCGGGACGTAAAACACAACGACGTTGACTGGATACACGTCAAACCTCGGCCTCATGCCCGCATCCACCACGTTGCCCTGTAGGTCATACACCACCACGTTCCGCAACTTAATCCCCACGTCTCCCTCGCTCACCACCTCGGGCGCAGACACCTCATAGACAGCCCTAACCTCCACAGGCCCCCTCACGTCAACGGCCACCACCGGGAACGGCCCCACCTGTCTGCCGTCTACAACCCACCCCACGAGCCGCGCCGCCGTCTGCCCCCTAGCCGCCTCTGCCAGCCTCGCCACCTTCTCGTCGCCCTGCACCACCGCCTGCACCGAAATCTTAGGCATCGGCTCGGCTGAGAACCGCACCTGCCCAGAAGCCCAGTCCGGCCCCTTCACGAGGTCAGCTGGCTGACGCGCCACCTTAAACTCCTTAATGTAGCGAAACACCAAAGGCTCGGCCAAGTCGCCGAAGATGGTAAGCGTGAAGTTTTGAAGCGGCCTGCACCTAAACTCCCCCATGTATCTGTAAAGAGGATATACCGACACCTGGCCGTACGGCACGTAGAGACTCCCGCTTCTGCCCAGCGGGTAGATATAGGCAACGTCGCCGCTCCTCACCGCGGCCTCAAGCGGGAGGCACTCGTCAGGCGCGTTTACTATATACGGCGCCCTGGCGGTGTATAGAATCTGGATCGAATTCCACATCTCAAAGGCGGCGGTCTGCCCGTCGAAAGACACGGCGACGGAGGTCACAGGCCTTACTTGTCTTAAAGCCTCGGCTAGGGTGAAGTTCCCCGTCGCGTTGCCGCCCACAGCCCTCAGAAGAAGCAGAGTCGAGATGGGGTCCGTCCTTATGACCGGCGCGCCGTCTCTCAACATGTAGAAGTGCCCCGCCTGCGTGCCCACCGCCACAACTGAGCCGTTCCAAGAGGCCGCCACGGCGCTGGGCTTCGCCGGCAACGTGAAGCGCCAAGCAACCCTGCCGTCTCTAATCGCGATTACGTCGCTTCCGGCGCCGACGAAGAGCCACCGGCCGTCTTGGCTCATCGCCGAGACGAGACGCGGCGTGTCTATGCCGTAGGTGGCAAGCAGTACATCTTGAATCCAGATGCCGTAAGGATGCACATAGGCGTAGGGCCTCTCCCTCTTGACGAAGCAGAGGGCCACCGGCTCCCCGCGCGCGTCGACGTAGAGGCCGTATACGGCGCCGCCGCAGTTGGCGAGCCTCGTCAGCTGCCAGTCGA
>Ga0326761_1000059_pt1 | contig 26135 bp, 25 predicted proteins | sample GCREP_P_FD_207739 | JGI IMG/M metagenome (GOLD analysis project Ga0326761, IMG submission 207739) | Hot spring water microbial communities from Geyser Creek Basin, Yellowstone National Park, WY, United States - GCR.EP_P | ecosystem: Environmental > Aquatic > Thermal springs > Unclassified... | reverse complement strand
GAGCAATTATTGAGCTTCGACATAGCGGAGAACATAAGGACACAGTTAAAGCTAAATATTAGTCTACAGATAACACCAACGGAGGCTATTTGGCTGTCCGAGAGGCCATTTAAGAATGATTCGTACTTAGCACCATTTAGAGTAATCATGGAGCCATTCATAGATCCTAAAACAGGTGAACAATTGAAAACCAGCTTCACACTTTTCGGGAGAGAATATAGTGGAGTAGTCTACAGCGTAGTTGTTATATACCAGTTAGTAAACATCCCTGAATCACAGTAGTGAATATCCACATAGTTTTGGACTATACACACTCTCCACGTATGCTTTCCTAATTCTCTCTTTAAAGCCAAGGGCCCTCGGATGTATTATATAGTTAACACTCGTACCACACGAACCATTAACCTCCATTTGGAGTAATACTTCCCTAAAACACTCTACTCCAGCAAGTCCAGACCCTATTGCAGCATAGCCTTGGGCAGACTCTTTCGAGATACTGGCTCCCTGAAGCCCCTTTAGAGTACTTATTTCTAAGTCTACAAGTCTCTCTTTTATCAACTCCAGTAACTCCCTGATCTTGCTTAATCTACCAGTAGCCACCACAGTCTCGGATTTAGGTGTTGATAAGAGAGTTTTTTTCAAGTCTTTGACAACGCACTCGACGAGGTGGTTAATTAGAGTAGTGTATGGTTCTTCACTCATACGCGCTCTTCTAAGTAACTCGTTGAAGTCATATATCCCAGAGTAATCGAGTATTCCCCCATGGAATACATCCCAACGCTCCCACCTCCCAACACCGGCAACTATCTCTAAATCAATTGAGCCAGCGGTTAAAGTACCCGTCGATGCACTTGTACCACCTACGCCATCGACAACCTTACCTTCTTTAACAGCTATTACCGAGTAGTATCCATAACCGAGCTCGAGTAGAGTGAAGTTTATATTTTTAAAATCAAGTCCTTTCTTACTGTAGTATTCGTAAACTGCTAGGAATGTGGAGGCTAGTTTATCAGCAGTCCCCATATCGACTTTATTTATCTTCCTGTGTAATGGGACTGTGGGTAAGTGTATGACTCCGGGTGTAAAGAGTGCTCTCTCACCATACATTTTAATGATCTCTGTAGTTATTTTTACTAGTGCATCGTAAACCCATATACCCGGCTCACCCAATGATACACCCTTCTCCACAAACTCCTCACTACTAAGGAGTAGAACCTCTACTGTAAACCTCCTTGGATCCCTCACCTCTCCACCATTATGTACTGGGACTCCATAGCCTGAAGGTGCTACAATGTAGTCGATATTTAGCGAGTTTAGTTTATTTAGTAATAACGCTGGGTTTTTCGCAATAACCGGTGTTTCAAAGCTCTCTTCATGCACTACTCTATCGTTTTCCAATACAACGAGATCAAATGTCTTAGTGCCGGGATCAATTCCAGCCACTCGAATAGGCAAAAGACCACCTTATACGACTAAATCGTCCAACTTCTTAAAAACAGCTTATTGAATATCTAATCAAGGGGGATTCATTGCTTAAGAGGAAGAAGGATCCACTTAGAAAAACATTTGAAATACTATATAGTGTCCGCTTATTGAAGGACAGGGTAAGTAGGATTCAGAGTAGGCTAGACGATAGAGCTAGTGAGCTATCTGAGAGGCTTGTACAACTCCAAATGCATGGTGATAAATACTTGGCTTCAAGGTACGCCGAGGAAGTGGCAAACTTGAGGAAGCTATCTAGTAGGCTCTCAATGTTGATGTATGTATTGGATAAAGTTGACCTTGCTGTGCAACACGCTATTGTACGAAGGGAATTTAGTTCACTAGCATCAGAGCTCAGTGGATTGATCAAGGACGTTGGTAAATTACCGGAGTCTCGCATACCAGACTTGGGCATTTTATTTGCAGATCTAGAGGCTAGTGTTAGGGAGTTAACAGATATCGTTAGCTATGATTTACCAGGCCCCTCCTACAACCCACCAGCTAATAGTGAGGTAAGTAGAATAATTGAAGAAGCTAAAGCCACTCTCAGAGAGAAGCTAGAACCCGTTCACTAGATTTGAATAGTGTACCTCCTCTCCTCCCTTACTATAGCTAGAGAGACGTTGAATCTCTGGAGTACCTCCGTTATCTCCTGTGTTATCCTCTTATATAACTCACCAGGTACTAGTACAATGTACTTTGAGTAGTTTCTATTGAGCATACATGAGCCCATTATGTATGCTAAGTACCTGTATTGTGTTGATAGTGGCGATGACGGATCAATTAACCAGACACCAATAGACTCCTCATCCTCCCCCTTCTCTGCGATTAAGTCTGGTTCCAGCGGCTTACTCGTCTTTGACGGTGAGACATCATATCCGAGGCTCTCCAAGGCCTTCACTACTTCCTCGACTAGCTTCTTCCTCGTGGCAATTAATCTCTGTGTTCCAATGTACTTCTCGAGTTCCCCATGCTCCTCCGGGTTGTATAGTGTGTACTTTCCACGCTCAATTCTATATAGAAATAGCTTCTCGGGGTCTCTATACTTATCCTTACTATTGCTATTCACTGTTACAAGGTCTATTTCATACTCTAAGCTCTCATTACTCCTCGAAGGATCCTTCTTCTTAACCTCCTCAATGAGATCCTTCCTTGTGAAGTAGACCTTGCCACTCCTATATAGTGCCTCAGCAGCCTCCCTAATTAGAAGCCAATTTGGTTTTTTACCTATCTCCTCCATTACCAATCACCTGGAAACCAGGTTTAAACCTATACTCGATTCCAAACCACTATCCAGTATTCTCAACGAGGTTAATTGCTTTATCTACAATCTCAATCATAGCCTTTGAAACCTCCCCTTCAGGCTTGTATAGTAGATAGGGTATGCCGGAGTCGACTGCCTCGTTGACGGATGGATCTAGTGGTAGTTTACCGAGTATAGTAGTCCCATACTTCGCTGCAAGTCTCTCCCCACTATTCCTCCCCATAATACTAGTAATTCTACCACAGTGTGGGCATTTAAAGTAACTCATATTCTCAATAATTCCGAGTAGCCTTATGTGGAGTGAACTAGCAAAATTAGCTGCTTTAGAAACGATAATCTCGCTCAGTGCATTCGGGGCCGTCACCAATATTGCACCAGTAATGGATGGAATAACCTGGGCTATAGTAATAGCTACATCCCCTGTTCCAGGCGGGAGATCTACGATGAGGTAGTCCCCCTCACCCCAGTCAACTCTAGCTGAAAGCTCTACTATCGCTCTACCAACAAGCGGCCCCCTCCATACAACTGGTAACTCCGGCGTATCGAGCATTAAGTTAATTGCAACTATCTTCAATCCAAGAGGACCATCCACCGGTATTATCTCGCCTTTTTCACTCGCGTAGTGCCTCTCCCCCTGAACTCCAAGAAGCATTGGAATAGATGAGCCATGAACATCAGCGTCAAATACAGCAACTCTCCTACCCCTACTCGCCAGTCCAAGCGCTAGCATTGAAGATACAAAGGATTTTCCAACACCCCCCTTTCCACTCAGAACAATTATTTTATACTTATAATTATTCATCTTCCTCCTGGCTTCAATCAACAATGCATCAAAAACCGTCGGAACGCTTGTTTTAAAACCACTTCCCCCACTCAAATAGACACCAATAGATAATAATACATCTACTACAACCTCTATCTCACTCAATGGTAATAAATATGTGTGTGCATCAAGAATATGTCCCGCTAAGTTGGCATAGAGCTTCACAAATAACCCGCTTGCACACTCTCAAGCTTTGAGTATAATACACCACAACCCAGAATCCTAGGCAGTCTTTTAGAACACCTCAGAGCGTCCTCACAATATATTTAGATATAATGGACCACGCTCTATAGACATTTCTTAAAGTATAGAGAGTTTTCGCGTAAATACCCCTAATATATACTTAACTATACGTTGAAAAGAGGTGAAAGTAAAAGACTACAATTAGTAAAAACTGCATAGAAGTAACTATGGTTAAACGTCACTTACTGGAGGAATATACGCTGAGTCGCTGTGGATAGGGGATTTTAGGGCAACTCCGGGGCTGTGAGGGATATGTGGTGGGAGAGATTTCGCAAGTTGCTTATTATATAAATAAACGAGTTTAATTTTAATAGTAATTAAACCGATGGGGGAACTCGTAGTCATTGGTGTGCTTATTGATGAAGTGTAGTAAGGCCCCGGGCAAGGTATTATTGTTCGGTGAACACTTTGTTGTCAAGGGTAAACCCGCACTAGGTGTTGCAGTATCTCCATATGTGAAAACATGCGTAGAGTTGGGTAAGGGTCGAGTGTATTCAAAGCAACTGGGTTTATTAGAGCCTAGTTCGCCTCATAGAGCGCTATTTGATGCAGTGATTCAAGCAGTAGTAGAGAGATATGGGGCTACTCCGAGCTTAGATGTAGATGTAGACTCAGAACTACCCATAGCCTCGGGTATGGGTTCATCTGCCGCTATAGCCGTATCACTCACCCACGCTGTTTTATCACTAATGAATATTGATTTTAACAGGGAGGATGTTAGATTAATAGCTCATGAAGCAGAGAAAGCTGTTCACTATAAACCGAGTGGAGTCGATACTACACTATCAACGTATGGAGGCTTCCTATACTACAAGCAAGGGGATTTTAAGAGACTAGATTTGAGACTACCTGTAGATACACTATTGGTTATCGTGAATACAAGGCAGAAGAGGCAGACTGGTGTAGTTGTCCGGGAGGTGTTGGAGAGGTATAGTAGAATAGGAGAGGTGGCTGAGTTAATATACAGTGCTGGAGAATTAATAGTTAGTAAAGCAATTAAAGCTCTTGAACTAGGCAACGCTAATCAACTGGGTGAATTAATGCTGGTTAATCATGGACTACTATGGTCCATGGGGGCCTCATCAATAATATGCGACACAGTAGTACATGACTTATTGAGTAGCGGGGCCTATGGGGCAAAAATTAGTGGTGCTGGAAGAGGTGGTGTAGTGATAGGCTTGATCCCACGCAGTACCGTAGAGTCTCTCAGAGTATGGCTTCAGAGAAAAGGCTATGAATTCTACATTGTTGAGCCAGACTACACGGGCGTAGTGAGTGCTTAATAAAAAGCCATTTTATAGATATCGTATAATTGATGATGAAAATAGCGGTCTATGATGCGGTGAAGTAACTCCCATGGACTGATGTATTATGGAGTCAACGCGGTCTAGGAAGAAAAGGGTTTCAATTAAAGCCCCCCTAAGTATACTTACTAGATTTAACCTCATAGTGGGCGAGATACTCCCGGCTTTCTACGAGTACAATAACTTGGTTAAGCAGAAGGGGTTGTACCTAAAGCCCGTCCACGTGGTGGTTAGGAGAAATCCATATGGTGGAGTAACAAAGTACTTTTACTATGGAAGATACTGGTATAGAATTGAGAGAGACTCTTTGGGTAGGTTAAAGTGGGTATATGTAGGTAGAGTAAAGCCAATACCCGAGCTCCCAGATCCACCCGCAAACCCCTTAGAAGGTGTTGTTGTAAAGCAATACAATGACGTCGTCGAGGTCATATTCGCTAGTGAGGAGGTCTTCAAGATGATATATGAAAAACTCTCAAAGGAACTACCTCGTTGAATTAGATTTAATTACTTCCCGATACTATACTACAATTGTATAGAAACCGGTGTTCTTAGTGGAGCAAGAGGTAATAGTTGATGGATTAGTCACTGTAGCATTGCTCGGGGTTGTTGTATACTCAGTATTGATTTCTCTAGGTGTAACGAGTTATATAATAAATAAGCCAAAGCGTGTGGAGAAAAAGGCAGGTAATTTCGAGATCGTTATTGTCTCTAAAGCCGATCACAGAGTGAAGAATAGTTTATTAGAGTCCCTTCGCTACCACACTAGGAGGTTTGGTAAAGTTACACTCGTTATCGATGAAGGAGCTCCTCTAACGGGATTATTGAGGGGTATTAGAGGTGTTAAACTCATCATTGTTCCATCGAGTTATAGAAGAGACTTGATTGGTAAAGGTAGAGCACTACAATACTTTGTAGATTGCTGTGTCGAGAGAGATAAGTGGTATGTATTTATAGACGACGACAACCTAATACTAGACGATACATTCCTCTACGAGATACCAGTTTACGAGGCTGAGGGAAGAGTAGCAGCCAATGGGGTAATTATTCCGCGTCCAGGCCGCAGCACGGTAGCATATGTGATGGACTGGATTCGCTTCATGGACGACATACTCATATATCGCTTTTTCACTGGTTTAATTGGAAAACCCCTACTAGGCCTCCACGGAGACCTATTGATCGTGAAGGGGAGCGTTCTCAAGGAGATTGGTTTCAATAAAAGGACTTTAACAGAAGACTTTGAATTTGCATCATCCCTCGTAAGGAGGGGTTATAAAACATGGCAGTCTGCTACGAGGGTCTCTATTAGGAGCCCTAATAGCGTCAAAGACCTTGTTCTTCAAAGAGGTAGGTGGTTTAAGGGTATTTTCTACGGTATTAAGAGAGCCCCTATTGGGATGAAAATACTGGTTATTCTCAGAAGCTTTGCTTTTAGTATTGGGTTATTCATACTCTTATTATTTATTCCATTCGTGTACTATGTTGGCTACTTATGGTTTATTGTCCCAAGTGGACTATACTATGTCTCGACATATAGTTATGGAGTCTACAAGTCGAGGAAGCCTATACTACTGCTTCTACTCCCATTCTTCGGGTTTATTGAAGCATCATCAAGAATCTATGGATTTATAATGGTTAACGGCTACGTAGTAATAGACAAGAACTAGGTGGCTGGTGTGTGGAGTAAGAAGTTTAAGGTTAGAATTGGAGAAGTAGACTTGTACTTCGGCCCAGGAGTCCTTGTTGAAAACATCTCAAGGGCTCTAGAAGGGGTTAGTAAAGCAATGATTGTAACGTCTAAAAGTGCCGCGAAAGTATCTGGTGCTCTTAGAGATGTTGTTAGTGTCCTGGAGGAATCATCAATAGAGTATAGAGTGTATGATAAAGTAACACCAAATCCATCTACGAGTATAGTGGATGAGTTAATTGAGGAATTAGAGGTGTTTAATCCAAGTGCGTTAATAGCTATTGGTGGGGGAAGCGTTATAGACACTGCTAAACTAGCCGCAGTACTATATGGATCAGGATTGAAGACCATAGACTACATACTCGGGGCTAAACCAGGCTCAAAGGGGTTAAAATTAATAGCTGTAAATTTAACACACGGCACTGGATCAGAGGTAGATAGATTCGCGGTTGCTACTATAACGGGGACTATTGAGAAGAGGGGCATGGCGGTGAGATACCCGGACATCAGCTTCGACGACCCAGTTTATACCTTAACTCTCAGCCGTGATCAAACCTTGTATACGACAATAGATGCATTCTACCACGCATATGAGTCAGCGACATCAAATAGAAGTAATTTACTCGTACTGAGTCTAGCTGAGGAGTCTGTGAAATATATAACAATGTACCTCCGGAGGGTGCTTGAAAACCAAAGGGATCTAGAGGCTAGAACAATGCTACTATACTCATCAATGCTAGCCGGTGTATGCATTGATACTACGAGTGGAACGCACCTAATCCACGCTCTTGAGCATGGTTTTAGTGGATTTAAACCCGAATTACCACACGGTGCCGGCCTAGCTATTCTTGGTTCACGAATAGTCTACTATACTCACAAAGCTGTACCCGAGCAATCCGCGAGGATTTTGAAGCACCTGGATCCATCTATAAAGCCAATAAGCGATGATGCTGATAAAGCAATGAAGGCAGTGAAGGAATTCCAGGATAATCATGGCTTCAACAAGAGACTAAGCGACTATGGTATAGCAGTATCCGACTTAAAGCAAATACTAGACTTCGTTGAGAAAACAATAAAGGAGAGGTTTGGATCAAACGTACCATTCCCCGTGGATAGGGGTTTACTGGAGGAAGTAGCTAGAGAAGCACTTTAGCCTATATTCCCTTTTTAACTCTACCCACGAATTTAGCTAGATTACGCAATAAAATCTCTTTTTCCCTAGATCCCGTCTTTAAGTCGTTTAAAACCCCTGTAAAGAACTCTATGGTCTTGTCGATCTCCCTTGGTTTAACCCTATATGGGACACCATCCTTCCCACCATGCGCATATGCGTATAGAAATGGATCCATTGGGTGAGTAGTTGGGTCTCTGAAGGACGGTGTATACCCATAAATCAAGTCTGTTACTAGAGCAATAGCTCTCAGTGACTCAGGGCCGAGTCCGGGGATTAATAGTAATTCGCTGAATTCACGGGGTGCAAGCTTCTTAATTCTCTCGGCTACTACTTCAATTCTATTAACATCCCTAACTGGTCTATAGTAAATTGGACACTTGGCAACTCTATTTCTAACAGTGTCTTTATCATGTATCGACCCCCCGTGTACATAGGACTCTAGAGATGGTAGTTCCTTAAGTAACCTATTAACGACGTGTACTTGCTCCACTAGAGAGCCTGTGGGTGTAGACTCCAAGATCTCAACTATAGCTCTCCTAGTGTAGTCAGACTCCTCGTCTAGTAGATTTAACGCTGGGTTTACCCTGTGGGATGCCACTCCACTGTGAGGATCCGACTTTACATTGAAAACACCTGGTTTAACCATGTATATGTGGTATCTTCTAGCTACTCTCTCCTCGACATTCATCCCCTGCTGAACCACGAGAACACCTCCTTTCTCGGATACATATAGTCCATGAATATACAGTGTATAACCATCTTGAAGCGCGATTGAGTCCAGTCTCGCGGAGAATCTACTAGTATCAACAATGCTACGGGCATCTAAAACCCTGTCAAGTAGTAATGCCTCTTGTTTAACACCGAGTGCATCCCTACCCTTCCCACCTAGAACGGCTAATCCAAAATCCCTGAGAGAACTTGGTGGAAAAGTATTTTTTAAAACATAGTGGACTATAGTCGTGGATCCACTACTATCCCAATCCATCCCTATGATATTATTAAACGCCTGAAACCACAGCGGGTCTGAAAGCTTCTTCAATAATTCACTAGGGCCATATACATCCACGATATACCTAGCAATTAGAGAGCCCAAGTGCTTCATTCTCCTAAGTAGGTATTCAGGGACATGTCCCTCATGTAGTGGTAGATCTGCTATCCCCCACTGCGACACTAGCGGAGTCCCCAGTGTATTATTAGAGATAAGTCCTTATTTACCCTTGGGTAGATGGTAGTGGTTTTCATATGGGTGTGCGAAGAACCGGGGGGACCCACCCCGGATCACTCCGCCGCGGGACACGCGGCTGTCCCCGAGGCCTCTAATATAGATAAGAGTAATTATTGGTTTATATATCCGTATACTCCATGATAATCAATGGTTTTAATGTGTATGGCACTTAGTTAGTTCATGGTGTTTTAAATATGTTTCAGTGGAGTTCCATTGTTTTCTACATTGAGGCATTGAAGATTACTGTATCAATAATTGTCCTACTAGTTCTAAGTATTCAGGATTATAGAACGAGAGAACTGGATGCACGCATTGTCTACTTGTACTTAGCCTTCTCCATATGTATATCACTCGCTTCATTCTTAATAGTGGAGATCCCAACGTTGCTCAAGCTATTCTACTACATTGTTTCACTATCAACAACTGGTGGATTGTTCTTCATCTTATACAAGAGTGGATTAATAGGTGATGGAGACTTATACACTACAGTATCACTTGGATTCTTGTTTCCACTGCCGTCAACGTATCAATTCACAATCTATAATCCACCCGGTAGTGGAATTCTACCTCCTTCAATAATAATTGTTCTATACGGCTCCATCTCCGTTATAATACTAATGATTGTTAACGCTGCATTTGTACTCGTAAAGTACAAGTTCATTGTGGCAAGGACTCCTCTTAAATACGCTGTAATACTACCATTTCTAGGTAAACCAGTGAGAGTGTCGGACTACGTGGAGGGGAAGTATAGACACTACTATCCCATACAGTACTATAGGGTGGTTAATGGGGAGGTTGTTGTTGAATACAAGTTAGTGACGCGTGTATTGGGTGAGGATGGTAAAGATGTTTCATTACTATTGGAGAGGGGGTTTGTCAAGCCAGAGGATTATATATGGGTATCACCCGGTATACCATTCATACTCTACCTACTCGTTGGCTTCATACTGCTACTAATACTCGGGGATTACCCATTGATAGCTATTCTCACTAGGAAGTGAGCTTTACTAGTGAGGCTATAGAGAATGAAAGTAGAGCTGTAAATGGGACACCAAGCAACCACACCAAGTTGATCTCTAGGAATAGCTTTGTATTGACATATTTTAAACCCCTTGCATAGCCGACTCCCGCGATTGATCCTATTACTGCAAGAGTGATCGAGCTTGGAATACCCATCCATATGAGCACTAGTATTGTCAACCCAGTACTTAATCGAACCACGAGGCTTGTTTCAGGAGTTAAAGGTGTAATTCTACCACCAACAGTCTCGGCTATTCTATAACCCCAAATAATAGCGCCAATTGCAAATCCAGCGGCAGAAGCTAAGAGAGCTAACTGCATGGTTCTATCCCCTACGCCTATTACTTCTTGAAGCCCTATTGATAGTGGACCTGCGGCATTCCCTATATTATGCGCTCCATAGCTAAGTGCAAGAAGTAGTGTTACTACTACATGGCTAGTGGTTTTAATGAATTCCACTCTTTCTTCAACGTGGTGTTTCCGCGTTAATGTGAGCAACGTAGTCAATGCCACAGTAGATAGGGATATTAGTGGAGAATAGGTAATTGAGAGTCCTGGCTCCACGACCTCGCTTAGTATGAAGTAGTTGAGGAGTAGTAGTGATGTATAGAGGTAGCATGCATGTAGTGTAAACAGCGCTCTCGGTGAATTGCGCCTACCCACATACTCGTTAATAAAGTAGAGGGTAATCGATAATACAGCTGCAAGTAATGGTGTAATGAACCATGAGGACACGACAATGAGTAGTCTATGTGTATTTATGTATTTGAATCCACCGAGTGCAATACCGGCTCCTGTAATACCCCCTACAACTAGTTGACTTATGCTAACTGGGAGCTTCTTTATCAATGCGAACGATGCAATTAGTATAGATGCTGTGAGAGCTGATATAGAGCCCACGGTGAGCGAATTCCTCAACTCTATGGCGGTGAAATCTACAATACCCTTTGCCAGAGTCCTAGATATCCTTGAACCCAGAATTACTGCCCCAGTAGCCATTATCAACGAGTAGTAAACGTAGTCTAAAACACCTCTTCTGCCAGCACCTCTCGAGGAAACACCTAGAACTTTACCAACATCCTGAGCTCCATTAAGCATTGCCACTAAGAGCGAGATAGCGAATACTAATACAACTATAAACAACTACATACACCTATTTAGACTATATAGAAACATTCCTCCACTGTAATAGGGTTTTGATACTGAAAAAGCACTAATAAACTTTTCTTCACATGGGAATAGTTGTTTTATGTATAGAGTTTATATTTGGTGGAGTAGTTTATGTCGTGGATAATAAATCGTGATGAATGGCTTAAGTTATATGGCTTAATCAAGAAGCGTATTCCAAGTCTCAATTACTCAATGGATCAGGAGTCCACGAATATACTTAGTGATTTATTGACTAGACATAGTGGGAGAATAACACACGTGGAGCTCTTCGATAAGTTAAAAAGTAGAAGACTCGGTGTAGTGATTGGGTGTGGTGGAAACATTAATAGAGAGCTGGCTTTACTGACTGATATTCGTGATCAATTGGATTCTGTAATTATAGCTGCGGGATCTACCGTGCGATTACTCCAAGATAAGGGAATAAACCCCGACATTGTCGTCACGGATCTCGATGGAGACATTGATTCATTAATTAATGCCTCGAGGAGAGGTGCTATTGTCGTTATACACGCTCATGGTGATAATATCGAGGAGGTGTATAAGTATACTCCCCTAATCCAGGGATCTGTGATAGGCTCCACTCAGGTTGAGCCAAGGCCGTTTGTATACAACTTCGGTGGCTTCACAGACGGGGATCGGGGATTATTTATCCTATACCACGCGGGTGTGACGAAGGCTATTCTAGTAGGCTTTGACTTTGAAAAACCACATGCATGTCCAGGTAAGCTACTTAGAAACCCGGAGTTAAAGAAGAAGAAGCTTGAAGTAGCGGAGGTATTGATTAATTATCTAAAGTCTAAAGGCATGGTTATTAAGTCAATAGGTGAGATTCATGGCTGACCCTGCATTAAAGTACTTCTCTAGTAAGGTTAGTGATAGGGATAGAGCGGTATTCGAGGCTGGTATAGCTATTGGGACACTAGTACATCAATTCTCAGGCATTCCAGTCAAGAGGAGGGAGGACATTGATGTAATTAGAGAGGCTATCAAGAGATCCCTACTATCACAGCCATTTAGAGAGAGTGTTGAATTGGATTTAAATGTACAGATACCGAGCAGTGACTCCCCATACTCCTACACTACATTAAAGGCGAGGCACATGGATGCTAGGATCACTGTTAAGTATGGTAACTACAGGGTTATAGCGAGACTCCGCTATATACCTGAGCTAGATTACACATTAGGATACATCGAGGATATACAGGAGGTTTAAGTTGGCGTCTTCAATAGCTTGGGGTATAACAGGTGCTGGTGCATTCCTAAGGGAGAGTATTGATGCGGTAAAGAAGCTATTACTTAGAGGGTACAGAGTTACAGCGTTTGTCTCAATGGCTGGCGAATCTGTTTTAAAAATATATGGCTTTAAAAACGAGTTAGAGGAGGCTTTGAAAGGTCCATACCCGACGGGGATCATCTATGAGTCAAACGAACCCCCATCATATCCATCAACTGGTAGACTATACACTGGGATTTATAAAGCCGTAATTGTCTCACCGGCAAGCATGAACACTATTGGCAAAATTGTTCATGGGATTGCAGATAGCCTTGTGTCAAACCTAGCTATGCACGCTGTGAAAGCCCGTATTCCAGTATACATTCTCCCCGTTGACGCGTATGTTGTTAAGAGCGCTATTCCAGTGTTGATCAATAGAGAACTATGTAGCAAGTGTGGGGAGTGCTCGGCAGCCTCAATTTGTCCAACAGGAGCTCTCAAGCAACACCCCTACTACAGGGTGGAGATTGATCTAGTTAAGTGCAATAGGTGCTACAAGTGTCTAGAGGCGTGTCCACATGGAGCTATTAAATTCGATGTTGAAATAGTAGTTAACCCAGTTCCATACTATCTTGAAGTAATAAAGAGGCTTGAATACATCCCCGGAGTTAAGCTACTCCATTCACCAATGGAGGTACTAAAGGTGATTGACTAGTCGTGAAGATACTCCTAGTGACTGGTAGGCAGGCTTATAGAATGGTCATGGATGTAGCTGAGAGGATAATGAGGGAAAACCCCGGTTTACACATCGATGTATTAGCTTTACCTATACCCGTTGCCGCAATGATGAATGCAATCTACCTTCAAAGAGAGCTAGCGAGTAGGATAGATTACGTTAAGCAATTCAACCTAGTCATTGTTCCAGGCTACACACGTGGGGATGTAGCAGATGTCTCCGAGAAGCTTGGAGTACCGGTTGTTAAGGGCACATTGTACATTGAAGACCTCTCACTAATGATCAATGCATTGTTGGGAGGTGCTAAATTCTCCACTATTGATCCAGCAGATAGTATATTGGAGAGTGAGAAGAAGAGAGTGGAGCATGATGTACTCGAGGAGGCGAGGAAGCTGGCTCTAGTGGAGATGTACTTCGATATAAGTGGGTTACCAATTAGTAGCCACTACCCACTTGTTGTTTTAGAAATATATGTTGAGGAGCCAAGTGATCTATATAAGTACAAGCGTGCGGCAAAGTATGCGGATTTAGTGTCAATTGAAGTATCAATGGGATTCAATTCATCGAGAGCAAGGGAGTTTATCAACAAAGCAAAGGAGTTGTTTGGTAAACCAGTAGGTATTGATACGGCTGAATTAGAGCTGGCAATAGAAGTCTCTGGGGACGTCGACTTTATAAATGGCATTAGAGTATCCGAGGTTGATGAGTTACTGAGATATGTTGATCGACTCCGCGGGAAACCAATAGTCCTACTAGGAGACCCCGAGAAAACCCCTGTCGATGAGGCTTTGGAATTAGAGAGAGTAGTTAAATTCCTAGTGGGGAAGGGATTTTCAAAGATTATTGTAGACCCTGTACTAATGCCGCCCTTAAATGGATTAGTGAAGTCCCTGGAGACCATAATATATTTGAGGAGCAGGACTCCGAGCACTCCATTATTAATTGGGGCCGGGAATATAACGGAGCTCTCAGACGTCGACAGTGTTGGGTTAAATGCACTAATAGTATTCATTGGTGTAGAGCTGGGTGTAGAGTTGTATTTGACAACAGAAGCTAGCACTAAGACACGTGGTTCAACGAGAGAGTTGAGGAGAGCAATTGAAATGGCTATTATCGCTAAAAAGCTACGTAAACCACCCAAGGATCTTTCATTCAACCTACTGTGTGTAAAGAGTAAGAAGGCTGTGCGTGAAGAGCCACCTAAACCCAGGGAAATTGCATGTGTCTATGAGAAGCCAGAGTGGAGGCCCGATCCAAACGGGTTCTTCAGGATATACGTAGACCATGATGAGGGGGTTATAAGGGTTTACCACTATTTACACGGCTCCCGCGAGCCATCGATTGAATTGAGGTCTATTGATCCATATGCAATACTCAAAGCCGTAATTGAGAGGAAACTAGCATCTAGCTTCACGCACTTCTTCTACCTAGGATATGAACTATCTAAAGCTAAAATAGCCTTAATGACTAGTAGAGAGTATATTCAAGACAAGGAGTTCTTCGAGGCTAATACGTGTAGTAATTACTTCTAGTATGAGGACCATAGTTTATTGACTTAAGTTGTCTAGGTGATTTTCAAATACATGAGGATTACTCGCGGTACTGGATTATTACTTGGTTTATACATATACACACATGTGTACTGCTTGATAATGACTTGAAACTGGTGTTTGAGTATGAGGAGGTATGCAAACTATTTGTTGCTACTGTTTACTTTATCTGTATTGTTCTATGCATTATTCTCGCTCATGCCAATTGAGTATAGGTGGATTGTTGAACAAGTCTATGTTAAAGCGGCAGTGGCTATTGTTATAGGAGTAGTCTTCATAGAGTACATTGCAGGATTGATCAAGGAGCAAGCTAAGAGAATAGGTTCGCAGGCGCTACTCGTGAGAAATATATTCCTAATATTTGGATACATTATAATGGGAGTAGTTGTTGCAGCAATACTCGGTGTCTCGGGTGAGTCGATTCTCGCTAGTGCTACGTTCTCAGGCTTGATCATCGGTCTAGGCATGCAGCCTGTGCTAGCCAACTTCTTCGCGGGAATTATAATCCTTGGAACGGGGTTTCTAAAGCCAGGTAGAAAGGTGAAATTAGCTGGTACATCAGTACCAATCAACCCTGTAACTTTCCCAGCGTATAAAGCATTCAGCCGGGACATATTTATTCCAACAGTTAGGGGTACAATAGTTGAAATTGGATTTATGTATACGAAAATACTCCTCGAGACGGGCGAGTTGATAAAGATCGCTAATTCAATGATATTTAGCGGTGCAGTAGTATTCGAGGAGGAGGAGAGTATTGAGCCGCCGAGAATACAGGTTAGATACGAGTTTCCAATAGAATATGAACCTGGCTTGGTACTAACTAGGGTAAGGGATGCGTTATCTAGTATACAAGCGGACTTTGAAGTATTCGTGGAGGAGCAGAGTGATAAAAACTACTACATTATACTAGTTGTGGGAGGCGTACCACACGGGGTAAAAGTACGCGAGTTTAGAAGCAGAATCCTTGAAGAAATAATAAAAGTACACAGAGAGCTCTCAGCAGGGAATCGGGGGCAATGAGTGTTTCCAGTGTGCAAAACCACATACACTAATTACATACCTTGAAGCTATTGGATCATGTTTATAAATTTGTAGTTTGAAACCCGCTGGGAAGGATGAGTGTGGGGGTAAAAAATAGTTAAAAATCCCTACTTTAAACCAGCAAATGGTTTAGCGGCTCTCTCTAGGTATTTTCTGACTTTTGCTACTAGCTCTGCTGGTGCTTTGCCCTCCTCGTAGCAGAACCACCAGTCGTAGCACTTGAACATCTTTAGTCTCTCCTGTGCCTCCTGTACCGTCTTCGCTGGTGGAACTATTAATGCATCGCCAATTAACCCATTGTTTGGCCAATTAGCTGGTAGTGCTCTCTTATACTCTGTGTTTATTTGTAGAGTGACTAGTAGTCTCAGTATTTCATCTATGTTTCTACCTGACTCTTGTGGGTAGTATAGTATTGCTCTAACAACTCCATCGGGGTCTACTATTATAACTGCCCTCACAGTGTGTGTGGCGCTTTGCGCGTGTAGGAAGCCGAGTTTCCTAGATACCTCTCCATTGGGGTCTGCTACTATTGGGAATGGTATTTCAACTCCCAGCTTCTCCTTGATCCACTCAATCCACTTAATGTGTGAGAAGACAGTGTCAACACTAAGACCCAGTAATTCAGCATTCAACTCCTTGAATTCATTATACCTCAATGCGAATCCAATAAACTCAGTTGTGCAAACTGGTGTGAAGTCTGCTGGATGGCTGAATAATACAAGCCACTTTCCCTTGTAGTCGTCTGGTAGTTTCTTCACTCCATGAGTTGTCTCAACTACCATCTCCGGGAATTTTTCTCCTATTAGGGGTATCATGCCCGGCATTTTATACACCTCGATTTTTGCTTAATATATTTAGGGGTTTATAAATTTTTCCAACAATAGATATGATCCGATATTATTATTTCACTTATTAAACTTATATTTAATAATCCATAATGAAGCCCCAGTGAAAATTTACCTTGATATTTACCTCGGGAAAACTATTTAAAGTAATGTGGTATACTTGATCTCTGTAGCGAGTGAAGAGAATGGTTGAAGTGATAAGATTGTCCAGTAGTGTAGTGCCAAGTACTCAGGAATCTAGTGGAGGGGAGTTGGGTTTCTTTATTCAATTTAATGGGCAAGTTAGAGACCCTATTTACGGCTACATAGACTACACTAAGGAACTAGAAGGAGTAGTTATGGATTCATGGGTTCTCCAGAGGCTTAGGTATATTTATCAACTACAAACAGCGCACTTTGTATATCCAGGTGCTACACACTCTAGGTTCTCCCACTCAGTTGGCGTTATGTACTCTTCATTCAAGTACTCTTCGTTTATCCTCAGGTCTATTCAATACTCTAATCTACCAAGCGACGTTTTAAGTAGTGTTAGGAGTAGGCAGAGGGAGATTATAACCGCTGCTCGGCTACTTGGTCTACTCCATGATATAGGTCATGGCCCATTTAGCCATGCATTTGATAAATATGTTTATAGAACACGTAGATTTCTAGGTTTTAGAGTTGGAAACCACGAGGTTGTAAGCTACCTAATATATAGAGACTACTTGAGGGATTTAATTGAGAAGGCTTTACTTGAGAATAAGGATACTCTAGGTCTTGACCCAGAGTACTTATTGAGCCTACTAGATAGTGGTTTAAAGCCTCCGAGGGTTATGTATGATTATACTGATCTAGTCTCAAAGGGCTTACTGTCAAGTAGCGACTTCTACAGTGGGGGATCAGGGTTTGACAAAGTAGTGAGAATGATTGTTAGAGACTATATATATACAAGCGACATAATGGACTACTTGAAGAGAGATAGCTACTTTACTGGTGTCCCCGTTGGGCAAATAAATGACGACTGGATTGTTAGGAACTCCTTCATTATATATAGAGGCTCAGAGCCGACAATAGCTATCTCCATGAAAGCCCTTGACGAGGTGTCGAGGTTATTTGACGCTAGGAGGATTATGTATAAGTATGTATACCTACACCCCGTTAACGTTGCATTTATAGAGACTATTGGATCACTACTAGACTGCGTGAAGTCCACTATAGTAAACCACTTGGATAAAATGCTCATGGATAAAGGGGACTTAAGCGAGTACATTGCTCTAACCGACCACTCTATATACGCTAAACTACAGGAGTTGTTGTTGAAGAATCCATCTGAGTACGAGTGTGAAGATAAAGCATTTGCTAGGAAAGCACTTGAGAGCTTATTCTACAATAGGAAGCCAGTGTGGAAGTTAATTACAAGGTTTACATACGATCTCGAGGAGGCTAAAGTATTGTTCGGAGAGATCGGCGCCGATGTATATAGTGCTATTAAGAAGCGTATTAGAGAGGAGTTGGTGTCAAGGTACTCGGCTAAGGGGGTTAGTGAGAGGGATATCGAGATCATGGTTGATAAAATAGATGTCTTTCCAACTGCGGGTGGAGAGTTGTTTAATAGAATAGAGATTGTGGATGTTAAAGACGGGAAGGTAATACCCCATGCCTCGAAGACTTTTGAGGAGTTTGCGAGGGATTATGGTCTTAAATCAGAGGCGTTGATCTCACTGTACATTAGTAGAGATAAATACAAGGCGTTGGAGGGAGGGGATATTGAGAACATAATAGCGATTGCTAAGTCTATTATTGACAACTCTATTATGGGTAGGAAGAGGGAGGCTCCAGAGACTAGTTAGTGTAAGTGATTATCATTGAATGACTTCTCTGGATTAATGCAAGTGGTTGTCCAGTTAATTATAATCATAGTTATGGCTATTCTAGGAGCCCGATCATATGCGAGGTCAACTCGCGGTGTTGAAGCCCTCAAGAGGGCTATTAAGGACTTCAATATAGAGCGGGGTAAAGTAGAGTTTCCAGATAGATTACTGCTGGAGAAAGGGTTTATTGTAGTAAATGCCCCATTAGAGCAGGAAATACTGAGAGTAGCTAGGGTTAAGTGGATTGGTTTAAAAAACACTGTTGAGACCCGGGAGGTTTTATATAGTGAGGTATGCTCTACTCCACCAGTAGTTGTTAAAACAGGTACTTCAATTAATGCAGTACTCCCCGGGTTGAGGGTGGTTAAGGGTAGGTATAGTGGTGTCTTGATATCCTGTATTGACACTAGAGTACCCGGTGTCTCTGCATGGGCTCATGCACTATATGGTGAGGGCAGTGTTGATGCTGAGTTATCAATCGGCAGGGGATTGGTTAAAACTAGTATTAAGTGGCATAGAGTTACCCCACAGGGGGGTTACCCGGCTAAGCCAATAGGTGAGAGAGTAAGAGTGGATGTCTGCACGGTCTTCGCGAAGAAGAGAGCTTGCTTTAAGTACATTGAGTTGGCGAAACCAGGTGTTTACAGAGATAGTGAGAAGTACCCGGAGGCAACTGTATTGATACTAATGCACAAGAGTGGTAGGGGTGTTGATAAATTATTGAAGTACATTACTAGGGATCTACCGAGGGTATTTATTGCTTATAATCCCTCCTTAGAGATAGTTGTTTCAAGGGGTTTTAGGAGAGCTAAGTTTAAAGGAGTATCAATGTAGGTGATCGAGGCTTGTCTATATTGAGTCCCGAGTACTTAGCTATAGGATTTATACTGAGTATTTCCCCTATTAGTGAAGTTAGAGGGGCTATTCCATACGTATTATTGGCTTTCAGCGATGGATACTCGAGAGTAGTGGGCTTGATAGTATCTATTATTGGCAATCTAATAGTACCCCTAATAGCATATCCACTACTGGATTTACTCAAATACGTAATCCAATCGAGGCGCACTCCACGATTCATTAAGCACTTCTATAATTGGATAATTAGTCTCGGTAAGAGGAAGTCTCTGAGTCTACGTAGAGGTAGCTATATTGCACTCGCTTTATTCGTAGGGGTCCCACTACCAACAACTGGTGCTTGGACAGGCACACTCGTAGCTTACATCCTAGGCCTCGAGAGGAAGAAGTCGATACTAGCGATAGAGGCTGGAGTATTAATAGCGTCAATTATAGTATTGGTGGTTGCATACACTGGTATAGAGTTGTTAACGAGGTTGTTCCTCGCCTAATTTCCGCTAACCCATATAAAATCCCCTGGATTTATTCCTAATCCACTAGCGTTTAAACAGAGACTCGTTGGTAGGGGGTATGAAGGTGTTTTGAGAGTTGAGGACTCAGAGTGGTGTCTACAGTATTGATTCATATAGGGAGAGGATTATTAATGGACCCGTAGGGAGGACTCTATTTTGGCTTGGATTGCCTTTGATGGTTGTTCAATTGATTAATATATCCTATAATCTCGCTGATACTTATTGGCTAAGCCTATATAGTCCAATAGCGTATGCGTCTCCAAGGCAGATCTGGCCTTTCTTCATGTTTTTAAATGCAATTTCACATGCTCTTAGTGCTGCAAACCTTGCATTGATTAGCCAGTATGTTGGCGCTAGAAGCTATGATCACGCGAAGAGGATAGTCTCATACTATGTATCAACACTAATCATATTGAACGCGTTCATAGCACTAGTTTTCCTACTGTTAGGACCCATCGTATTCAAGTATGTTATGGCGGTGCCACAAGAACTTTACGACTATGTTTTAACATATGCTAGAATAATCTCTCTAGACCTATTATTATCGGGGCTTTACATCGGCTACTCTACAATATTCCAAGCTATTGGAGACACTAGAACCCCTTCGAGAGCTGGAGTAATATCTGCAGTAATGAACATTATACTAGACCCAATCTTCATTTTCGGTGTGAGGTTAGGGGATAACTACATTATACCGGAAATGGGTGTAACTGGAGCTGCATGGGCAACTGTACTATCTAGGCTTGCTGGTTTTACAGCTGTATACACTGTTCTCAGGGAGAGGTATCCATTTCTAATCGCAATGTTCACGGTGAGAGTTGATCGCAGCTGGCTCTATAATAGCTTCAAGATAGGTGCTCCAGTATCACTCGTGATGATGAGCAACAGCCTCGCATTCATGTTCCAGAATAGATTGATAAACTACTTTGGTGCATACGTAGTTGCAGCCGCTGCAATAGGGTTTGTCTTAATGGATCTAGCTGACGCAGCCCTCTGGGGTTTTACAAGCTCTGTTGCAACAATGGTTGGACAAGCTATAGGCGCTGGATTGGAGAGTAGAGCCCGTAGTGTTGCCAAGGAGTCTGCACTATACATTGGACTGTCTTCGTTTATAGGGTCGGTAATAGTCTACTACACTAGGGGCTTCTTCATCGACTTATTCACAGACCTACGAGTAGTGTATAGTGAGGCTGATTCATTCGTCCAGTTCTTTGCGCCAACACTAGCATTCTTCGCTGTCTTCTTCGTTGGGATGTCTATTGGGAGGGGCTCTGGGCACACACTATACCCAACAATAATAGGCTTCATTAGGCTCTGGGGGGTTAGACTTGGACTAGGATACCTACTCGCAGTATTCATGGGTTTTGGCACTATTGGTGTTTGGCTAGCGATGTCGCTTAGCAACCTATTCTCAGGGTTGGCAATGATCCCGTGGATACTGAAGGGTAGTTGGACAAGGGGTGTTATTGAGAGGAGAACACTCTAGTTCAGTAACCCACCATTTCATCACGCATCGGTCTCAAAGGTCTTCATCACAATACCCACTAGGATAAAACAATCACATCCTCCCTAATAACTTAGTAGTCAAGTAGTATTAAAGGCAGAGCTAAGCCATTGGGGAAACACCCTGGGTTCTCTACGTTGTTGTATACGTGTGGTGAGACCCCTATACCACCAAAACCTATATGAAAATCCAAGATCCTCGGGGATATACATAGGCCATTACCACGGGCAATTTTGATCAGTAGTCCCATGATCACCGAGTACAATATTAAGAAATCCAGGTAAAAGATCTAGTTTAGAATCTGATACAAAGAATTGAAGGTTAATTAAGTGTTACCGGGGATTGTGGAAAATGGTGTCGGGTATGCCCAGGGTTGTCGTGGGTTCAGATGACTTATACCCATGTGCAAGGGAGGCTGTTGAGTACCTTAAGAAGAAAGGGTTTGAGGTATTGACTGAGGGTGCATTGAAGACTGGGAGGTTGGAGCCCTGGCCTATTGTAGCACACGAGGTTGCACTATATGTCTCAAGGGGCTTAGTGGACTTCGGTGTACTAGTATGCTACACGGGTACTGGTGTATCCATTGTTGCAAACAAGTTGCCTGGTGTTAGAGCAGCACTATGCAATGACCCCGAGACAGCTCGCGGGGCTAGACTCTGGAATGATGCAAACATATTGGCGATGAGTGGTAGACTAGTAACCGAGATACTAGCAAGAGAAATAATAGATGCATGGCTATCAATAAAACAACCAGACCCAAGCGAGCAGGAGAACATTGCTAAACTAAGGGAAATAGATGAAAAATACAGGTTGAGACTATAATATTTATATACCCTATCTATACATAGATAAAGTTGGGTGTAGAACTTGAAGACACGCATGCGTGGAATAGAGCCAATAATAGCAGTAGTAATACTAGTAGCAGTGACACTAGTAATAGCAATAGGAGTAATAGGCTGGATCATGGGATGGTGGGGGACATTCGGGGCAACAGAATCACTACAATTCTACCCAGACAGCTACATAGATGTCGCAAAAAATCAATTACTCCTCCACCTAAAGAACACAGGATCAGCCTCAGCAGTAATATACAAGATAGAGATATCGGGAGTTGAAACACTAACTGATACGGCTGACTTTAAAGGTGGTACAGTAAAAGATGGCACTGTGGGACCAGGTACTGAGGACATTCTAACAATATCAATATCACAAGGGAAATACACCGCTGGTGCAAACTATCTAGTCAAGATCTATACTAGGGCTGGCAACGTCTACTCGGTAACAGTCCAGGCTAAGTGAGGAGTATAGGAATTGAAAAATACTTTTACCCATTTTTTCCCCTAACTCTCGTTTTATTAGTTTTCTTCATAGTATCTGGAACACTGTTCTCGGAAACTTCTAATCTACCACGGTATAGGGATGAGAAGTACTACATTGAGTGTGGCTTATCCTACATTATTAATTCTACTCCACCCATGAATTGCAATTTTGAGCATCCTCCATTCGCTAAGTACTTTATTGGCTTCTTCAGCGTGTTTAATGTTGCTCGATTAGCATACTTAATTCTGGGTATTGCCTCCGGGCTTATGCTGTATTTATTAGTCAGGGATTTGATCACCACTGGTAAAGACCACCTCCTCGGACTCGTGGTCTCCGCACTTTTCTTATTCGACACGATTGTGTTTAACACCTATAGATTCCTCCTCTTGGACCCCCTCGCCGTTTTCCTCTCTTTGGTCTCAATTTACTTTTTCCAACACGGTCATAAGTGGGCTTCTGCCGTGATTGGTGGATTGGCTGTAGCATCTAAGTTTAGTGTCGCACCCATAGTTGCTGGGCTGTGGCTTTTACTACTCTTCAATGGTAAGAGGTTTAAAGATTCGCTTGCCTACTTAGCTTTGGCTTTCACTACCTACCTCTCTACTTTTATCATGAACCTGAGGCTTGGCTTGGATGGTATAATTAGACACCACGTCGAGATGTTTAAATATACGTCTTGGAGGCATGGTTTTTCACCAGGCATTGCTGTACTGGGTTTTATGAAGCTTATTGCAAGGGTTGAGGCTTGGAGGTATCCTGGTGAATTCACAATTTACATCTCTACGAGTGACTCTATGGTTGGATTGGTCAATGAGACTTATACGCCTGTTAATAAGTGGTATTTGGTTGTATATACTGGTGGTGGGTCTCCATTATGGTATACTCTACTACCTGGCTTGATCTACGCCACCTACCTTGTTTTAACCAGTAAGGGGTCTAGGGGTTTGATTCTGAGTGTATTTCTATCATGGCTCTCACTACTCAATGTTCTCGCTGGCCCAATAGACTGGTACTATGTGTATACACTTCCATTCCTCTACATGACGCTAGTAATACTAATTCAGCAAATTACACCTAGACACTACAAGTGGATACTACTATTACTCACAGCTATCCACATAGCTTCATTCACTCTCACTACTCTAGGGTTAATACCGTTTAGAGTAGTGTTTGTGACTTAACCCGTGAACCAGTAAAAAAAGTATGAGTGTATTTTAAATGGATTTTTATTTAGATGCTTCGAAGACTCAGAGTTGGTTTTTATATTCTATTTTTTTTAACACCCCATATTCTAACTTTTACCTCTCTACTCGTGTATTCTTGGAGCAGTCCTAGTAGTTTTTCCGGCTCCGAGATCTCGTGCTCTACTCCCTTGATTACTCCACACCATGCCACTATGTTTCCACCTGGGTCTAGGAGTATTGATACATTTATTTCTCCATTACTCCTCAGTGTTGCAACTACATACGTGTACTCTTTAATTCTACTAGATGAGCCTGTGAAGAATGCTAATAGGTCTTTAATACTCCAATTCGGCTTAAGTTCTATTGAAGCTACTAGTGGTGCTTTAATTAGCTTCATCGCTAGGTTTACTGGTTCTAGCGCCTCCTCGGGTGAAACCACTGGCTTAGCCTTGGGTGGTGTTACCACTGTTGGCGTCGGAGTTGGAGCTGTTGGTTTAACCTCACGTGTCCCAATGGGTGGTGTAGGTGTTGGTTTCGCTACCTCAGCCTCCCTCAATACTGGTTTTGGAAGTGTTGGTGGTGGGGGCGGTGTTGGTGGTGCAACACTAATTACTGGTGGTAGGTATGTTACTATACTAAGTATACTTGCAGGTGGCTCCCTTATATAGTATTGTAGTATTGCCAGTAGTAGCTCTAGGAACTTTTGGCATCTATCAGTTCTCCCCGTGCATGTTCTCGTTGCATTGACAATAGTCTCTTTGTCTTGCTTCACACTGAAGGTTATAGTGAAGTTGAATGATGCACTGCGTCCAGATACTATTAAATCCCCGTCTTTAACACTAGCTCTTGTTGGTATAGTAATGTACTCGCTGATCTTCCTCATGAAACCTGGGTAAGACCACTTAACAACATATGCTTCATCCCGCTTCTCGGTTACGTCAATACTGTAGGTTACCATTAAGTACTCGTCTTTCCTCGAGTAACTAGGGATATTGTTTAGGAAGAAGCCAAAGTAGTATATTAATTTACCAACAGTCTCAGCGGGCAACCTGGTCTTCAACTGGGAGGTGTAAGTAGTGGACAACTGTACAACCCCCAATTTAATTGATAAATCTCAATACCATTATAAATATCTTAATACCATTATAAATACTTATCTAAACTATACATGGATTAGAAATATGTGGGTGCAATACATAGTGATTCTAGTACATTATAAAATAACTACTCCTCCTTCCTCCCCTTTCTCCTAGCTTTCTCCCTCTCAGTTGACTCTACTTCGTAAACCCTTACGCCTACATCTAGTAGTTTTCTAAACGCGTGCTCTAGGTATCTAACGTGTGCTCCCTTCTGCCCCACGAATGGTGCATATCCCTCACTCTCTACTTTGACAGCTAGGTTTGGTCCTGCGAAGTCTACGTCTACTATGTGCTTGTATATCCAGCTAACTGGGTGTATTGCCCTTATAAATGGCTTAAAGTCTAGTGTTAACTCAACAGCCCTCAGCTTCATCTCCAAGTCTTTCTCCATGTTGTTTATTCTCTCGCCACCCTTGCCAATTAATCTACCCTGATAACCCTCTTTAGCTATTAGCAATGCATCTGGGGAGTGCTCGGTTGAAACACCATACTTCTTCTTCAAGTCAACGAGATTCAACACTGTAACTAAGTCAGCGTCTGGAGCGTGTATTCTAGCGGTAGCTAAAACCTGCCTCTCGGTTTCATCCAGCGGCCTACTCCTCATCTTTGTCTCTAGTAGTAGTTTAATACCCCTCCTAGCACCAGGCCTCACGATATCCTTTAAACCAAGATCTACAACTCTCGCACTCTCCTCACCGAGGAGGAGCTCCCTGATCATTGAGGCAGAGTCCTTACTCCCAATACTCCTCTGGAAAACAGGGTCTCCTGCAATAATCAACCTACTATTCCTACCCATCCTCGTTACAACCTCAATAGCGCTCTCAACTGGTAGATTTTGAGCATCATCAATGAAGACTATTGAGTCATCGAATGTCCTACCCTTCAAGTAGTGTGAGTCTGCAAACACTATTAGGCCCTTCGAGGCCAACTCACTAATTCTAGAAGCCTCGATCACGCTAGATGCAACGTCCTCGACATATGAGAAGACCATTCTATA